>Ga0163161_10000309_pt1 | contig 42593 bp, 35 predicted proteins | sample S45metaG_FD_129847 | JGI IMG/M metagenome (GOLD analysis project Ga0163161, IMG submission 129847) | Switchgrass rhizosphere microbial communities from Kellogg Biological Station, Michigan, USA - S4-5 metaG | ecosystem: Host-associated > Plants > Roots > Rhizosphere > Soil | place: USA... | reverse complement strand
TAAAATCTAATTTTTCTGCTAAATTTGTCATGATCTTAGTTCTCTTGTTTATTTAAATTTAACAATTGTGGCTGCTAAAGACCACTTGAACTAAGATCACTTTTATTACATAGATACTGATGGAAGCGGTAGCCCCGAAGCATGAGGGCTAAAGCAAACAGCAGGACTGAAATAGCCCAAGCACTACAACAGTACCTTTTCAAAAAACAGTTAAAAGCTTATTATTTTAACGCGCTAAAATCATCTTTTATACGTTATTTTTAGATGGCTCAGGTTTTGGAAACCTGGGCGGTTTGACTAACTTAGCGGCCTAACCAAAAATTCATAAATTTAGTTCACATGAAAGAAGTTGTAATTATTTCAGCTGTAAGAACCCCTATTGGCAGCTTTGGAGGCTCATTGGCTCAATTTTCTGCTACTCAGCTTGGTGGCTTCGCCATTAAGGCAGCCATTGAAAAAGCTGGTTTAAAACCAGAACAGATCCAGGAAGTTTATATGGGCAATGTGCTGTCGGCAAACCTTGGACAAGCACCTGCCACGCAGGCCGCAAAATTTGCCGGTTTACAAGATTTACCAGCAACCACTATAAATAAAGTATGTGCATCAGGAACAAAGGCGATTATGCTTGCTGCACAAAGCATTGCCAATGGCGATAACGATATTATTGTTGCCGGCGGAATGGAAAGCATGAGCAATGTGCCTTACTACCTTGATAAAGCAAGAAATGGCTACAGATTAGGGCACGGGCAGATTACAGACGGACTGGTAAAAGACGGCCTTTGGGATGTTTACAACGACTACCACATGGGATCTGCTGCCGAACTTTGTGCAACTGAATGTAACATCAGCAGAGAGACACAAGATAACTTTGCCATAACATCTTACAAAAGAGCACAGGCCGCACAAACCTCAGGCAAATTTGCTGGCGAAATTGTTGCAGTAGAAGTGAAAGACCGCAAAGGCGACATTACTTTGGTGGATACGGACGACGAACCCACAGCAGTTAAATTTGATAAAATACCTTCGTTAAAACCGGTTTTCAAAAAAGATGGGACCGTAACCGCGGCCAATGCCTCTACCTTAAATGACGGCGCCGCTGCATTGGTTTTAATGAGTGCCGATAAAGCAAAAGAATTAGGTTTAACACCTTTAGCCAGAATTTTAGGCTATGCTGATGCACAACAAGCACCAGAATGGTTTACCACTGCTCCATCTAAAGCCATTCCTCTGGCTTTACATAAAGCCAATATCGATATTAAGGATGTTGATTATTTCGAAATCAACGAAGCCTTTTCTGTAGTTTCCTTAGCCAATAATCAATTATTGAATTTGAGTGAAGATCAGGTGAATGTTAATGGTGGTGCGGTTTCTTTAGGTCACCCGCTTGGCGCATCAGGTGCCAGGATTGTAGTTACCCTCCTTTCGGTATTGACGCAAAACGATGGGAAGATCGGCGTTGCAGGAATCTGCAACGGTGGTGGTGGTGCCAGCGCGTTAGTTATCGAAAAATTATAATTTTGGACAGGTAGAATCTTCGCCGTTTATCATATATGAAATACATTAGATTTAATATCCTTATTGCTATGGGATTGTTAGGCTTTAACTTAAAAGCACAGCAAACTCCCAATAAATTAGTGGCTTTTCAGGATACACTGATCAAAATTTCTGCAAATGTTGTTACGGCACAAAGTGATACTCAAAAATTAGAATCAAACAGCAGGTTTGTTAAAACTTTGGTTGAAGCTTTAAAAACACCGAACTCTTTTGCATTCGCCTTCGATTCGCTTAAAAACATCTCTGTAATTAAATCACCAGATCAGGCTTTTAGGGTTTTGAGCTGGTACGTCCCATTAGAAGATGGATCTTACCGCTATTATGGAGCCATACAGATGAATACCAGAAGCGGCCCACTAAAGCTTTATCCATTGATCGATCAGACCGAAAACATGAGCGATCCGAATATCATTACCAATAACCAGAAATGGTTTGGTGCCAGGTACTACGAAATTGTTCCGGTAACCAGTGGTAGCCGACTTCCCTACTACGTACTTTTGGGCTGGAAAGGAAATACGCCGGTGACCACCAAAAAGGTAATCGAGATACTTTCCTTCGACAAGGACAGCCCTAGTTTTGGGGCACCTGTTTTTGATGGGAAAGAACTGAAGGGAAAAAACAGGGTGATATTTGAATACGCTAAGTCGAATGCCATGACTTTAAAAACGGATGTAAAGGCTGGAATGATCGTGTTCGACCATTTAGCGTCCTTCAATCCAGAAATGAAAGATACATTTGAATATCATGGATCAGATGGCACATTTGATGGCTTCAAAATTATTGGCGGAAAATTAAAACTTCAGGAAGATCTGACACTTAACAACGATCCGAATGCGAGTGACGAACTTTATGCCGACCCGAAGAAAAATGTAAAACCCGTCCGAAAATTCTGATTTTTAATGTAGCATTATCTTCACATTACTTAAAAATTTGTGAGTTTGGCAATCGCTGACTATATTGCGCCCTGCTAAACTAGCTTAAACAACACACAAATTCTGAATTCATAAACTAAAACCAACAAATGTTTTATGCAAACATCTAATGAAGCCATTAGTATTGACCATGATAAGGAGTTAGATCTCCATTTAAACAGTCAAGGTGTTTCCCCCGAAAAATTATTTAGCCATCCGGTTGGCCTTTTTGTACTCTTTTTTACCGAGATGTGGGAAAGATTCAGTTATTATGGCATGCGGGCCATTTTGGTTTTATTCCTGATTAGCGATTTAAGCAAAAACGGTTGGGGCTGGCCCCGGCCAGAAGCATTACAGCTTTACGCTATTTATACAGGTTTAGTATATTTCACACCAATACTTGGTGGTTTAATTGCAGATAGATTTACAGGTTATAGAAAAGCTGTGATCATCGGCGCTTTTATTATGACCCTGGGCCATGCAGCCATGGCAATGGAAGGCATTAGCACCAACTTTTTCTATGTTGGTTTATTGCTCTTAATTGTAGGTAACGGATTTTTCAAACCAAATATTTCATCCATAGTAGGTAAACTTTATCCACCTATCAGCGATAAAAAAGATAGTGCATACGCCATCTTTTATATGGGCATTAACTCTGGGGCATTTATCGGCATGCTAATGTGCGGTTATATTGGCGAAAAAGTGGGCTGGCATTATGGTTTTGGCCTGGCTGGTATTTTTATGCTTTTTGGTATGTTGCAGTTTTATTTCGCCCAAAAAATATTTGGCGTAATCGGCTCAGCTGTTGATAAAACCAAAGCGGTAGAAAAAGCAGATCCTACGGTAGAAGAAATCCCTAAAAAGGTGAGAAGTCAGCGTTTATGGGTAATTGCCATCCTGTCTATCTTTACGATCTTCTTTTGGATGGTATTCGAACAAGCAGGTGGTTCGATGACCATTTTTGCTAAAGATTATACCCTAAGAAATTTAACAGGCGGAGCAGCCACAACTTTTAAATGGGTTGACGCCATTCTGACCATATTTCCATTGGTAGCCGTAACTTTTGTGCTGCTTTCGCTAGCAGGTAAAATTTTTAAAAAATATCCGGCAACCATCTTATTTACTTTACTAAGTTTTGTGATTATCTGGGTGCTGGCCATCTGGAAAGTAAGCAGAGAAATGGGATCGGTAAGTACCGAAGTGCCAGCTTCATGGTTTAGTGTATTAAACTCTTTCTTTATTGTATCGTTAGCGCCTATTGTTTCTAAAATATGGGAAACCAAATTTAATCCAAGCGGTCCTGTAAAGTTCGGTTTTGGATTAATTTTCGTAGGGATCGGTTTTGCTGGTTTAGCCTATGGTGGATCTTCAATCCCGCAGGGTGCTACCTCGGCAGAAGTAAGTTTATTCTGGTTAATTTTTGCTTATTTCTTCCATACCGTTGGTGAATTATGTATTTCTCCGGTTGGATTATCTTATGTAAGTAAGCTTGCTCCTTCAAATTTAGTGGGCTTGATGTTCGGTGTATTTTTTACCTGTACCGCTATCGGCAATTACCTTGCGGGTGCTACCGGATCATTGATCGACAAAATCAGTTCTGCTTATTCCATTTCTACATTCTTCTTAATTTTCACCATTATACCAATTGTTGCGGGTTTGATTATGTTTGCCATCAGCCCGATTTTGCGCAAATGGATGCACGGTGTTCACTAATTTAAAAATACTTTTACCAAAAAGCCCGACCTCGATCGGGCTTTTAATTTTTAATCATATTTCATGGAAAAAACAGTTTCAATAGAAGATATTCAAAACTTTGAGGGTAAATATCCAAAACAGCTCTGGCATCTATCGCTGGTAGAAATGTGGGAGCGTTTCTGCTTTTATGGCATGCGTGGGGTATTGGCTTTCTTTATGGTTGAGCAGTTGGGCCTAAGTGATCAAAAATCGAACCTGCAGTATGGTGCCATACAGGCTTTTGTGTATGCCTTTACCTTTATAGGTGGTATTTTTGCTGATAAGATTTTAGGGTTCAGAAAATCGTTGTTCTGGGGAGGCTCGCTGATGATTATCGGTAACCTGATCCTGGCTTTCTCTCCACACGACCTGTTTTATGTCGGCATTACCCTATCTATTATCGGAACAGGTTTCTTTAAACCGAACGTATCATCAATGGTGGGCGAACTTTACCACGAAAAAGACAACAGAAGGGACGCAGGTTACGGACTTTTCTATGCCGGGATTAACGTAGGTGGATTATTAGGTGGTGCAATGTGTATTTATCTTGGTAAGTACTACAGCTGGCATTTGTGTTTCCTATCAGCCGCATTGGTAATGATGTTTGGTCTGGGCACGTTCATCTTCACTAAAAAACATTTGGGACCAATCGGAAACTCTCCCTTATTACACCTTAAAAAATCAAAACAACAGTTGTCAGAAATAGCCGTTTACGCAGGCTCCATACTGTGTATCCCATTGATTTACATCATGGTAAAAAATACTGCTTTTACTGATTATTTCATGTACACTATTGGTGTGGTTGCGTTGATTTATTTCCTTTACGAAACGTTTAAAATAAAAGATAAAAAAGCACAGTACAAATTGCTTGCGGCATTCGTTTTTATCTTTTGTTATTTCATTTTCATGGCTATATCCGAGCAAAGCGGTGGTTCGCTATCCTTATTTGCAAAAGATAACCTGGATCAAAGAATCCTATTCTTCAATATCGATCCCAATGTGGTAAACAATAGCGTTAACTCATTTTTTGTGATTGTTTTTAGTCCGATTGTGGGTATTTTATGGCTGGGATTATATAAACGAAAAATCGAACCCAATACCGTTGTAAAATTTGGGATCGGTTTCCTTTTACTGGCGCTAAGTTTTTATGTTTTTTACGCTACCCGGTTCTTCGCCAACGTACAGGGCATTAGTTCTTTAAATGTATTTACCCTCGCCTATCTGCTATTAACCTTGGGCGAACTTTGTCTGGGACCGATCGGAATGTCGATCATTACCAAACTTTCGCCAAAGAAAATGTTCGGGATGATGATGGGACTTTGGTTTTTATCGAGTGCTTTCGGTCAGTTGGCTGCCGGAAAATTAGGCGCTGAGATGTCCAGTATTGATCATGCATCTTTAACCACTAAATTGATGGCTTATACAGAAGGTTACAAAGCATTGGCCCTATATTCATTAATCGCAGGCTTAGCGCTGATCATCTTTTCGCAACTGGTTAAAAGGTTGATGCAGGAGGTGAGCTAACCCTTTTATTATCATTCTGATCCGATAGCCATCGGATATAAAGAAGAATCTTTTATTGAATTTAACTAAAACCAAGAGTCTTCAACTAGGCTCAGACCCACAGGTGTTACAAAGGCGTTACGTTTCAATAAGATTTGAAAATGAGCGAACGGTGGTTCTTGGAGGTTAGTCGGGATTTGCAATCCTGTCTTAAGAACTTTGAATTTGTAATCCTTCAAAAATAAGACCAGATGCAAGTCCGGAGCACAAGGATCCGGATTGCAAATCCGGACCAACAAGAACGGAATAAGGCGAATTCATGAAAAATCGTGATGATTCCACATTTAATATTTACTTTCGCAGTTTAAAAGCAATTGTGCAAATCATATAACACGCGAAGCTTACATTATTAAAAAAACCACAACAAACGTGTCAGATAGTTTAGTCATCATACCCACCTACAACGAGAAGGAAAATATCGAGAAAATCATCAGAAAGGTTTTTTCTTTAACACAGCCCTTTCATGTTTTAATTATTGATGATGGCTCTCCTGACGGGACCGCTGAAATTGTAAAATCGTTACAAGCGGAATACGAAGGGCATTTATTTATCGAAGAACGCGCTGGTAAACAAGGCTTGGGCACTGCTTATATCTATGGCTTTAACTGGGCTTTGCAAAGAGATTACGCCTATATTTTCGAAATGGATGCCGATTTCTCACATAATCCTGAAGATTTGTCGCGCTTGCGGGAAGCTTGTGTAAATGGTGCAGATGTAGCCATAGGTTCCCGATATGTTAAAGGTGTAAATGTAGTAAACTGGCCGATGGGCAGGGTATTGATGTCGTACTTTGCTTCAATGTACGTGCGTTTTATCACCCGTATCAATATTCAGGATGCCACTGCTGGCTTTAAATGTTATCGCCGCATTGTCTTGGAAACCATTCCATTAAATAAAATTAAGTTTGTGGGGTATGCCTTTCAGATTGAAATGAAATTTACGGCCATTAAATTCGGTTTTAAAGTAGTAGAAGTGCCAATCATCTTTACCGACCGTACCGAAGGCACGTCAAAAATGAGTACCCGCATTTTTAGGGAAGCTTTTTTAGGTGTTATCCAGATGAAGGTTTGGAGTTGGTTTAGAAAATATAATCGGGAGTCCGAAGTCGGGAGTCCGAAGTCTTAAGTTTAGAGCTCTAAGTGCTTAGCTATTTACACTTTGCAAAACTCTAAATTCCAAACTCACAACTTACTTTCCCTGATCATCGTCCCAAAGTCTTGCCCCTTGTCCATCGCTTTAACCGTCATGACGATTCTTTTGGTGCGTGTGGGTTCGGTTTTAGCCTGGTTAATCCAGTTGATATAATAGTTCTGATGCGATTTAGGCTGTTTTAAAAAATTATGCATCAGATGTTCTTCTTCCGACAGACAGATTTCGAGATCTTCGGGCATTTCAATTTTAAAGGCTTTATCTTCTTCTAAAAAGAGTTCAACATTGGCTCCGGCTTCTTTCTTGAGCTTTTTACGGACTTCGCCTTTTAAGGCAATAATAAAATCGCCCTCCCCCATGGGGATGGTTGCCATTCCGCTAACTTCCAATTGATCTATCTTCCCTTTTACCCTGAAACTCTTTTTACAACCAGGTTTAATTTCGTTGGCCAGTGTTGCCGGAATAAACACATAACTCCAACCGGTTTTTTCACCCATGGTTTCGAAACGCTCTATCTCTGCTTTGAAGTAGATCATGGTTTAAATATAAAAAATATGTTTTACTGATAATAAAAAAGATTGATTAGCAGCAGATGCAAACGTTTTTTGTAACCATATAAGGCATTTAAGGAACATATAAGTATAAATCGCTACGGAAAAACCTTCGAGTTCGCTCAGAATGAGCGCCCTAATAGAACGGCTATCAGCTGAAGCAATGCGGAATGGAGAAATCGATATCGCAGATTTCTCCTCATAGGAACTCCTGTGGAGCACTGCGGTCGAAAGGACGACTACTCACGATTAAATACATTTTTCAACAAATAAGCTATACCAAATATTATTCGGCTCAAAAAAAAGCCATTTCATGAGCCGATTAGCAGGATTAATCGGCTCATAAGTTTAAATTACTGCTAATTAAAATAATAAAAATTGCCCTTCTTTTAGGGGATTGCCTAATAATTTAAACTCATTAATAACCACAAACTGCTTTTTAACTTCATCAAGTTTACGAATGGCAATCGTATCACAATTAAATGTGATGCTGATATTCTCATACAAATTTTCTGCCTGATCAATTTGAGCCGAACTCAATTCACGCCCTATTGAAATATGTGCGTTACCGCCGTTTATTGTATTTTTAGACCTAAGCCTCTTCCTAAAAGCTTTCAAAAGATCATTCAGGTATAATTTGCACGAATCACTAGGAAGCAAGACAATTGCCTGGCTAAATTTTGATAAACTTAAAGAATCAAAAGTTACTTCTTGTGCGCTTTGTAAACGACAAATCCTCTCTATGCATCTTTTGTAAACAACCAATTCGTATTGATCTGCTAAAAACTCAATGATCGTAATATGTGCGGCTGAATTTCTGCTCGCATACCAGCCAATTTTAGACCAGAGTAGATCTTTCAAAACTTTAACCTCATCAATTGTTTCAGTTTGAGGGTAAACAACTATTGAATACCACTCTTTTTTTAATTTTAAATCCATATCAATTTATTTTATTTAATCAATCGCCACCGGGTTCATCCGGATATCCAGCTTGGCAAACTTCAATACCTCGATGCTCTGAAAGCCAAAATCCTCCACTACCTTACCCAAAATCAGATAACAGCCTTTTCCTTTAAATGGATACATAGGTGTGGTATTGGGAAAATGGGTGGTATCAAAAAAGTCGCCATTGGCATCTAAAAAAGTTCCGAACCACATTTTGGTATTCTTAATGGTATGCACTGTTTTTTCGCATACATAGTTCCCTACCATCCTTACCGTTTCACCCAAATGTTTGTGCATATCGGCGGCCATGGTGTCGCCGCGGTAGGCTGTTTTTAAAAAATCGAACATATCGTAATTAAGCGGATAACCCAACAGCTCCAATTCGGTATAGGCATTTTCCAGTTCCGAATCGGCCAGTTCGGGAAGCTGATAGGTTTTATAGCTCAGCTTAAAAAGCTCGGCATGGTTTACTTTCTTTTGCTTAAAACCAAGGTAATTGTGTACATCCCAAAGCAGGGTTTTCCGATCTTTTCCGGTAAAACGCAAAGCACCCAAGCGGATTAAAATAATGGCCTGTTCAAGCGAAATGCAGGTCCGTTTTACAAAATCTTCGAGATCGCGGTACAAACCATTTGCCTTACGTTCATGGGCAATAATTCTGATATTTTTCTCTTCCAAACCTTGAATGCCGATAAAACCCAGATAAGCATCTTTGCCGGTTATATTCACCACCTCATCGCTACGGTTAACACAGGGCAAATGTACCCTTGCCCCTGTTTTTTGCAGCTCGTGTACATATACCCACCTGCTGTAAAAGCCTCCATAATTATTCAATACGGCAACCATAAATTCCATTGGATAATAGGTTTTGAGATACAAACTCTGGTAACTTTCTACGGCAAAGGAAGCCGAGTGCGCTTTAGAAAAACTATAACCTGCAAAAGAAGATATCTGTCGCCATACTTCGGCGATCAGTTCTTCTAAATGGCCTTCATTTCGGGCCGAAACAAAAAACTTGTTCACCAGTTCGTCGAAGGCAAGTTTTGAACGGTATTTACCGCTCATGGCTTTACGGAGGATATCGGCATCGGCCAGATCCAGTCCCGCAAAATAATGGCACACTTTAATCACATCTTCCTGATACACCATTACACCATAAGTTTCGCTAAGCCGCTCTTTCATCACCTCGCAGAGGTATACCACTTTATCGGGCGCATGATAGCGTTCGATATATGATTTCATCATACCCGAACTGGCTACACCCGGGCGGATAATCGAACTGGCCGCCACGAGGGTAAGGTAATTGTCGCATTTTAGTTTTTTGAGCAATTGCCTCATGGCTGGCGATTCGATGTAAAAACATCCGATAGGCTGTCCTTCTTTAAGAATGTCGTTTAACTTCTGGTCAGTTTTAAAAGTTTTAAAATCGTGGATATCGATATCCACGCTCTTGTTTTTCTTAATGAGCTGTACGGCCTCACGGATATGCCCTATACCCCGCTGACTTAAAATATCGAATTTCTCATAACCAATGGCCTCGGCTTCGTACATATCCCATTGCACCGTTGGGAAGCCTTTAGGTGGCATATCCAAGGCGGTATAATAGGTAATCGGTTCTTCAGAAATCAAAATCCCCCCGGCATGGATAGAACGTTGGTTGGGCATCCCTTTCATGTAATGGTACACGGCCAATAACTTTTGATACGTGGCGTTGCGTAAATTTTCACGTTCTTTGGTGGGATCGGTAAAACCATCAATTTCACCTTTGGGTAGTCCCAAAACCTTGCCGATTTCCCTAATGATTGCCCGGTCTTTAAAGGTGCTCATCGTGCCCAAAAAAGCAACATGCCACTTGGGATAGCGTTCAAAAATATATTGTTGTATGGTTTCTCTTTCATCCCATGCAAAATCGATATCAAAATCTGGCGGACTTGTTCTTTTTTCGTGCAGGAAACGTTCGAAATACAGATCGAGATCAATCGGGTCTACATCCGTAATGCGCAAACAATAGGCTACAATGCTGTTGGCACCCGAGCCACGGCCAACGTGATAGAAACCACAGGTGTTCATGGCATAATTTACAATATCGTAGGTGATGAGGAAATAGGCACAGAAATTTTTGAGCTCGATAATCCGTAGTTCTTTTTCCAAACGTTTAAGGGCTTCCGCATTATTTTCGCCATAACGGTACTTAAGCCCTTCTTCGGCCAGCTTACGGAGCATTTTTTTATCACCTGCCAAACCCTCATTGGTATAATGAAACTTATTCTTCGATGAGGGCACAGCAGTATTTTCGAAATAAGCACTTAAATCGCAACTGTTAAGCAGTTTTTGTGTGTTCTGAACGATAAAAGGATAGCGTTCGAACTGCTGTGTGAGGGTTACTTCGGGAACCAGAAACTCATCAGGATCGCATTTCTGCCAGTCGGGCACTTTACTTAAAAGCGTATTAAGCTCAATCGCCCTAAAATATTGGTGCAGGCGATGCGTAATTTTATCACTTACCGTAACGGGATGCCACACCAACAGTTTTTCCTTTTGTTTTAAAATTGGATGTCCGTACAAAAGGTTGAGCTGTTTACCGCGGATACCTACAAATTCGTTTGCTTTTAGTGTTTGCTGAAAAGTTTTTTGAAAGGGATAAATGATATAGACATTTTTCATTTCAGGCGGAATTTCAGGCAGCGGAATATGGTTGATATTATGACAGCTCAAAAACTCATTCAGCTCCCGCATGCCTTCCCTGTTCCTGGCAATGCCTACATACAACAAACGGTTATCGATTCGAAACTCGATCCCAGCTAACGGTTTAATCTGATACGGAATATTGCCTTTATGGATCTCATCAGCTTCTTTGGGAATGCCCTGTTTATAACACTCACGGATAAACTCTACCGCTCCAGTAGAATTGTTAATATCGGTCAGTACCATTTGGTGAATCCCAAGATTCCGCGCAGCAGCAATCAACTGATCGATACTCAGCGTACCATATTTTAGGCTATAAGCAGAATGAACATTTAAAAACATAACTAATCATAAGATTTAGTACCTACTGTGCCTTTTTCGCTCATAAAACTCCTGATCTTCGACCGTTTTCTTGCTTCTGGTTGTTCCTTTGACTCTTCTTCAGTAGTATTTTCGATCAGGATTTTCTTTTTCCGGGGATTGTATTTAATCACCTTTCCTTTTTCATCACGGGGCGGCTGCGTCACAATACAGGCTTTTACCACCGCTTCGGCGCCATAGTTATTGCGCACCTTATCCATGGCCTGGTAAAGACTGTATTCTTCTTCGGCGATATTGTATAAACCTATCTGCTCGTAACCACTTACCAGATGCGAAAGCTTTACGCCCACCAGTCGCAGCAACATCCGTTTGGCATACACCTTCTCGAACAGGTGATGTGCTTTGCTGATCAAAAAAGAATCGAGCGAGGTATATGGAATCCGCTCCTGCTGGGTTACCGTTTCGAAATTGGTATAACGCACCGTAACGGTGATGCAGGCAGTTAGTTTTTTCTGGTTGCGCAACTGGAAGGTGAGGCTGGTAACCATTCCGGTAATGATGGCTTTTAGTTTGGCCATATCCATGGTATCACTTTCAAAGGTAGCTTGTGTACCGATCGATTTTCTTTCGCGGTAAGGCACAACGGGAGAAAGGTCGATGCCGTTGGCTTTTTGCCATAAACTTAAGCCATGCTGTCCGAGTATTTTAAACATCAACTGTTGCGGGATCTGGGTGAGAGTAAGGATTTCGCGCACGCCCATTTCACTCAGTTTTTTATAGGTAGCGTGACCAATGCCCGGGATTTTATGAATGGCCAGGGGGTCGAGAAAGGGCCGTAATTCAGGAAAGGTAACCTGCCGCTCACCATCAGGTTTCGATTCGTTGGTGGCAATTTTGGCTACGGTTTTATTAATAGACAGGCCAAAGGAAATAGGTAGCCTCATTTCCCTGATAATCGTCTGCCGGAGTTCCGACGCGAATTTCATACAGCCAAAAAAGCGGTCCATCCCCGTCATATCGATATAATGTTCATCAATGCTGGCTTTCTCAAAAAGTGGAACTTTATCGGCAATGATCTCGGTGATTTCATGAGATGCTTTGGAATATTCTTCCATATCACCTTTTAAAAATACAGCCTGCGGACAAAGCAGTTTGGCTGTTCGCCCCGGCATGGCCGAGTGCACCCCATATTTACGGGCTTCGTAACTGCAGGATGCCACAACGCCCCTATCGCCACCGCCGCCAATAATTACCGGCTTGCCAATTAAATTGGAATTCTTTCTAATTTCTACCGACACAAAAAATGCATCTTGATCCATATGAATAATCTGCCTCTCTTTTTCCATTTCTGTACAATTGGGATGATTGAATTCAAAAATACTAATATTTTTAGCTTCACAAGAAATAAAACTATCTTAATTTTAAACAAAATACTAACAATATTAGCTTTATAAATTTATTCCTGAACGGAGTCGAAGGATCGTTTAACCATATAAGATGGATAAGGAACATATAAACTTACATATCCTTACATGGCTACAATCCGTGTGCAGACTAAAAGCCTTTAGCTACGTCGGACTGACAAAACAAAAGATGAATCAAACCATTAAACCGCTGGTGGTTGGATAATTTGGTTAAAAGGTATTAATAATCATGAAACAGGCCTTCGATTACATCCAGGTTTACAAAATGGGGAGAACTCAAAGAGAAAGTTTAGAGGATGGAACCCAGCTGTTTGTGCTAAACCTTTGTGGTATAAAAAAACTTTGATCAGTTTAAGTTGTTATATCATTAAAAAACTGATTATATGGGAACTAAAGAGAAAGAAAACGGGGATAAAACCAAAGGCAGCTCAAAAGGAAAAGCATCCTTTGATCAAAATGGGAAGGGCGCTTCGGCCAAATTTGGGCAAGCAGGCTCAACCCCGAACGAATCGGGAGAGAACGGACCTGGTACTATTAATAAAAACAAAAAAGCCTAACGGAAAAGATAAAAAGAGTGAAACACTCTTTTTATCTTTCATAAATGCTCATTTTTTCAGCAAGCTCTATAATGCTTTTTATTTTTAGTTTTTGAAAAAGTCTTAATTTATAAGTACTCACGGTACCCATCTGGAGATTCAGCTGATTAGATATCTCCAATACACCAATACCTTTTGTCAGTAATTCTGCAACTTCCAATTCCCTACCAGAAAGTTTGGTAAAAGGGTTGTCCGCATCATTACCCAATATGCTGTTAAACATATTTTCTTTCACATTTCTGCTCGAATAACGGCTGCCGGCCAAAATCGTAGTAATGGCTGTTACAATCTCCGATTCTTCTGCATTTTTGGTTAAATATCCGGATGCACCCGATTTTAAGTAAGGAACCGCATAAATATTCTCATTCAAAGAAGAAAATACCAGGATTTTTGCATTAGGTTGAACCAATTTTAGCTGATCAATTACTTTAAGATTGTTCCCTCCAGGTAAATTTACATCAATGATGATTAAACTAGGCGACTTTTCTGTTTCCACAAGCGCCTGCTCTAAAGTTGAAGCATGGATGATTTCGACACCAGGCCAAAAATCTGATATTAAACCTTTTAAGCCACGACGGATGATTTCATGATCATCAGCGATGAGCACGCTAAAGGTACTTACGGCATTTTTTGTTTTCATTATTTTAAGGATATTGTGCAAGTTAATAAAAAGTTATTTTTTTGTACGCAATTGTGGCTATTTTTTCGCCCAAATATGTAAATATTATTATACACAACTTTACAATTTTGTTAATAACTCCTAAAAAATGTCAATCTTATGTTTTGTGTAATGAACAAACAATGGATTAAAGCCCTATTTATCCTCTGCTATAACCTTTAATAAACTCATGATGAAGGATATCATAAAGAAATTTCTATTTACTATTGAAAACGCTTATATGATGCCAGGGCATAATTTCTAGGCTTTTCTCCGCTGTATATCATCTTATCATACAACTACAGTTCAATTTGATAAGAAATCAATACACATCAATACTATAACCATTTTAAAACGTTTCAGTTTACACGCTTGTATACAATATTTTAGGCTATTTTAACATGATGGAGATATACGGCAAAAATGTTTCTTTTATATTACGCTAATAGTAAGAAATTTTATTGATAAAAATCAACAATTATTTTAAAAAAGTAAATTTTATAATACACATTAATTTCAGAATAAAATATCATGATCAAAAAAGGGTTAAGACCTGGCAAGCCCTAACCCCATTTTCTTTCAAAAAAAGGTATAATTAATTACAAATACTACATCTTGGCCCTGATTCTGCTAAGCGTTTCCAGGCGAATAGCCAAAAATGATGCAATATGTTTTAAAGAAACCCTATGAATTAAATCTGGAAAAGAAATTAAAAACCTTTTATATCTTTTTTCTGCTGATGAAATTCTGCACAAATAAGCCCGTTCTTCTGCAGAACGGTAATATAATTCCATCATCTTTCTTCCTACAATATTGGCTTCAGGGAAATTTTCATACAAATATTCAGACAGCACATGTGGGATAGCGATCAAGTCTACATCTTCCAATGCCTGTAAATACTCATCCGAATCGCCATCTATCCATAAATTGCGTATCGTACCCACCACCTCATTTTCTTTGGCAATCCAGGTCGTGATTTCATTCGTACCATCCTTAATAAAACCTCTAACCACTCCTCTCACAATTAAAAAAAGGAATTTATTGCGATCTACTGGCGAAACTAAATATTTATTTTTCTTGTAACTAACTGGGAATGTATGCTGATTGATGCGTTTTTCAATCTCATCATTGAGGGGATGAAATTTCTTAAAAACCGAAACCAGAGGAGAAGAATTATTGTATTTCTTCCATCTATCTTCATCAGATAAGTTGACTGCGAGCATAGGGACAACAATTGGGACAGACAAAACCTGCTAACTGGGGCAGGATTACTATGTAAGTATAAGAAGATAGAATTGAAAAAAAAATTTTTTTTTGATTTTTATTAATTGATAATTTCTTAAAGTATCTTCTCTACCCCTAGTCCAAACAATGCAAAATCATACTTAACGGGATCCATCGCATCAAACTGTTTTAAATTTTCGGTTAATTCTACTGCAGTCAACCAATCTGTTTGCTTTCTATTAATCAAACCCAATAAGCGCCCTACCCGATCAACATGTACATCACAGGGACAGATCAGGTCTTTTGGTTTAAGCGTATTCCAAATCCCAAAATCGACACCTTTGCCATCTGTTCTCACCATCCATCTTAAAAACATATTTAAACGTTTACAGGTAGATTTCTGCTTTGGTGAAGAGATGTGTTTCTTTGTGCGGTGAGGAAAATCTTCCAAAGAGAAAAAATACTGCCTGAAATAATTCAATGCCTGTTCTATAGAGAAATTTAATGTTCCGGACAAACACACTTCCGACGCAAATCCTATTTCTTCTGTGGGGTTTGAAACTTCTAAATATTCCGGCCTGAAAACATCTTTTTGTGGAATAAAGGCTTGCTCCAGGCTATCAAAATCCTGATAATGCTGCTTAAAGAAAGAAATAAAATAAAGTAAATCGGTATCATTGAAGGTGCGGTGTTTAAAATTCAGCAATCGTTTCAATTCATCATCAGTATGGTTTAAAACAAAATCGTGAGGCGCATTGTCCATCCGGTTAAGCAGCTCCCTACACTTGTTAATGATCGTTTTCCGTTGCCCCCAGGCTAAAACCGCAGCAAAAAAACCTGCAATTTCGATATCCTGTTTTTTTCCAAAAAGATGTGGAATGCAAACCGGATCGTTTGTTATAAAATCCGGTTGATTGTATTGTTCAACTTTATGATCAAGAAAATTCTTTAACTCCAGAAATTGCATCGTTAATTTTGTTTTAGACATAAATGGCAACACAATTATTACCATTTAAACCGGATTGAAACGGCATCCTTTTTTGTTTTTTACTACTTCTGATAAAGCAGATACCTCAACATAAAGATTTAGTGTAAGCCAGACTACCTTTAATAATTGCACAGCCTTGCTTTACAAAAAGAAAAACCGGACAGCTATTTATGATCTGCCCGGTTAAAATATTATGCTAACGCATTTGCCAGATCTTCCAAAAGATCATCGATATCTTCTACCCCAACACTTAAGCGCAACAGATTGTCGGTTACGCCCACTTTTTCTCTTTCTTCTTTCGGGATAGAGCCATGGGTCATTGTAGCAGGGTGATTAATTAAAGACTCGACCCCGCCTAAAGATTCGGCCAGGGTAAACACTTTAAAATTAGAGGAGATTCTAAAAGTTTCCTGAAGATCGGCACCCTTTAAGGTGATCGAAATCATACCTCCAAAACCACGCATCTGTTTTTTTGCAACATCATGGTTAGGATGATCTTCAAAACCAGGCCAATAGATTTTATCCACCTTTGGATGCGTTTTTAAATAATGCGCAATACGCTCGCCGTTTTCGCAATGAGCCTTCATTCTTAAATGAAGTGTTTTAATCCCCCTTAACACCAAAAAAGCATCCTGCGGACCTGGTGTCGCACCACAGGCGTTATAAATAAACCAAAGGTCTTTGTATAGTTGCTCATCATTTGTTACCAAAGCCCCCATCACTACGTCAGAGTGGCCTCCGATGTACTTGGTTACCGAGTGCATTACAATATCAGCACCTAAATCGATCGGGTTTTGCAGATATGGTGAAGCAAAGGTATTGTCGACAGTGAGGATTAAATTCTTCTCTTTTGTAATTTTTGCCACGCCTTCAATGTCGATAATCTGCATCGTTGGATTGGTAGGTGTTTCTATCCAAACCAATTTGGTTTTATCATTGATGTACGGCAACATATTTTCAGGCTTAGAAAGATCCAGAAAATGAAATTTAATTCCGTATTTGGCATATATTTTAGTGAAAATTCGATAAGATCCTCCATAAAGATCATTTCCGGTGATGACCTCATCGCCAGGTTGCAATAATTTTAATACGGCATCTGTTGCGCCCATCCCGCTCGAAAAAGCCAGACCATATTTGGCATTTTCCAATGCAGCCAAACAATCTTCCAGGGCTTTACGCGTTGGGTTTGTCCCTCTTGAATATTCATATCCCTTATTGTCGCCGGGAGATTTCTGCCAATAGGTAGAGGTTTGATAAATCGGTGTCATTACTGCACCTGTTGTTGGATCAGGCTCTTGACCTGCATGTATAGCTTTGGTTGCGAATTTCATTTTTTCTGAGATTTGAGATGTGAGATTTGAGATTTGAGATGTAAGACGAGATCCAATCTCACATCTCAAGTCTCACATCTAGTTAATACGCTCTTGCGAACAATACCCTTTGGATAGAAGGTTTTCCAGTATAAATACAAACGCCATCTTCCAGTTTATTATCTAAAGGAATACAACGGATGGTTGCTTTTGTTTCTTCTTTTATTTTTTGTTCAGTTTCTGGTGTTCCATCCCAGTGTGCAGAAATAAAACCAGCTTTGGTATCCAACAATTGTTTAAATTCTTCGTAGCTATTGGCTTCAGTGATGTGTTCGTCACGGTAAGCCAACGCTTTATTAAACATACTTTGCTGAATATCTTCCAACAATTTTACTATGTAAATATCTAGGCCTTCCTGAGGAACAGTTTGTTTCAATTTAGTATCCCTACGGGCAATTTCAACGGTTTTGTTTTCCAGATCACGGCCACCAATGGCAATGCGGATGGGCACACCTTTTAATTCGTAATCGGCAAACTTAAATCCCGGGCGTTGTGTATCCCTGTCATCAAATTTCACAGAAACACCCAAACCTTTTAAACGCATTGTTAATTCGTTTACATAACTGGAAATCTTAGCCAAATCTTCATCACCCTTATAAATCGGAACAATAACCACTTGTATCGGTGCCAGTTTTGGTGGAATGACCAACCCGGAATCATCACTGTGCGCCATAATTAGCGCCCCCATTAAACGGGTAGAAACCCCCCATGATGAAGCCCAAACGTGATCTAATTTTCCATCTTTACCTGTAAATTTAACATCAAAAGCCTTGGCAAAATTCTGACCCAAAAAGTGCGAAGTACCAGCTTGTAAAGCTTTACCATCCTGCATTAATGCTTCAATGCAATAGGTATCTAAAGCACCTGCAAATCTTTCGTTGGCCGTTTTGCGCCCCCTGATTACAGGAACCGCTAGCCAGTTTTCAGCAAAATCGGCATAAATATGCAACATACGTTCTGTTTCCTCAATGGCTTCCTGGGCCGTAGCGTGTGCGGTATGACCTTCCTGCCACAAGAATTCTGCTGTACGCAAAAATAACCTGGTACGCATTTCCCATCTTACCACATTCGCCCATTGGTTAATTAAAATAGGCAGGTCGCGATAAGATTGAATCCACCCTCTATACGTATTCCAGATGATGGTTTCGGAAGTTGGCCGAACGATTAATTCCTCTTCTAACTTCGCTGTTTCATCCACTACAATATTTCCGTTACCGTCATTTTTCAAACGATAATGTGTTACAACGGCACATTCTGTCGCAAAACCCTCAACATGAGAAGCTTCCTTAGAGAAAAATGACTTTGGGATGAATAATGGAAAATAGGCATTTTGGTGGCCCGTATCCTTAAACATCTTATCTAAAACAGCCTGCATTTTTTCCCATATGGCATATCCATTTGGCTTAATCACCATGCAACCGCGCACAGCAGAGTGCTCTGCTAAATCTGCTTTTAATACAATATCATTATACCACTGGGAATAATCTGCTTCTCTACTTGTAATTTCTTTGCTCATGTTATGTATTTGGAACGTAATTTGTACGTTAAAAAGTGTAAAATTCGATGGCAAATTTATAAATTTATGCCTACAAACAATTAACAAATAAAATCAATTATTTGTATCGTTTTTTTGACTAAATAAATAGTTAATAATTAGTTACTTTTGAAACTTGTTTATTAAATTCGGTGAACACACACAACTAAATATAAACACAATGAAACCAATTAAATTTTTACCCATTGTAATGATTGCCGCCGCTGGGTTGGTGGCATCATGCGCTACATCAAAATTGGCTCAAACCAAGCCATCTGATGATGTATATAATTCTGTAGCTAAGGCTAGAGAGGTGGAAGTGGTGCTTCCTTCACAAAACCAGCAAGGCCAACAATATCAGGCCCAAGACCAACAGCAGGAATACGACGAATATTATGGAACTAGCAATCCATATTATGACATGGATTATTCTTCGAGGATAAACCGTTTTTATAATGGCTATAGTTTCCAGGGTTATTACGATCCTTATTTTGATAATTATTACTATGGCAGCAGCTACGGACCTTCTAACTATTTAGGTTATGGCCTTGGCTGGAACAGCGGTTATGGCTTAGGTGGCTGGGGCGGCGGTTTCGGTTATGGCAGCATCTGGAGCAATCCGTTTTATTATGGCAACTTCGGTTATGGATGGAATAATCCTTACGGATGGAACTCCTGGGGGCCTTACTCTTATTACGACCGTTACGGTTGGGGCGGTGGATATTACGGCGGTGGCTGGGGTATCGGCGGTGGATATTATGGTGGTGGTGGAATATATACCAACAGAGGTAGTTACAGACCAAGACCTGGAAGTGATGACAGAGGTACACCAAGATATGGCAATGGTAATGGCGGCAATGTAGGCAGACCAAGCAGATCTGGTGTAGCCAATCAAAATGGCGGTATATCTTACCAACCGAATAACAACGCTGGCCGACCTGTAAGAACGCAAACCGGAGGTTATGCACAGGGTCAAAATAATCAAAGTGGCAGACCTACCAGAAACGACGGTTATTCACCTCAAGGCACCCAAAGCAGCAGACCTACAAGAAACGAAAACTATACCCCACAACAACCTGCAAGAACAGAAAGCAGACCTAGTTACTCACCTCCACCATCAAATGGCGGAGGCGGTGGTTCTACTGGCGGAGGCGGCGGTGGTGGTTCAAGACCATCAAGAGCTGGAAGAGGTTAATTATAAAATCTAAACACACAAATGAAAAAAATCATCCTGGCTTCTCTAGTAGCTACAGTAGCTGCTATGGGAACAACATATGCCCAAAGTTATGCACCCGATGCGTTCCGCTTTTCTCAAACCAATTATGGCAGCTCCTCCAGATTTAAAGGAATGGGCGGTGCACAGATCGGTGTTGGTGGCGATATCGGTTCAATCAATGCCAATCCTGCAGGATTGGGTTTATTTACCAAATCTGAATTTAGCTTAACTCCAGAATTTAATTCTGTATCGAACAATAGTTCATACTTAGGAAATAATATTAAAGCCGATAAAAATCAAATTAACCTGAATAATATTGGCGTGGTATTCTACAGTCCTGCCGCTAAGATGAAAGGATCTGATGTAGATAAAGGTTTGGTAAGTACGGTATTTGGTTTGAGCTATACCCGGAATAACGACTTCCTGAATAACATCAGTTATAATGGAACGAATAACAATAGTTCGATTAGAGATTCATATGTTGATCAGGCTAACAATTATGGGATTGATAATTCAATAGCCGGTGATGCATATAACAGTTATCTGATCAATAAAAACACACCGACGTTTCCTAATCAATATTCGGCAGAACCATATAATAATGCTAATTTCAAACAAAATTGGGATGAAGCAAGATTAGGTTCCACTTCTGAATTTAACGTAGCGGGTGCACTAAATTTTGGAAACAAAGTGTATATAGGGGCAACAGCCAGTTTTGTTAATGTGAAATACACCAGCGATGCTACTTTTACCGAGTCCGGCATTGTTAACTCATATAATGATGGCGATGCCATTCCTACCTACAACGGAAACGAAAATTATAACCTTACTCATTTCAGAAACCAGGAAACTAAAGGTGGTGGTTTCAATTTAAAATTGGGTGCTATTTTCAGACCAGTAAACGAATTGAGAATTGGTTTGAATTTCCAGACGCCGACCTGGATGAATATCGAAGACAATACCAGCGAAACCTTACAGGCTACTACTGCTGGAAATGCTAATACTCCGCCAACTAAATCAAATAATCCTACTCAATATTATTCCTTTACTTATAACCTGCGTACACCTCTAAAAGCTTCAGCAGGTATTAGTTATGTAATTGCCGGTACAGCATTGATATCAGCTGATGTGGACTATATCGATTATTCATCAATGCGTTTTTCTGATTCTAATGGTTCTGATCTTTCAACCATCAATAGTAACAATGCCTTTATTAAAGAATCATATAAGGAAGCGGTTAACTATAGAGTTGGTGCCGAAATAAAAGTAACCAACGAATTTAGCTTGCGTGCTGGCTATGGGGTAAACGGAAATGGTGTTAAAGGTGGCGATAATAAATTTTACCAAGGTCAGTATTATACTGGTGGACTTGGCTATCGCATCGACAACTATTATTTTGATGTAGCTTATCAGAACTACAAAACAAACTTTAGCTCTAGCCCTTACCTGTTAGACGATTACAGCGAACCTGTTGCGGATGTTAAGAGCAACAGAAACAATGTATTTTTAACTTTTGGGGTAAGATTTTAACTTTTTTTTAGATAATAACAAAGGTCCCGATCAACAGTTGGGACCTTTGTTATTTATTCTTCACCGTAATTTCTTTCTCCCCATAAACCACTCCCCCATCGGTTACACCCTGCACGATAATCTTAAACTGACCTATTAAATCACCAGTATTAAAACTGATCGGGGTTTCGCCATTAACCAAAACCTGGTAGTTCCAATATACCGTAGCAAAATTGATGGGTTCATTTTTATTGGTAATATCCGATACATAAAATTCTTTTGGCAGATTGATACCCTTTAAGACAGTGATATTGGGTTTGGGTTCCTGATCTGTACATCCCTGATAAACAATTGAGCCACCACCTCTTCCATTAGCATAACTTTTGCCCTTAACCGGGATGGTGTTTCCATGATCTCCCCCATGATTCGGGCAGTTTAAAATATTGTACCGGCAGACATAATCACCGCAGCTATTGGCAAAAGCGTTTTTCGCAAAATCAGTCCTGTCATCTTTGGTTTTATTGATCACCACTTCTTTCAACCTGATGCCAGCAAGAGTGGTGATGCTTTGTGTACTTTCATTTAAAACAGTTGCTTTTGTATTTATGGGTTCGAAATCCTGTAACACCAGGTATTTTTTTAATTCATCCTGCGGGTCATTGATTTTAAGGTCGTACTGATCATATTTAGCCGTGGCCATACTCAACCAAACACGGAATTTTGGTTCTTTGATGACCAGATTAACAGAAGGAATGGTAAATTGCCCGGTACTATCGGTAGCGAGAAATTTAAGGTTTTCGCCAGCGATGGTGGTTAATTCCATGGGAGCCACAAGTAACTTCTTTTTTCTGGTGATAATCCCTTTATAATCGAAACTTGAAAGCATTTCATTTTGATCGGCTATTTCAGTTTCGGGCCACTTATATCTGCTCCAGGTTTTAACCAATAGCACATCGTTTAAATAATCCTGATCAACATATTTTAAACCCATTGGTTGATTTGGAAGTTTGTTCAGGTACTGCCCTAAGTAAAAATAATCGACAATGTTTTGATTATTGTTAACTGATATCCGATTAGACTGCACAGCGGCAATAGAAACTACTGCCGGGAGTGGTGTTTTTTCTTTATTGATAATATTGATCTTTAAATTAACCTGGTCTCTCGTACTGTATTCATTTTTATCTGTAACAAGTTCAGCACGATTAAGCTGATCGTAATGTGCAAAGAAAATCCTTTCGGCAATCGGTTTGTAATCATCACCTAAAACCGTTATAGTATGCAATCCGATGGGTACAGAGTCTAATCTAAACCTGACGTTTTGAATTTTATTCGCATCTAAACTTAACGAAGTACGAAGTAAAATATTCGAAAAATTGTGGACTAAAACATGAACTTTTGTATTATGGTTGGCTTCGAGATGGATCCTAAAATCATTGCTGGCCATTGCCGATCCCGTGCTTAAAACCGTTCCGGTTTTTAATATTGCGGGTAACCTATATGATACGCTAGCCTGCGCATCAGTCAAAAGCTTTACAACATAATTCTTTGATACTTTTGGACAAATTATAAATGAACCTATCCCGATAGAACCTGTTTGAATGGTATCGATGGCCAGATCATTTTCGTACAAAACAGCTCTTGCTTTTATTGAAGTACCTTGATCATCTTTTATTTCAAATCCAACTTTAGATGATAGATTTTCGACCAGATAGCCACCTTCGGGATAAAATTGAATCTGGTAGCTCGAACGGTTGCTCACCGGTAGCTCAAACTTCAGATACCTGATATCTTTGCCTTTCTTTACCGAAACCCTGAGAAGATTGTTGTCTGCTGTGATTTTCTGAGCGGGATAATGAATCATCAATTCGCCGATTACACTACTTTTGGCGTTACCGGTTTGCAAAAATTGTTTATCCTTACCAATCTGGTATTTGATCTCAGCCCCCTCAACAAAGCGGTTATCGCTTGATAAAACTTTTAATAAAGCTGTTCCATTTTTGGTTTGTTCATCGAATGTTTTAAAAATAGAAATGCTGGCTGTTAACGGATTTACAGTAGTAGATTTAATGGTGATGGGTTGAATAAATTCGCCATCAGGTTTACTATTTTTTTTGATATTGGTATTGGCCACCAAACGGTAAGAGCCACTTGGTATAGAATCGGGAAGTGTTAAAGCCCCAAAGGCAAAACCCTTCTCCATCAAAAATTTATCCTGCAGCACAACGCTGCTATCCTGATTATTAATCAGGGTGATGAAGAGGGTATGGTATTGATCTAAACTGGTGATGCTCTTCAGTAAATAGCCGGTAAACCAAACCTGATCATTATTGGTGTATACAGTCTTATCAAAGTGAACAAATAAACCCGATGCTGTATTTTTTAAAGCATAACGATCAAGATTTAATGCGATGCTATCTAATTTCGTATCCTGCGCTTTTACATTAACCCAAAAAAGTAAAGTACACAGCAGGATGAGATGGAATTTTGAAAGCATATTTGGAATGATATGCCTAAAAATCAAAAATTTAATTCAGATTTTCAATTAAATTATTCCATGCAGGCTTCCACCCTTTTGTGCCAAAACATCCAGTTTTTTTTCAATTTCTGGATCTTTAATCAATTCTGGTGCGTGGTGGGGCTTTTTCCTTGCATCAATAATCAACGAACCTTTACATCCCCAGTGCTTGTTGATTGTAAAATCATTAATACCATAGATATCTGCTGCCGGGTTACTCCTTGTAAAAGCTACCCATACCAGGTTATCAATCGTTTCAGCAGTAAATGCTGAATCGTCTGCCAATATAATTAAGGGCAAACCAGATAAATCCTGGTCGATTAATGCGATATTCAACAATGCGATTTCTGCAGCCGTTTTCTCCGGATTCAGATATTTATTGCTTTCTAAAACTAATACACCGGGCATTGCAATTTTTGGCTGATAAAAACTATCGCTTAATTTTATCCCTTCAGGGATTTCATTCCACAACACACGTTTTTGATCTCCAGCCGCCGCAATGACCACCTTTGAGCCACTGTTCAGTCCATCTCCGCTATAATCAAGCGTATCAATTGTGGTGTTGGTATAAAAATGAACATCCCTGGATAAATCAACCCGCTCCAATATATGTTTGATAAAATCTTCAATATGGTGGGTGCTTAAATGCTGATCATCTTCTTTAGCCGCAATAAACAGATATTTGGCCAAACTCAACTGGTTTTTACCCAGGATATGGTTGGCAATGGTTAAAATTTCCTGTGGTCTCCGTTCTTTTAAGTATGGTGTATAGCGTTCGCTGCCAATGGCAAAAAGCAAAGGGTGAACACCAGCTGCATCAACAGCATGCACTTCTTTTAAACCATGGATCTCTTGAGGAATAGCCGAGCCCGTAATTTCATGGATTAGCGCACCAAAGCTGGTATCCTCCTGCGGAGGGCGCCCCACAACAGTAAACGACCAGATGGCATCTTTTTTATGGTACACATGGTGTACTTTCATTAAAGGAAATGGATGGGTCAGGCTATAATAGCCTAGGTGATCACCAAAGGGTCCTTCAGGCTTATTTTCGTTTGGATAAACCGTACCTGTAATAATAAAATCAGCATCTGCAGAGATGCAAAAACCTTCATCATCATAAAAATAGCGGAATCTTCTATCGCCCAGTGCACCAGCAAAAGTCATTTCCGACAAACCTTCGGGCAGCGGCATCACCGCCGCTAATGGATGTGAGGGTGGGCCGCCAACAAAAATGCTTACTTTTAAGGGCTCACCTAAAGCATTGGCTTTCGATTGATGCACGCCAATGCCCCTATGGATCTGGTAGTGCAATCCAATCTCTTTATCCTGTATATAATCGTTTCCACCCAACTGGATGCGGTACATCCCCAGGTTTGCGTTTAAAACGCCCGGTTTATCTACATCTTCGGTATACACCTGCGGCATGGTTACGAAAGGCCCACCATCCATTGGCCAGTTTACGATCTGCGGCAACTGACTGATACTGGTTTTTAAGAATCTGCTTTTTGCAGAAGGTGTTTTTAATGGCAAAGCTGATAAAGCCGACATTGCCGAACCTGCATATTTAAAGGGATTTTTCAAAGCCTTCACCGGATCGTTCCTTAACGACACCAATTGCTGTACTTTTGGCAAGGTATCCCTGAAAATAAATTTCGATCTCTCTAAGGTTCCAAATAAATTAGAAACCGCAGGAAAAGGGCTTCCCTTAACTTTTTCGAATAAAATGGCCGGTCCTTTATTTTCATAAACCCTTAAATGGATGGCTGCCATTTCTAGATAAGGATCTACTTCTTCTTTTATTCTGATTAAATGACCGTGTTTTTCAAGATCTGATACACATTCTGCTAAACTTTTGTATGCCATCCCCAAAGATAAATAAATAGACTTTCTATAAAACAAAAAAGCCCCATATAAGCAGATTTTACACAAAAGCTACTTATATGAGGCCATTAACCGATCTAAATAATATTATTTCTTTCCAGCGAAAGAACGTAACATCCAGGTGTTTTTTTCTTTAAACTGCATAAAGCGGTTTACCATATCGTTTGTTCCATCATCGCCAGCGGCATCAGAAGCTTCTAATAGTTCTCTTTCTAATTCGATCAAGGCAGCCATATCATCTAAAATCGCGTCTACCATATCAAGGTCTTTCAAACCAATGGTATCAATTTCTTTTATTTTAGATTCTTTGATGTAATCGGCAAAACGGCTGTGTGGTGGTTTACCCAATGTTAATACACGCTCTGCAATTTCATCGATGGTTAATTGTGCATTCGTATATAATTCTTCAAATTTCACATGAAGGGTAAAAAAGTTCTGCCCTTTGATATTCCAGTGGCAACCCCTTAATTTTTGATAATGGATGTGGTAATTAGCCAGGTAATCGTTTAAGAGATCTACAACTGGTTTTACTTCTTTTTCGTTTAAGCTTATTTCTTTAGCGTCCATTTGTTTATTATTTATGATGTATTTTAATGTCAACGTAACAACCCAAATTTATAAAAGTTTTCTCCAATTTTGTCTTTTGAACAATACGTTATTTATTAAACCGTTTAATATTCAACATTAAACGAAACAACCATATTATAAACATTTGTTAATGAATAGCATACCGAATTTACAAAGTTAGCGTCATCTTATTTTTACTTAAAAACGAACAGCACAACTTAAGATGGTTAACAATATTATTCGTATAATTGCTCCCTTTGACTTAAAAATTTACATATAAATAAATGCATAAAATATATTTATCTGCTGTTGTGTTATTTGCTTTAAACATTGCAAATGCCAAAGCCAACACAGCAAGAGACTCTATCGGTGTAGAAAATAATAAAGGCAAAAAACTGATCGTTCACCAAACCGTAGCAAAAGACACTTATTATTCGATCGGCAGAAGGTATAATGTTGCGCCTAAGGATATTATGGCCTTTAACGACAATAAATTCCTTCAGGTTGGCGTAATTATTAAGGTACCTACCAATGTTCCTTTTGCGGCAACGGGATCAGCTAACCCTGCACCAACGCAAGGTGCTTCAACGGCTACGGTGATCGAGCATACCATCAAGCCAAAAGAAAACTTAAACATGCTGGCCGAAAAATACGGCACTACGATAAATGAAATTAAAACATTAAACAACCTAACCGGAAATAATTTAAGTATCGGTCAGGTTTTAAAAATACCGGCTAAAAATGCCGAACAAGCTGCTGCACCGGTTCAGGTAACACCTCCACCTGCTAAAAACAATACCGAAACGGCCCCAACGGATAATCCATTTGCAGATCAAACCATGATCGAACATACTGTTGCGCCAAAAGAGTTTTTAGGTAAAATAGCCGAGAAGTATGGTACTACCGTTGAAGAAGTAAAAAAAGCCAATAACCTTTCGGGAAACAACCTGCGCATTGGGCAGAAACTTAAAATCCCGGCAACGAAAAATATCGACGAGAATAAGGTTGTAGCGGCAGCAGTTGAAGAAAAAACAGTTCAGGAAAATAAGTCTACAGATGCAGCAGGAACACATACTGTTTTACGGAACGAAACCATTTTTACCATTGCCAAACAATATGGCATTACCGCTTATCAGATCAGGAAACTGAATGACCTACCCGATAATGCAATTACCATCGGTCAGGTTTTAAAAGTTCCTGGGGGAATAATCGCTGATGTGCAGGTGCCAAAAGAAAAACAGGCAGAAGCAAAAGTTAAAGATACGCCAGTAGTAAAAGAAGAAAGTTTTATCCATACGGTAGCTACCGGTGAAAACATTTTTTCAATTGCCAAAAAATATAATTTAACGGCTTATCAGATCAGAACGGCGAATAAACTGGATGACAATAATATTAAGGTAGATCAAAAACTGATTATCCCTAAACCGCCACAACCAAAATCGGTTAATGACGCTTCGAAAGAAGATCAGGAAAGTGAACCGGATAGTACTATGGTGAAAGACCCTAAACTCCGTCGCGATCCAAGCGTTTATGGTTTAAGCCAGATCGAAGAAAAAGGTACCGCAATTTGGATTGCAGATCAGGATCTGGACGGCACAAAAATGTTGGTTTTACACCGCACGGCCCCTGTGGGCAGGGTAATCAAAATTACCAACCCAATGACCAACCGCACTACTTTCGCCAAAGTTGTTGGTAAATTTACAGAGAACGATTCTACAAAAGATGTTATCATTGTAATGACTAAAGCTGTAGCTGATTCGTTGGGTGCTTTAGACAAACGTTTTTTCTGCAATTTAACTTATAGTGCTCAATGAGTTCGAACAAAAAACCTTTCATAATCGGCATTGCCGGGGGCAGCGGATCGGGTAAAACATTTTTCTTAAACTGTTTTCTTCATCATTTCAAACAAGATGAAGTAACACTTGTATCGCAGGATGATTATTACATCCCGGCCGGCGACATGACTCAGGAAGAAAATAAATTATACAATTTCGATTTACCATCCACCATTGATAGTGAACAGTTTTTGAGAGACATTAAACAGTTGATGAGTGGTGAAGTGGTTTATAAAAAGGAATACAACTTTAATAATCCCTTGGCTGTGGTGAAAATTCTGGAGATTAAATCTGCTCCGATCATTATTGTAGAAGGACTTTTCATCCTTCACTTTAAGGAAATTGCTGCACTGCTGGATCATACCATTTTTGTTGACGCGGATGAACAGGTGGCCTTAGACCGCCGTATCAAACGCGATGGTCTGGAACGGGGTTACCCGGAAGATGACGTGTTATACAAATGGCACAACCATGTGGTGCCTGCCTATAAAGAATATTTGCTACCCTACCGCGGACAATGCAATAAGGTAGTGATGAACAATACTAACGAACCGGATGAAATTATTGCCATTACAGAAGATATTTCGAACGATTTGAGGAATAGTATTTTGGTGGATATAGAATAGTCCATCATAAATCGTCATTTCGAGCCAGTTTTTTTATTTGGTGAAGCAATCATTATAATATGAGTGATTGCTTTACCGAAAAGTCGGGACAGGCTGTCGTCCCTCCCTTTTTGATCGCTGTGGTTTGTGTCACCACAAACCACCATTTAATCCAACCTCATCTCTGGGATCTCCCCCTCTACAACCAATCTCCCCGCTGTAGATTGTTGTATAAACTCAATACTTACCCCTGGAGCGCGTTCCAAAAGTTTAAAACCACCTTCAGGCAAAATATCTAAAACAGCCAGTTCAGTTACAATTTTTTTGATGCATTTTACCCCAGTTAAAGGCAGTGTACATTTCGGCAACAATTTACTTTCGCCAGCTTTATTGATGTGCTGCATGGCTACAATAATATTTTTGGCTGATGCTACCAGATCCATTGCCCCGCCCATTCCTTTTACCATTTTACCAGGGATTTTCCAGTTGGCAATATCTCCATTTTCCGATACTTCCATGGCACCCAAAATGGTCAGGTCTACTTTTTGCGCCCTGATCATCCCAAAACTCATTGCCGAATCAAAAATTGATGATCCGGGTAATGTGGTAATGGTCTGCTTTCCTGCGTTTATTAAATCGGCATCTTCCTCTCCTTCAAAAGGGAATGGCCCCATGCCCAATAAGCCGTTTTCTGATTGTAACACTACATTAATTCCCTTTGGAATATAATTGGCCACCAATGTTGGAATACCGATCCCTAAATTAACATAGTAGCCGTCTTTTATTTCTTTAGCGATACGCTGTGCGATCTCTTCTTTTGAAAACATAAACTTTGAATAAATGAATTTGAATAATTGAATTTTTAATAGTAGCTATCTGAATGACTCAACATTCCAAACTCACAACTCCAAACTTTTTCTAACCGTTCTTTGCTCAATTCTTTTCTCATAATCCTTACCCTGAAAAATCCGGTGTACATAAATACCAGGTGTATGGATATAATCAGGATCCAGTTCGCCAGCTTCTACCAATTCTTCTACCTCGGCAATGGTAATTTTACCTGCCATAGCCATTACCGGATTAAAGTTCCGGCTGGTTGATCTGAAGATTAAATTTCCCGCCGTGTCGCCCTTCCAGGCCTTAACAATTGCAAAATCAGCATCAAATGCATATTCCATCAAATAATCTTTACCATCAAAATTTCGTACTTCTTTGCCCTCTGCCACTTCGGTACCAACACCTGCGGGTGTAAAAATTGCCGGCATGCCATATCCTGCGGCAAGACATCGCGTAGCTAAAGTTCCCTGTGGAATAAGATCTACTTCAAGTTCACCACTAAGCAACTGCCTTTCAAATTCTGCATTTTCGCCTACGTATGAAGATATCATTTTCTTAACCTGATGCTGTTTCAGCATTAAACCAATGCCAAAATCATCCACGCCAGCGTTATTCGAAATGCAGGTTAATTTTTTTACCTGTTTGCTTACCAAAGCATTGATACAATTTTCCGGAATCCCACAAAGCCCGAAACCACCCAGCATCAGGGTAGCACCATCTGATATATCCCTGATCGCTTCTTCAGCTCCAGATACCACTTTATTTATCATTTTATGAATTTTTGGTTAGTTTGCTAAATTACAAATTGCCATCAAATATGTGGCATTTATAATTTTTAAATCTCTTAGGAATATTAATTGATTGGAATTAATCTAAATAACCCTTACCTTTGTATAACAATGATTTACGAGAGAGAAGAAAGTCTATTCATATTACCTACCGATCCTGAGTTTCAAAAAGGAATGGGTTTTATTTTCAGCTGTACGGCTGAGCACAAAAAATGTTGTGAGAAATTTAAAAAGGGTAAACGTTGTAAAAAATGCCCCGGTAATAAGAAGAAGTAACTTATTTCGTAATCTCTACAATTTTATCGTCAGTCCCATTACTGGTACAGATATAAATTTTCCCTTCCGGCGATTGGCAAACGGCCCGTATTCTACCATAAGTATTTATGTAAAAATCTTTTGTCGCAGTAATTTTGGTTTGTGCATTATCTAATTTTAGCTGCATCAATTTGGTGCCTTTTAATACAGCCAACAACAACGAGTTTTTAAACTGTGGAATATAATCTGAATGGTAATAGGCTAAACCGCTTGGGGCAATAGTTGGTGTCCAATTGATCAAAGGTTCTACTACATTGTTCAAACTGCAGAACGATTGCTCACTACTTTCGTTACAAAAGCCTTTGATGTTCGGCCATCCGTAGTTTTTTCCTTTTTCAATGATATTAATTTCATCATCAGAATCGGGTCCGTGTTCAGATGAGAAAATTTTACTGCCCACCTGAACCAGGCCCTGAGCATTCCGATGCCCTAAAGACCAAACCGGGTTATTGGGATAAGGGTTATCAGCTGGAATAGAGCCATCTAAATTTATTCTTAAAATCTTACCCGCTAAAGAGTTTATATTTTGTGGGTTTGCCGTATCAGAGGCATCGCCAGTACTGATAAAAAGTTTACCCCCACTGATTAACAGACGTGATCCATTATGAATAGAAGCTGCAGGAATCTGGTCTAATAAAACCAATGGACCCGTTAACTTCCCTCCAGCATAGGTATAACGTACAACCTTAGCTTTATAAGTGCTTCCATAACCATACACCACATAAACATAGGGGTTGGTGGTGAAATCAGGATGTAAAGACATCCCTAATAGGCCACCTTCGCCATTCGTACGCACTTCGGTAATGGTTAATAATGGCGTAATTTGCCCAGTAGATGGATTTAAACGGCTGATTTTGCCTGCCTTTTCGGTAAACCAGATAAAGTTGTCCGGCCCATACACCATTTCCCATGGTAAACTTAATCCTGAAGCAACAACTTTTGATTTTAGTTCTACATCAGGCAAGGTATCTGGATCTTCATTACTATCATTATTCTTCTTGCAAGTTGTAGCAACTATTACCACAAAAAGGCAGAGTAATATTTTCCTCATAACCGTAACGTTTTCTAAATAACACAGTTACGGATATAAAAGTTTTATTTTAAAGTCCTGTCAGACGTTAACACCTGACAGTTTAAAGATAGATCATCTTCGCAAGGAGTAACGACGAATCTACCCTGAACAGTAAATCGATTTTCCATTCTCACATCTCACATCTCACATCTCACATCTCACATCTCACATCTCACATCTCGCCTCAATTCAAATATACATATGTAATCCCATCACCACCTCGATCAGCGTGTTCATCTTCCATCCTATTTACCTGACTATACTTTCGTAAATATTCCCGGATCATTTTTCTCAAAATACCATCACCTTTACCATGAATGAGCTTAATGGATGGAAACCCCAGCATAATGGCCTTATCCAGGTATTTTTCCACTTCGAACAGCGCATCTTCTGTGCGTTTACCACGGAGATCCAGTTCGGCTCTAAAGCCCGAAACGGCATCATTCATCCGCCCGGCAAAAGAATTTGCACTACTTTGGATCACTTTTTTCGCTTCCTTATTGCTTACTTTTTGAACGCGGTTTTTTTTCACCGTTGATCTTAAATCGCCAATCGCCAAAACCAGTTCATTGCGGTTCATTTCTAAAACCTGACCAATGGTTTCACTATCGGTAAATTTAACCAGATCACCAATCTCAATTTCACCTCCAATCACTATTTGCACAGGCTTCGGGCGTTCTTTTGGTATGGTATTTTTAACCAGCTCCTTTTGCAAATTTTGGCGGAGCTCTTTGGTTACCTCTTTATTGGCCTGCTTTTCTTTAATTTCGGCAATGGTATTTTCGACCAGTTTATTGGCATTTTTAATGATATTCTGCGCTTCTTGCTTTGCCTCCTTAATGAGGACCTTCCTGTTCTCCTCTAAAAAGCTTTTTAACTTTTCGTTTTCGGCAACCAGGTTCTTTGCTTTATTCTGTTGATTGGCTAAACTCACCTTGGCATCGTACACGTTTTTCTTCTCCCGTTCCAGATCAACCAACATCGTATCCACCCGATTTTGGTTCGAGCCTGTTTTTTCTCTGGCCAACTGGATCACCTCTTTTGGAAGACCAATATTCTGGGCGATTTCAAATGCATAAGAACTACCAGGTTTACCCATTTCCAGGATGTAAAGCGGTTTCATCTTCTCGTTATCAAAAAGCATCGATGCATTTTCGAGTCCTGCCGTATTGCCAGCAAAAAGCTTCAGATTAGAATAGTGGGTAGTAATTACCCCCCTAACTTTTTTATTATTCAATACTTCTAAAACAGCCTCCGCCATTGGTCCGCCAAATTGCGGATCGGTGCCGGTACCAAATTCATCAATCAGCACCATCGTTTTTGGCGAGGCATGTTCTACAAAATAGCGCATCTTTTTCAGGTGTGCACTATAAGTACTCAAATCACTTTCTATCGATTGATCATCACCTATATCGGCGAATATATTTTCAAAAATTCCAACTTCACTATTGGCATCAACCGGGATCAGCAAGCCTGTTTGCAACATTAGCTGTAATAAACCTACGGTTTTCATACAAACCGATTTACCACCAGCATTTGGTCCAGACACCAATACCACACGTGTTTCGGCATCGATGTGGATGTTTAATGGGGTAACACTTTTCTTTTCAGCCGCAAAGGAGATCGATAAAAGTGGGTGCCTTGCGTTAATTAATTTGGTTTTAGGCTCTTTTAACAAACCTGGCATTTCTGCCTCGATATCTAATGCAAACAAAGCCTTCGCACGAACAAAATCCAGTTTGGTCAGGAAACCGTGGTAAGAAAGCAATAATGGCGAGTACGGCCGCAGATCGTCTGTCAAAGCAATCAAAATCTTAATGATTTCTCTACGTCTATCAAATTCTAAATCACGCAGCTTGTTATTTAGGGTAAAAACCTCCTCAGGTTCGATATAAACGGTTTGTCCGGTAGCAGATTCATCATGCACAAAACCTTTAAGTTTTCGCTTATTTTCTGCTAAAACCGGAATACACATCCTGCCATCACGGATGGTTAAACTCCCGTCGGCAACCCAATTGTTGGCAATAGCCTGTTTATAAATAGAATCCATGCGTTTACGCACATCCTGCTCGGCTTTCGAAATCGCAGAAGTGATCTCCTGCAGTTCTTTTGATGCGTTTGGTTTGATCTTTCCTTTGGGATCTATTACGGTTTCTATTTTACGAAGGATGCTTTTTTCGATCGGCAAATGCTCAAATAAAGCTTCCAGTGTAGGATAAACTTCTGCTCGTTCCTCAAAAAAACGGAGCACCGAAAAAACAGTATGTAAGGAAGTGTATACCTGAAACCACTCATCTTCCAACAGATAAGTGCCCTCAACCCTGATTTTTTCAACCAGTGATTTAATATCAAAAAAGGTATTGATTTGTAAAGGCTCCTGATTTTGCAGGATACTCTTGAATTCGTTTGTTTGGCGTAAAAATTTATCAATTTGATCAAAACGGTTCATCACCTGCATCTTTTCTACCATAGTTTGCCCCATCGGACTCAAACAATGTTTACTGATAAGCTGCCTGATTTCGATAAAACCTAAACGTTCTAAACAATTTTCGGGATATAACATATTATTGTACGAGCGACGGAGTTGAAACAAGTTCAAGTGCTCCAGTTTTTTTTATATTGATGAGTGAATCGGCCTCTTTTTTCTTTTTGGCAATTGCCGCCGCGGCCTTTACCTTCGACAAGGAATCTGGTTTCATTTTTTTTCTGATTGCAAGAGAATCGGCCTTGAATTTCTTTGCGATCACCAATGAATCCGCCTTGAATTTCTTTTTCTGGATCATTTTGTCGGCTATCCCAATTGCTTTTTTCTGCTGGGTCAAAGATTTTTGTATGTTCTTATACATCGTTTCCAACTCTTTTGGGTTGGTATTGTACCAGATCAAACTTTTATTGTATTCGGCAGAATCTGTTCCGAATTTTTTATAAATACCCTTATAATAAGCTGCTGCTACCTTCTTTGCCGAATCGACCACGTAGATGGTAGAAATGTAACCGTCAACCAGGTGCATATCATATAAAATCTTCTCCATTTTATCAGGTTTAATAATGCCATCAGGTATACCCGGTTTGCAACCAAACCATAATATAGCTGTCATTATAACCCATATTAATCTCTTCATGCTCAATTAAAATATTATTTTTTGCCCAAATTGCGGCAAGGTTATTAATTTTACCAAAAATAGTTATAAATGAGCATAGCTGATAATCTTAAACAATATAAAAACGAAGTTGAATCAGACGGGGTTAAACTAATCGCAGTTTCAAAAACACAACCAATAGAATCAATTTTAGAAGCATACAACGCCGGACAACGCATTTTTGGTGAAAACCATGTGCAGGAAATGGTTGATAAACAAGCACAACTTCCAAATGATATCGAATGGCATTTAATTGGTCATTTACAAAGCAATAAGGTAAAATATATTGCCCCTTTTGTTAAACTTATTCACGGAGTAGACAGCCTGAAGTTACTTCAGGAAATCAACAAACAGGCAGCAAAAAACAAACGGATAATCGACTGTTTATTACAGGTTTACATTGCTGATGAAGATACTAAATTCGGGCTTGGCTTTGACGAAGTGATTGAACTGCTTCGCGACGAAGCATATGCAGAGTTAAAAAATATCCGTATTGTAGGTTTAATGGGCATTGCCACTAATACCAAAAACGAAAAGCAGATTACTATTGAATTTCATGAGCTGAAAGTATTCTTTGATGGCATAAAAGTGAGCTTTTTCCGCAAAGATGATACTTTTAAGGAAATATCGACCGGAATGAGTGCCGATTATAAAATTGCGATTGAAGAAGGAAGTACAATGGTGCGCATTGGCAGTAGTATTTTTGGAAAAAGGGTAATTAAACATTTTAAAAACGATATTTCGGCGAACTAATATGGATTTTAACATCAGATTTGCAACTGCAGAAGATTGTGCAAGAATATTGGAACTGATTAATGAGCTGGCCGTTTATGAGCGCGCTCCAGAAGAAGTAACGGTTAGTTTAGATCATTTTATCGATGCTGGCTTTGGTAAAAACCCGGTTTGGAAAGCCTACGTTGCAGAGGTAAACAATACAATTGTAGGGTTTGCCCTGTATTATACCCGCTACTCTACCTGGAAAGGCTGCAGGTTATACCTTGAGGACTTTATTGTAACTGAAGAATTTAGAGGAAAAGGGGTTGGCAAAGTATTGTTCGAAAAAGTAATTGAAGAGGCCAAAAACGGCAATTATAGCGGCATGGTTTGGCAGGTATTAGACTGGAATGAACCTGCAATTAACTTCTACAATAAATATAAAGCTCATTTAGAAAGTGGATGGCTAAACGCAGCTTTCTCTAAAGAACAAATCAAGGCATTTTAATATGGATATTTTTAAGTTTGGTGGTGCCTCGGTAAAAGATGCAGATGGGGTAAAAAATCTGGCGAATATTGTCCGCGATTATAAAAAAGGAAACTTACTGATCGTGATTTCAGCAATGGGCAAAATCACCGATAAATTGGAAAAGCTCACGCATGCTTTTTTAGCTCAAAATGATGAAGCACATACCATTTTTGAGGAAGTTAAACATTTCCATTTTAATATTATAGATCAACTGTTTCAAGGCAAACACCATCCTGTATACGATGATGTGGCCAATACCTTTGTAGAAATTGACTGGCTGATTGAGGATGAACCTGACAACAATCCCGATTATATTTACGATCAGATTGTATCCATAGGTGAAGTGGTTTCCACCAAAATTGTTGCCGCCTGGCTAAATGAAACCGGTAATAAAGCGCTTTGGGCAGATGCACGAAATTATATCCAAACCGATAATACTTATCGCGAAGGAAAGGTAGACTGGATCAAAACCAATCAGAGCATTCAAAAAGATTTGTTGCCACTCTTAACCGACAACATCATAGTAACACAGGGATTTATCGGTGGAACAAGTGAAAATTATACTACAACTTTGGGCCGTGAAGGTTCTGATTATTCAGCTGCCATATTTGCATCATGTTTGGATGCAGCAGCTTTAACCATCTGGAAAGATGTTCCGGGAGTGTTAAACGCAGATCCGAAGTGGTTCGATGAGACAGAAAAAATTGCCCAACTCTCTTACCATGATGCCATAGAGCTTACGTATTATGGCGCAACCGTAATCCATCCAAAAACCATAAAGCCGCTACAAAATAAAGGCATTCCGCTATTTGTACGCTCATTTATCCAGCCGGAAGGTTCGGGAACAGCCATTACAAAAGATAATAATCCATTGCCTATCCCCTCTTTTATATTTAAGGTTAACCAGGCGTTGATTTCTATTTTCCCGAAAGATTATTCTTTTATTATTGAGGAAAACCTGAGCAATATTTTCGAGCTTTTTCATAAACATAAGATCAAAATCAATACAATGCTCAATTCCGCGATCAGCTTTTCGGTAAGTATTGATGACCATCCTATTCAGATTGAAAAATTAATCAATGATCTATCTGGTGAGTTTACCGTAAAGTACAACAAGGGATTGGAATTGGTAACCATCCGTTATTACAATCAACAAACCATTGATCGCGTAACGGTCGAAAAAGATATTTTACTGGAAGTGAAAAGTCGCCATACCTGCCAAATGGTAATGAAAAATAAATAGCTGGATGCGGAAGCCCGAGTTGAAAGAAATGAGTCCATCTTACCATTGATACCTGCTACTTGATACCCTATACCTAATACCCGCAACTTGATACCCGACACTAAGAAATGAACAATAAACTTTTAGCGAAATCAGTCCAAGATTACATTAACGCAAACTTAAATGCCGATGTAAATCAGATTGCTTTAGCTAAAAGTCCATTTGAAGGTATTACTTCTGCAGAATTAGCTACCCAGATTACCGCGAAAAAGAAATCGGAAAAGAAATTACCAACCTGGTTTAAATCCGAAAACATTTATTATCCTCCCGTATTATCCATAGAACAAACTTCCTCCGAAATTACGGCACAATATAAATCGAAATTGGCCAAAGGCGATGCCTTAATTGATATCACCGGTGGATTTGGAGTTGATAGCTACTACTTCTCCGAAAAGATAAAAGCGGTTACCCATTGCGAAATTAATCCCGAACTTTCAGCAATAGCCAAATATAATGCCCAGGCATTGCAGGCAAATAATATTGAATTTAGCGCCGAAGATGGCATTGCTTACCTTAGTACTGCCAGTGAACGTTTTCACACCATTTATGTAGATCCTGCCCGAAGGGCCGAAAAAGGTAAGGTTTTTATGCTGAAAGATTGTACGCCTGATATCGTGGGCAATTTAGATACATTGCTGGGGAAATCAGACAGGATAATCGTCAAAACAGCACCTTTACTCGATATTTCAGCCGGCTTATCAGAACTGAAACATGTTAGCGAAATCCATATTGTAAGTCTGAAAAATGAGTGTAAAGAACTTTTATGGGTAATTGATAAAGGCTTTGATCAGGATACTAAGATTATTGCCGTAACTTTAAATAACGGAATCGAGAAAAATTTCACCTTCTACAGATCATCGGCTGATTCACCGGTACATTTTGCAGCTGACTTATCTATTGGCGATTATTTATACGAACCAGATGCAGCTTTGTTAAAGTCAGGAGCTTTCAATTTAATCGGCTCAACATACAATCTTTTAAAATTGCACACGCAAACGCAGTTATTTATTTCAGATGCGGTAAATAAGGATTTTCCTGGTAGGATATTTAAAATTGAAGCGATATTAACAACCGGCGATCTCAAAAAACTAGGGAATTTAAAAGGCAATGTAATTGTTCGGAATTACCCTGCAAAACCCGAAGACCTGGTCAAAAAATATAAAATTAAAGCAGATCAAAATCAGTTTTTGATTTTTACTAAAATCGCTAATGGAGAGAATATTATCATTAGAGCGTCAATCATCCAGTATTATTAATTGTTACTTTGAGTAATGACAACGGCATAAACGTTAAAAAGCCTTTCTGTTGAAAGGCTTTTTTAAGGGAATAGGGAAATAAGTATATTATCGCTTAAACTTTTTTAACGTTTACGGCCTGTAAACCTTTTCTGCCTTCAGCTACTTCAAATTCTACTGTGTCGTTTTCTTTCAAGCTTTCGATTCCACCTAAAACATCTTTAAAATGCACAAATAAGTCTTTATTGTCTTCTTGTACAATAAATCCAAAGCCTTTTTGAGTATTAAACCACTTAACTTTTCCGGTTGCCATAAAAAAATAAAAAAAATATATAAAATAATAAACCTTTTAAGCTTTGATCAGCATTTCATCCAACTAATTGATCATCAAAATAAATAAAACAACCAGTTTAAGCGTTAATATTGAAACAAAACTATCAAATATAATAATTTACAGATGTAATACCACTCCTTTTTAAGCATTCAACAAGAATGTTGCGTATACATAAAGGGAATTACGGTTAATTATTTATTTGGTTGTGGCGTAGTACGTAAATAAGGTTTGATTACTTTATGTCCTTTAGGAAATTTTGCCGGAATATCTTCCGTTTTGATGCTGTTTACAACAATTACATCTTCGCCATCTTTCCAATCGGCCGGAGTAGCCACACTATAATTTGCGGTAAGCTGTAGAGAATCGATTACACGCAATACTTCGTTAAAATTTCTTCCTGTTGATGCCGGATAGGTAATGGTCAACTTCACCTTTTTATCAGGACTGATCACGAACAGCGATCTAACCGTTAATGTTTCTGAAGCATTTGGATGGATCATATCATAAAGATTGGCAACCGTTTTATCCGGGTCGGCAATAATCGGAAATTCAACAGAAGTATGCTGCGTTTCGTTAATATCATTGATCCAGCCTTTATGCGACTCTGCCGTATCTACGCTTAAAGCTAAAACCTTAACATTTCTTTTTTCAAACTCACCTTTTAATGCTGCAGTTCTACCCAGTTCTGTGGTACAAACAGGGGTATAATCGGCAGGATGAGAAAACAGTACCCCCCAGCTATCGCCTAAATAATCGTAAAAATCTATTTCGCCCATGGATGTGTTGGCTTTGAAATTCGGTGCGGTATCGCCTAATCTTATGCTCATAATATTCTTAATTTTAAGTTGATTCAAACAAATTTAAACAATAGTATAGTAAATACATAGACATAATATTATTTTAAGACCTCCAAATTACAATTCAAATAAAAAACCCTGAAGAATCTAATCTACAGGGCTTAAGAATATTAATTTGTTTGGGGTGTTTAATTATAGGCTTTGATCATGAATACATAATCCTGTAGTTTTTCAATTTGTTTTGTACGCTTCAAGCCTGATAGGGTACTTTTCTTATTGGCAGAAAGTTTGTTTTTCCCTAAAGAATCTTGTGGGATAGCCCTCATCGCTTCTAAGATATATTTAGATTTAACAGCAAAAGCCGCCCCTTCAGTTTGATCTGGCTTACTGCTAATAATTCCAACCAAATTACCATTATTATCTAAAACCGGGCCACCACTATTGCCAGGGTTTACAGCAATGGCAACCTGGTATTGAGTGGTATCACCTACAAACCCATTTTTAGAACTCACATAACCTTCACCTAAAACGGCATCATCTTTTGGATAACCTAAAGTATAAACCATTTCGCCAATGCTGCTAGTACTTCTTTTTATGGTATAAGGTAATGACGATAGATTGGCGAAATTTTTATCGCTTATTTTTAAAATAGCAATATCATTCTGAGGATCGGTATATACCGACTTAACTTTAAAAGACTCTCCTTTACTATTTTGAACGTAAAGTGAATCCGCCCCATTAATGACATGAAGATTGGTTAAGATATATCCATTAGAAGAAATGGCAAAACCAGTACCGCCAACACTATTTTGAACAGCAGGCTTTCCAACAACAGCCGATGTACTGTTTATTTTTCTAATTAGGCTATTTTGCGTTTTTATCGCTTTATTTACCTGGCTACTGAGTAACACAAGTTGCTCTTTTTGCCTGGTATTATGCTGAATAGAATATACAGAAACCAACGACAACACTAAAAAAGAGGCCGCAACTGCAATTGCAGATTTATGCTTACGCCATAATTGAACCACACGTGATGGATGCGGCCTTAAAGTTGAAGCCAAAGCCTCCACATCAATTTCTGAATGAATTTGTTTCAATTGCTCCTTTAAGCGTAATTGTCCGGCAAATGTGCCCATAGACTCTAAAAAGAACTTATGCGAAACTACCTTATGATCTACCGTGGCATCATTACGACGTAACTGTTCAAAGGCTTCAGTTTCCTGTGCATTAAGTTTACCTAAAAGATAATCTTCAATAATTGCATCTAACTCCAAATCGTTTCTCATTTCAATTATTAGGGTTGAAAAAATATTTTCTTTAACCGCTGCAGGCATTTGTATTTCTGTGTTTTTGCGTTATCGGTATTGGTGTAACCAAACTTTTCGCAGATATCCTGCATGGATAAATTGTGGATATAAAAATCCTGAATAATAGTTTTGCAAGGTTCGCCCAGATGATCGAGTGCCGACTGCATTTTTACAAAAGCAGCATCTTTTTCCTCATGTTCCTCTACGTCCTCTTCAACAGCAAATACATCTTCATAATCGATAATGTTGCCAGCCTTTTTACTGTTTTGGTTAAGTTTCTTTAACCAGATCCGCCGGCAAACCGAATAAATATAGGTTTTCAGTTTGCTGCTGAGCTCAAAATTACCTTCCTTAATTTTGTTATATAAAATAATAATGGCTTCCTGATAAACGTCTTTTGCATCATCTTCATCACCATTATTATTGAGGATAAATTGCAAAACCATTGCATAATAAGCCTTGTATAACTTGTTAAGTGCATCTTCGGAGTTATTTAGGATACCTAAAATAACCTCTCTATCTGTTGGAACTGAACTCTTTAAACTGTTATTCACTAGTTAATACATTTTTCGATAAATAGTAACCCAATATTAGACAAAAAAATATTTATAGCAGCTATAATTGCTTAATACAAACTTAACCTGAACGGTAACCCAACGGACATAAAAAAATATTTTAACTTTTTTTCAAATTATCGGGTTACCTTTTTACCTTTGCGGCATTAACAAGAAATTAATTACTTAAAAAAATTCAAAAATGAAAAATGCATTCAAATTAGGCTTTTTAGCTTTAGCTTTATCTTTATCAGTTGTTGCTTGTAACTCAGAAAAAAAAGCTGAAGGTGCTGATACTACTTTAACTGATTCTTCTACTATCGTTACTGATACTACTGCAAAAGATACTACAGT
>Ga0163161_10000308_pt1 | contig 42596 bp, 41 predicted proteins | sample S45metaG_FD_129847 | JGI IMG/M metagenome (GOLD analysis project Ga0163161, IMG submission 129847) | Switchgrass rhizosphere microbial communities from Kellogg Biological Station, Michigan, USA - S4-5 metaG | ecosystem: Host-associated > Plants > Roots > Rhizosphere > Soil | place: USA... | reverse complement strand
TAGGCCAACTCAACAGGCACCTGGTCTCACGTCAAGTGGTGCTGCCGATTCGACACCGACGGCTTCTCCGACATCGCGGGTAGATGATGCTTGCTGCAGGGCCTTTCGTCCTGCCATGCGGCGGGAGAATCCGGCCATGACCAGTCTATTGAGCCGGCGCTTTTCAGCACTGGCGATCACGCTGCTTCTGCCCTTCGGGTACGCTACCGCAACGCCTGCGGCGCCAGTGGTCTTCCCCGGAGCATCCTGGTCGGTAGCGCCCGAGGCTGAACCGGGCAGCGCCTGCCGCCGCGACCTGGACGCCACTCGCGACTACGTACGCACACTGGACACCACCTCGCTCATGGCCGTGCAGGACGGCCGCGTGCTGTTCAGCGAGGGCCCGGTCCAGACCGCCAGCATCGTGTTCTCGGTGCGCAAGAGCGTGCTCGCGATGATGTACGGCAAGTACGTGGCCAACGGCACCATCGACCTCGACCGCACGCTGGCCGACCTGGGCATCGACGACGTGGGCGGCTTGCTGCCGATCGAACGGCAAGCCAGGCTGCGCGACCTGCTCGCCGCGCGTTCGGGGGTCTACCACGCGGCCGCCAATGGCGGTGACGATGCGGCGGCCGCGCCCCCACGTGGATCGCATGTGCCCGGCAGCTACTTTTTGTACAACAACTGGGACTTCAACGCTGCGGGCACCATCTTCGAACGCCTGACCGGGCGAGACATCTACCAGGCGTTCGCGGACGATCTGGCCACGCCCCTGCAACTGGAAGATTTCGATCTGGCCCGCCATGCACGCAGCGGCGACGCGCGCCGCTCACAGCACTTGGCCTACCCCTTCTACCTGTCCACGCGTGACATGGCACGTCTGGGCTACTTGATGCTGCGCCAGGGCAATTGGCGCGGCCAGCAACTCGTGCCGGCCGGCTGGGTCAAGCAAATGACGCAACAGACCACGCCCGCTGCACAGATGCATCCACCGCACACGGCACGGCGCGGCTTCGGGTATGGCTATCTGTGGTGGCTGCTCGACGAGCCGCAAGACTCGCCGCTGAGCGGCGCCTATATGGCGTGGGGCGTTCATGGCCAGTACATCTTGGTCGTACCGAAGCGGGAGATGGTGATCGCGCACAAGCGGCAAGTGCCGGTCGCGGGCAACTGGAACGTCAGTTGGGTCGGTCCGACGGCGTTCCTGCGCGCAGCGCGGATGTTGGCCGCAGCACCCTGTCGGATGGGGGAGCGCTAATCTTGCTGTGCATTGGACAATGCTCGGCTCGATGACTGACCAGAATTTGACCGACCGACCGGCTGCAGCCGGCCACAAGCCGTCGTTGAGGCCCGCCGTCAAAGCGAGCGGAGCAGCACCATCCACGAAAGCAGAAGGAGGTAAGTTGCAAGTCAAACGAATAGTCGCCAATTTCGAGGCGACCGACCCGAGCCGGGCCCGTACAGGTGAGCTTCGCTGCGGAAGGTGGCTCCGGCGCTCCGGTGCCGGACCTATCGATCGAAGTGGATGACTTGAATGCCGCACTCGAGGGCATAAAAGCCGCCGGCTTCTCTATCGAGTACGGCCCTACCGACGAACCTTGGGGAGTCCACCGGTTCTTCGTCCGCGATCCATTCGGGAGGCTGGTCAATATTCTCGCTCACGCATGAGCGCCGTCGGGAGCCATCGCTTCCCGGCGATACCCGAGGTCGGGCCCACATCGTGTCAACATCTCTCAGAGGCCCTTCGATGAGGGTGATCCGATCCTCTCGGCGTACCTGCCAGGTGGCGAGCGCATCGAAATGACCATGCCGCCGACCCAGCGTGCGGAATGATCTATCTCAACCTTCGCAAGCAGGCGCTCCGGTCGTTTGAGCTGCCGCAGTTTGTCGACAAGGGTTTGTGAGTAAACGCGGCATGTTCACTCGGCCACGGCGTGCGACGAGGACCACGCCAGAGTTCTCGATCGGCTCGAGCCGACCAGGTCGAACTATGGAATCTGGCGCGTGCTGGCGATTGGCCATCTTTCCTCTACAAGGCAGTTCCGATGTATGCGTTGCCGATCGTCAGGTGAGCTTGTCACTCAACTGCGGCGTGACGGTCGCCCAAAGCGGCTTTCATGAACGAAGGAGCAGGCATGGACCGGACCACACTAGACGCTCCTTATTCGCGAGGTCGAGCAGGTCCTGACGCGGGCCGATGTGGATCTCGCAGGCCTGGGTAGCCGCTGCGCCTTCACCGCGGCGACTTCAGCCATCGTTTGCTCACGCACCCCGCGGTTGCCGCGCCGGGGTTCTCTGAGAGTCGACGCCGCAGCGCGGCCGTGTGTGGGGGCACGCAACGGATCACCTGCCACGTGCTGAGTGGCGCCTTGTAGCGCTTGACGGAATAACATTCTGTGCAGCAGAATAACCCGTATTGCGCTTTCCTCGGCGGCGCCCTTGGAGAAAACCTTGAACTTCGGAACAGGAAAAGTGGCTCGTGCCAATGGCATTCGACAGCATTACCTGCATTTCCCAGGCGTTGGCCCTCGCGTGCTCATCGTGCCCGGCATCGTGAGCCCTGCAATTCTTTGGAGCCACGTGGGCAGGTGGCTCATGTCCGACCATGATTGCTTCGTGCTCGATGTTCGCGGCCGTGGGCTGTCCGAATCCGGGCCGCATCTGGACTACGGGCTGGACGCTTGCGCAGAAGACGTCGCAGCCTTCATTCGCGAAACACACATCGGGTCTGCGACATTGATCGGACATTCGATGGGTGCGCGGATTGCGCTGCGAATGTCGACGAAAGCTCCGGAACTCGTCCGCGCGCTCGTGCTTGTCGATCCACCTACCAGCGGGCCGGGGAGGAGGACCTACCCCATCCCCATCGCGCGCACGCTAGGCCTGTTGCAGGCGGCCCGCCAGGGAGAAGCGGCAGAAGCCTTGCATTCGAGCATGGCGGCTCCCTGGCCGGAGGATCTGCAACGCTTGCGCGCGGAATGGTTGTCGACTTGCGACGAGCGCGCTGTCTATGCGGCCTACGAGGACTTCCACTCTCAGGACATGTTTGCGGACCTCGCAAGGACGGAGTGCCCTGTCTCCCTGATATGCGCGGGCGAGGGCGGCGTGGTCTCCGATACAGACATCGAAGAGATGCGCCACCTGCGTCCAGATATGGAGGCGTTCCGTCTGGCAGGGGCCGGACATCAGCTGCAAGCAGAAAACTTCACTGGATTCAGCGAACTTCTGAGAGCCGCCTTGCGCCACCAATATCCATCGAACCAGGAAAAGAAATGAAACTTGATGTCGAGATGTTCGAGCTGTTCACTCGTGAGCTGGAGCTCTGCCGGGTAAAACCGGGAGAGAACATTGTGGTGCTGACGGCCGATGATGAATGGCAGGACCACGCGCAGGCATTCATGGCCGCCGCCTCGCACCTCGGGGCCACGACCTTCAACATGAATCTGCGCAGGGGCCAGCAAAACGCAGTCGGTGTGCAAGGACGGCACCCGCTGGTGGGCAATGCGCTCGCGATGTCCGCCCTGAAATCCGCGAGCATGGTCATCGATATGGTCGGCCTTCTCTTTTCGCGTGAGCAGGCGGAGATCCAGGCCGCTGGCGTGCGCATCTTGCGGGTAATGGAGCCATTCCATGTGTTGAAGCAGATGTTCCCGACTGCGGACCTGCAGCGTCGAGTCGAGTATGCGAAGGGGCTGTTGGAGTCTGCAAAGCAGCTGCGCTTCACCTCGGATGGCGGGACTGACATCGTCTACAAGCTCGGGCAATATCCGGTTATTTCAGAGTACGGATTCACCGCCGAGGCAGGGCGCTGGGACCATTTCCCGTCGGGTTTTTCTTTCACTCAAGGTGACGATGGCGGCGTGGACGGTGTTGTCGTAATGCAGCCCGGTGACATCCTTTGTGCATTCAAAAAGTACGTCGAATCGCCGGTGGCGCTGCATGTTGAGAAAGGCCACGTCGTTGAAATAACCGGGGAGGGGTTGGACGCCCAGCTCATCCGTAGCTACATCGACAGCTTCAACGACCCTCGGGCCTATGCCATCTCTCACATTGGATGGGGCCTCAATGAGAAGGCCCGCTGGTATCAATTTTCAGTGTCCCGCCAGCTGACGAGCGAGCACGTCATGAATGCGCTTTCCTTCTATGGCAACGTGCTCTTCTCGCTCGGACCGAACCTGGAGCTTGGCGGTACGAACGACACCGCGTGCCACCTCGATCTGCCCATGCGGAATTGCAACCTTTGGCTGGACGACGTGCAGATTCTGAAGAACGGCGACGTCATTCACCCGGAAATGCGAGTCGAACTCACGTCTTCTGGCGCGTGATGGGGCCAGTCTCTTGATTGCCACCGAGACTTGAACCGGCTTGCGCCGCAGACTGGCGCGCGATGCTAGGTCGCGCTCGCGGATGGCGTCGATGGAACCATGGCCGCAAAGTCAAATTTTGCGGATGCTGTTTCGAAAACGGCAGGGTCGCCACCGAGGCGCCGGGTCAAATCTGAGGCCGCCTTGAGCACGGCCAGCGACATGCCAGGTATGAAATCTGACGAAAAACGCGCGGACGGGCCAGAAATGGCCAAGGCGCCTCGCAGACTGCCCATGGGCCCGAAGACCGGCGCAGCAATTGCGCCAATGTCAGGCTCGCGCTCTCCAATGGTCACGATGAACGGCTGCTCGGGAAAGTTGGCCGGCGGAGTGAGCGCACGGTCGAAGCTGGACAGGACTCTGCCGGCAGCGCCCTTGTCCAAGGGCAGCAGGTCACCTGTCCGGATGTGATCGCGCACAGATTTGGGCGAGTCCACTCGAAACAGACACACCCGCAGATTGTCCTCCCGAGTAAAGAAGGAGGCGCCTTCGCCTGTTTCCTGAACCAACCGTCTCAGGATGGCGGGGACATGATCGTCGAGTCGCAGGGCCGCTTGATAGAGCCCCCCCCAATGCAGAAGCATCGAGCCTAGTTGATAGGTGCCGTCGTCCAGGCGAACGATGCAATGTTCGCGAATCAGCGAGGTCATGGTTCGCAGGATCGTGCTCTTGTACATCCCGGTGCGCTGCGCCAATTCACTCAGGTTGAGCGAAGTGTCGCCCGCGCGGAAAGCGTGGAGGATCGCAAAAGCTCTTTCCACCGCAGCAACGCCTCCGACCTTTTGCTCGTCTGTCTTTTCAGCTGCCATCAGTAGCTCTCCAAATATCTTCTAAGTTGTCTTCGGCTGAAGCTAAACCGATTGGCCGCCATTGCCATCTCCCACATAGCAAAAAGCCCGGGCCTTGATTCGAACCCGCCCCCAAATTCTGCTTGACATCATAGCGTGGCGCCAAACAGAATAGCGTTCCCTCAAACGATATCTCGTTCTGCTGTACGCAACGAACAAGATGGACTTTCTCGCTAGACCCATTTGTTGGAGTAACTGATGTTCACCATGAAAAAGCTGCTTGCAGCGTGTTGCGGTGTCGCACTGGCTGTACTTGCGAACTCGGTACAAGCACAGACCTTTCCCAGCAAAGCCATCACGATCGTTGCGCCGTACCCGCCGGGCGGTGCAACGGATCTCTACGCCCGTTCGGTGGCGAATGGACTTGCCGAGTTTGGGCAGCCCACAGTCGTTGACAACAGGGCCGGCGCTTCTGGATTGATCGGCGCCGAGTACGTCTCCCGGCAGCCGGCGGACGGGCACACGCTGCTCATCGGCGCGTCATCGATGTTTTCCATCCTGCCGCAGCTGTTGCCGCGCATGAAGGACGTTGCCAGCCATGTCGAGCCTGTTTCCATCCTGGGTTTCAATCCCTCCTATGTCGTCGTGCCAGCCTCGCTGCCGGTCAACACCATCCAGGAGCTCATCGCCTACCTCAAGGCAAAGCCAGGTGAGTACGCCTACGGTTCCGCCGGCAAGGGGACGTCCCAGCATGTGTTCATGGAACTGTTCAAGCAGCGTGCTGGGGTCGACCTTCTACCGGTCCAGTACAAGGGCAGCAGCCCCATGGTGGTGGACCTGATCGCTGGGCGGGTCGTGATGGCGATCGAACAGGGCCCAGCAGTGCTTTCGCAAATCAAGGCTGGCAGGCTCAAGGCCCTGGCAGTGACGACGGCCAAGCGGGCGCAGGCAATGCCAAACATTCCAACCCTCTCCGAGACGGTTCTTCCCGGCTTTGAAGCTGTCACGTGGTTCGCCCTCTATGCGCCCTCTGGCGTTCCAAAGAGCGTCATCGCGAAGATGGTTCCCCAGATTGCAAAAACCATGAACTCCGCAGAAGTTAAGGAGCGGATGCACGCAGTCGGTGTCGAGCCGACGTCCAGTTCGCCCGAGGAAGTCACAAAGCGTCAAGCCGCGGAGACGAAGACCTGGGCAGGCGTGATCTCCCAGTCGCGTATCACGCTGGACGAGTAGCTCTCTTCCTCTCGGTATGCACTCACATCCGAAACTTCCGCTCCATCAGGAGCCTCGTGCCGACTATCTCCAAAAGGTCACGGGTACGGCGATCTTCGCCAGCGACGTGGAGGTGCCCGGCATGCTGCAAGGGAAGATCTTGCGCAGCACGGTGCCGCATGCGCGCATCCGCAGCATCGACACGAGCGCTGCCTTGGCCATGCCGGGTGTGGTTGCGGTCCTGACCGGGGCCGACATGAAGAATCTGCCTGGGACCGCCAACCGGTGGGGCCTCTACCTGCGCGACCGCGAAGTGATCGCCATCGACAAGGTCCGGTACGTCGGCGATCCGGTCGCAGCGGTCGCGGCCATCGATGAAGTCACTGCCGAGGAGGCTGTGGATGCCATCGTCGTCGAGTACGACCCGTTGCCCTTCGTGACAACGGCAAGAGAAGCGATGGCGGAGGGCGCCGAACTTGTCCATCAAGACATGGACAAGTTGAAGGACTTCTACTTCCGGGGCGAAGCGAGTCCTGTGGAAGGCACGAACATCTTCCAACACTGGAAATACAGCAGTGGGGACGTCGACCAGGCCTTTGTGGCGGCAGCCCGCGTTTTCGAAGACACCTTTACCTTTCCGATGGTGTTCCATTTCGCGATGGAGCCGCATGTCAGCATCGCCGATTGGAAGCCGCATGCACTCGAGATCTGGAGCGGCGGCCAAACGCCTACCGCCATCGCGCGGGTTTGCTCGGAAACGCTCGGCGTTCCACTGGCATGCGTGCGCGTGCACTCGCCCTACATCGGTGGTGGGTTTGGAGGAAAGGCGTCGGTCAAGATCGATCCGCTTGTGGCGGCACTGTCCTGGAAGGCCCGGGCACCTGTGCGTGTTTGCCTGTCCATTGCCGAATCGATGCTGACCTGCAGACGCCTGGATGCCGAAATCACGCTCAAGACCGCGGTCGATCAAACCGGCCGGATTACGGCCAAGTCCATCAAAGCCGTACTGAACGGCGGAGCGTTTGCCGACACCGGCCCGGCGATCGCCATCAAGGCAGCCATACGCGCCATCGGCCCGTACCACATTCCCAACCTACAGCTGGAGTCATACGGGGTCTACACCAACACGGTTCCAGGCGCGGCCTTCCGATCGATCGGGGGACCTCAGGCCGTCTGGGCGACAGAGTCCCAAATGGACATCATGGCGGACGCATTGGGCGTAGACCCGATCGAGTTCCGCATGTTCAACATGGCGGACAAGGGGCAGATCATCAAACCGGATCTGCGTCCCCTGGACGTGGATATGCGCAATTCCCTGCGCAAGGCTGTGGGGGCGCTGGAGGCGCTTCCCGCGATGACGGCGCAACGGCGTCGCGGCCGAGGCGTGGCGGTCGGCGTGAGTGATCCGGGCATCATGCCTATCGGCGGGGCCACGGTGCGCCTGCGCGCGGATGGCTCGATCAACGTATCGGCAAACTCGGTCGAAATCGGGCAAGGCAATCGAGGTGTCCTGCGGATCGTTGCGCAGAAGATGCTGCGCCAGCCACTGCGCATGATTTCAGTCTCGGAGCCGGACACCCTGCTCGCGCCGTACGACTGGGGGACCGGCGCCAGCCGATCGACGGTGATCATCGGCCTGGCCGTGCAGATGGCCTGCGAAGACATCTTGCGCCAGATCGGCGAGACGGCCGCCACCGTGCTCGGGGGCTCGCCCGAGGACTACCAACTCGAAGAGGGGCGAATCGAAGGGCCGGCCGGATCGATCTCCATCCTCGAACTGCTCAGGCGCTTCAATGGCATGAGCGCTGGCGAGTTCCTTGGTGTCGGCCGGGTCAATTCGGAGACGAAGAACGGCGCGTTCAAGCTGGCCCCCCTGTTCTGGGAAACCGGCGCCGGCGCCTGCGAGATCGAGGTAGACGAGGGCACTGGCGCGATCCGACTGGTCCGCGTCGGAGGGGCCGCGGACCTGGGCTACGTCATGAATCCCAAGGCGGCCGAAGGTCAGGACGAAGGCGCCATGGTGATGGGCCTGGGTCACACACTCTTCGAGGAATACGTGTACGAGGACGGGCAGGTCGTGAACGGCACCTTGTTCGACTACCGGGTGCCGACCATGGAGGACGCGCCGTTTTATGTGGGAACCGTACTGATCGAAAGCCTTGACGGGCCAGGTCCGTTTGGCTCCCGCGGCGGTGGCGAAGGCGCCATCCTCCCCGTCGCGCCGGCCGTCGCCAATGCACTCTTCCAAGGCTGGGGGGTGCGAATCAAAGACCTGCCACTCACACCCGAGCGAGTCTGGCGAGCGCTCAAGGCGGCCAAGGCAGCCAAAGAAACCTAACGAGGACCACATGGATTTCAGGATTGACGCCACTCTCCCGGCATCGGCCGCCCAGCTCTGGGCCATCTTCTTCGATGTCCAGCGCGTTGCTGGCTTGATTCCCGGCTGCGAGAACGTGACGGAGGTCGAGCCGCTCAAGCAGTTCTCGGCGCTGATGAAACAAAAAATCGGCCCGTTCAAGCTGGAGCTTCCGACCACCATCGTACTTGGCGACTACACGCTGGATCGCCACGTCGAGCTCAGTGCCACCGGGCGCGATAAGTTCACTGGAACGACCATCGATGTCCGCATGAAGGTCAACCTCGATGAGAAGTCGGGCGACGGCGAGGTTGAGTGCACGCTGGGAATCGATGCGCAAATGCAGGTCGCCGGCCGACTCGCCTCGCTGGGTTATCCGGTCGTCAAGAAGCGCTCGGAAGAGCTCTTTGGCGAGTTCGAGAGGCGGCTGCGCAATGAACTGGCAGGCTTCTCGGAGCCCGTGTCCTCAGACGGTGCCACGCCTGTTGCTCCGATATCTCCCGCAGGCCCGGCTGCCGCCGCACCGGCGGAACGACCCATCTCGGGCGCACCGGTTGGGGCTCCAGCGCCATCGGCTTCGGTGCAAGCGGCTTCAATGTTGCATCCGCAACATGCGTACTCCTCCCAGCAGCATGCGCCGGCGTCCCGGCCTTCCCGCGGGGTTGAGCTGGTGCTGCAATGGCCGCGCGTTGGTGTCAGCGTGGCGGTTGCATGCGTGGTGGCGTATGCAGCGACGACCGCATTTGCCCAGTCACCAGGATGGTGGATCGTGGCTCCGATGCTGGGCGTTGCAGCCGGACTTGGACGGAGAGCCGACTGATGCGTCCAGCGCGCTTTGCGCTCCATCGGCCCACGAGCCTGCGCGAAGCGCTGGCGTTGAAGGCCGAGTTCGGAGATGCCGCCACTTTTCACGCCGGAGGCACCGAACTGCTGGTTGCCTTGAAGGCTCGGGTGCTGCAGTACGACCATGTCATCGACATCAAGCAGGTCGAAGAGCTGCGCGACATTCGCCTCCTCGATGACGGAACACTCAGCATTGGGTCGCTGTGCACGCATCACGTGATTGCCAATGATCCGCTCGTCCAGCAGCTGATTCCCGGCTATGCCCACCTCAGCGAGCATGTGGCGAACATCCGGGTTCGCGTCGCGGGGACCCTTGGCGGCGTCCTTTGCTTCGCGGAACCACACGCCGACGCGCCGACGATGCTGTGCGCGCTGGATGCTCGGTTTGCACTGGCCAGCACAACGGGTCGACGCGACATTTCCGCGCGCGAGTTCCACGTCGGCGAATTTGCAACGGCGCGCGAAGATGACGAGCTGCTCGTATCCATCGACGTGCCTCGACAGCTGCCGGGCGACAGATCTGCGTATCGACCGTTTGGCCACACCGAGCGTCCCGCCGTCGGCGTGGCCGCAGTCTGGTCGCCGCAAGGGCCGCAGCGCCTGCGTCTCTGGGTCGGCGCGATCGTCGCTGTTCCTGCGCCGCTGCTGGAGGCGCAAAAAGCCGCTGAGCGCCTACCGCCCGACGCCTCTTTCGAGGATGCATGGCGAGCCCTGGAATCGGTGATCACCGCGGAGGCCGAGAAGATGGATGCGCATGACGATCTCCATGGTGGTGCCGCATACAAGAGGCATCTGATCACGGTCCTTGCTCAACGCGCCCTCGAGGAGTGCTTGAAATGAACCAATCAACTGGAACCTTTCCGCTTGTCCGAGTGGATATGTCGCTGAACGACACGGAAAGGTCTGTCGAGATCGAGCCACGAGAACTCCTCATTGACGTGTTGAGAGAGCGCTTTCGAATGACGGGCACGAAGCGCTCCTGTGATGTACAGGTCTGCGGCGCTTGCACTGTCCTGGTCGACGGAATGCCCACCTCGAGTTGCACGACGCTGTGCGCGGATGTCCACAACCGCCATGTCACGACGATCGAAGGCCTGGCGCATGAAGGACGGCTGGATCCCGTCCAACGCGCATTCATCGCCCATGGCGCACTGCAATGCGGCTTCTGTACGCCTGGAATGATCCTGGCGGTGAAGTCGATGCTCTCGTTACACGACAACCCGTCGGAAGAAACCATTCGCCATTTCCTACGCGGCAACATTTGTCGATGTACGGGATACGTAAAGATCCTCGAGGCCATCAAGGACCTCGTGCAAAACCCACTGAGCTTCGAACCGGAGACGAAATGACTCAAGCTAGACAAAAGGCCAACAAGCCACATGTGATTATTGCCGGCGCTGGCATGGGCGGCTTGACCCTTGCCATTTCACTCCTGCGAAAGGGATGCGACGTCGATATCTACGAACAATCTCCTGAACTGCGGGAAGTGGGTGCGGGACTCTGGATCTCGGCGAACGGCAGCCGCGTCATGGCGGACCTGGGTCTGAAGGAAGCGCTGCAGGCAATCAATCTTCCACCCGAGGATCGCGTCATCCGTTTCTGGAAGACAGGCGAAGAACATTCTGTCTACAACCGAGACACCAACGATTCCAAGGCAGACCACACGCTAATCCAGGTGCTGCGTGGCGAACTGCAGCGCATGCTCTACGAGGCCGTCATCAAACTCAAGCCGAATGCGGTCCATTTCGGTGCCCGCTCCTTTGGCGCCGAGACGATCGGCGATCGCGCGCGGCTGTTGTTCGATGACGAAACCTTCGCTGAAGGCGACGTGGTGGTGGGTTGCGACGGCGCTCACTCGCGCGTGCGCCAATCGCAGTTCGGCCCAGCCCCCGCACGCTACACAGGTGCGGTGGCCTGGCGTGGCCTGGCACCGATGTCCAGTCTGAAACCTCAGCACAAGCGCGCCTTGGCGTCGACTTGGGTGGGCCCGACGGCGCATGTAACTTGCTACCCGGTTCAACGCAATGGCGAGCAGTTCGTGAGCTTCTCTGCCCAGGTAGACAGCGAAGTTTGGCAGACCGAATCATGGTCCGAGCGCGGCGAACTGGCCGATGCGCTGAAGGATTTCGAAGGTTGGAACCAGGACATCCTCGACCTCTTCATCAACTCCGAGAACCTCTTCCGGTGGGGCTTGTTCGTCCGGGACCCGCTCGAACGCTGGTCGAAGGGACGCGTGACATTGGTGGGCGATGCATGCCACTCGATGACGCCCTATCTGGGCATGGGCGTGAATGTCACGATGGAGGACGCGTATGTCCTGGCTCGGTGCCTGGAAGATCAGCCAGACGACATCGAAAAGGCGCTTGAGCGGTACGACAAGGCGCGCATCGAACGCACCAATCTGACAAAGGCCAGATCGATGGAAATGCTGAAAATCTTCCACGACCCGGCTTTGGAGAGAATCGAAACCGCTCGACCCTATATCGAAAAGAACTGGGCCCCCGACGTCGTGCGCCAGCGCTACGACTGGCTGCTTGCCTACGATGCGACGACTGTGGAGGTCTGAGATGTTTGCTGCTAGTGAAACTCGCGGCCGTCCCTGGGACGGCGTCATCCCCGAGGAGGAGCAGGCCATCTATCGAAAGACCGGCTGGGGGACACCTACCGGTCTTGGCAAGCGGCCGGCTCTGCTGGTGATCGACGTGCAGTATCGCTCGATGGGTGATACACCCATGCCCATCGACGAGGCAATCACGACGCTGCCAACGAGTTGCGGTGAATATGGCTGGCGTGCCGTGCCCCACATCGCAAAACTCCTGGCGACATTCAGGGACATGGGTGCTCCCATTCTTTATCCCTATGTTGCGCCCAAAGGGCCCCAGAACCGAGGTCAATTCGAACTCAAGGTGCCTGGGGTCATGGGTATCCCGAAGCACGGATATGACTTCGTTGCCGAGGTGGCGCCAACTCAGGCAGACATCCTGATTCCCAAGTTTCAGGCCAGCGCTTTTCATGGCACCCCCCTGACCAGTCATCTGATCGGCTTGGGAGTGGATACCGTCATCGTCACTGGCTGCACAACGAGCGGCTGCGTGCGTGCGACGGTCATCGATGCGTGCGCCCTGAACTTCAGGGTGGTTGTGCCTGAGGATGCCGTGTATGACAGGTCGCAGACGTCGCATGCCGTGAATCTGTTCGACATGGCAAGCAAGTATGCCGATGTCATGCCCACGGAAAATCTGCTTCACGCTCTGCGCAGCGCTCTGAATAGAGCGTGAACAGGGCGGCGTTGCCTGCCATCGTCGCTAGGACAGGTCGTTGGATGCGCCACCGCGCATGCGAAGCTCAAGCAATTCCAGCAATGCGCGCAGGGCTGCACTGTTGTGCCGGCGCTGCGTGTACGCCGCGTAGAGCCAGATGTCACGTGGCATGAATTCCTTGAGCACCGTGACCAGGCTGCCGCGTTCTATGTACGGCTGAGCCAGTTGCACGGGCACGCATACAGCGCCGATGCCGGCGAGTGCCGCGGCAACGAGTGTGCTCGAGTCGTTTGCATCCATACGTCCGTAGATCGGAAGGTTGTATGGCACGCCGTCAACTTCGAACGGAAGGTGCGGTGCACCCGGCGCCAGCGAGTAGGTGAGCACGTCGTGCCTTCGCATGTCGTCAGGTGTTGCAGGTATGCCGCGCCGCGTCCAGTAACCGGGTGTGGCGCAAAGCGCAAGCTCCACCCGTTGGAGGCGGCGCACGATGAGGTTTTCGTCGCCGATACGGCCGAACCTCAACGCAATGTCGATGCCTTCTTCCACGAGATCGATCACGCGATTGCCGATCTGCAGGTCGATATGAACATCCGGGTAGAGAGTCAGGAACTCGCTCAGCAGGCTCGGGAAGTCGGTTTGCACGAGCCCGTGAAGCCCCGCCACGCGCAGACGGCCGCTTGGGCGCGAGCCATGCGTCTGCAATTCGCTCTGCGTCGACTCGACCATCTCCATCAACGGTGTGCTGCGAAGCTGGAGCAGCCTTCCAGCATCGGTCAATGTCACCGACCGCGTTGAGCGGTTCATGAGTCGTACGTTGAAGCGCGCCTCAAGCGTCGCGACATGCTTGCTTGCGCTGGCCTTGGAGATTCCCAGCTTGCATGCTGCGCGTGAGAAGCTGCCGACGTTGGCGACCTCCAGGAAGGTCTTCAGAAGATTAAACCCATCCATCAAGCATCCCGGCCCGCTCGGATTTGCGCAGAGGAATTTCCGCCTGTCCCATCCATCGCACCAGCAACGCCCAGGTGTGCGTCAGTACCTGGCATTCACGAGGACTTCATCGGCTTCCCAGCCACCTCCCAGCGCCATGAATACGGCGAGTTGATCCTCTGCCAACAGGGCAGCGGACGTTGCCAGGGCGGCTTCGCTGGCTGCGAGGGTGCGCTCTGCATCCAATGCTTCAAGCTGGCCGGTCTTGCCGTTGACATAGAGGGTGCGCGCCTGCCGGGCGACGATGGCACCTTGATCTCGCGCGGCCGAGAGCGCAGCATGACGTTCCAGCTCGTGTGCGTAGACATCGAGCGCCGTTTCCGCCTCGCGCAGTGCCGTCAATACGATCCCGTCGAAGCGGGCGGCGGCACCCCGGGTGGCCGCCTCGGCCTGCGCGATGCGAGCGCGGGCACCGCCGGTGCTGGGTAGCGTCCAGCTGATCAACGGGCCCAGGCTGTAGCCGAGCGTTTCCCGGTTTCCAATTCTTGCCAGGAAGCCCGCCGAACTCGCCGAGAGGCCCAGCGACACTTTTGGGTAGAGGTCGGCTGTTGCGACGCCGATGCGGGCGGTGGCGGCGGCCAGGCCGCGTTCGGCCTGGCGAACGTCGGGCCGCCGGCGCAGAAGGGCCGCGCCGTCTCCTGCCGGAAGCGGCCCCACCAAGCGCGGCGGCTCCTCGCACGCGGCCACTGCCGCGGGGAAGTCGCGAGGTGCTGCGCCGGTCAGTGTTGCCAACCGGTACAACGCACCTTGGCGCTGGGCCCGAAGCGGCGGCACCGCGGCACGCAGTTGTTCCAACTGGCCTTGCGCACGGGCAATGTCGATTTCCCCCACCTTGCCTGCTTGCTGGAGCCGCTCGGCGAGTCGGATCGCCTCTTCCTGCAGACGAACCGACGCTAGCGCTGTGCGCAAGCGATAGCCGCTTGAACATGCTTGCGCATAGGCATGCGCCACGCCGCCGGCCACGCTCACACGTACGAGGTCCAACGCCGCTTGGGCGGCGCCGGTGTCGGCTTCGGCCGCTTCGATGGCGCGGCGCAGCTGGCCGAACAGATCCAGTTGATACGACAAGGAAACACCCGCGCTGTATGTGCCGCGGCTGGGCGGTTCGTCGTCGCGCTGCAGAAGGCTCAAGCCCGACACATGCCCGAAGCCGGGACCTCCGCCGGCTGCCACCGTTGGCCTCTCATTTCCGTGCACCTCGGACGCCAGCGCCTGGACGCGTTCCAGGTTGGCCGCCGCCTGCCGCAGGTCGGTGTTGTGTTTCAGCGCCTGTGTGACCAGCGCATCCAGCTGCCGGTCGTCGTAGAGCCTCCACCAGTGTGGCGGCAGCGTCGTGTCTGCCGCGTTGCGGCCGGCAGATCGGAAGGCGCCCGCGGAAGCGGATTGCGCCAAAGACAGGGGGGCGGGGGGCACGTAGTCCGGTCCTACGGGTGGGTGGGCACAACCGGTGAGCAGTGCACTTGCCGCTGCGGCGGTGGCCAGGAGTAGGGACATGGCATTCATCCCCGGTTTTCCGAAGTTCGGGCCGTGACAGCCGAGGTCCGAGCAGTCTTGAGGATTTCAACCGTGACCGTCTGGCCGGCGACCAAACGGGTGCCGGAGGACGTCAGATCGAGCTTCACGCGCACGGGCACGCGCTGCGCAAGCCGCACCCAGTTGAAGGTGGGATTGACGCTGGGAAGCAGGTTGGTGCTGGTGCTGCGGTCACGATCAGCGATTCCGGCGGCGATGCTTTCGACGGTGCCATCGAGCGCCGGGCCACCCATGGGCGTGACCCGCACGCGGTCGCCCTGACGGATCCGAGCCAGCTTGTTTTCCTCGAAATAACCTTCGACGTAGATGGAGCCCGCGTCAATCAATGCCATCACGGGGTGGCCGGCGCTCGCATAGGCGCCCTGGCGCAGGTCGAGATTGGTCACGAGCCCAGCTGTGGGTGCGCGCACCTGAGTGCGATCCAGGTTCAACTTCGAGGTGTTCAACGCGGCCTGCGCCTGCCGCAATGCCGCTTCGGCCGCTTGAAGTGCGCCCTTGGCCTGGTCCACCTTCAGGCGCGACTGCTCGCGAACTTCCAGCGAGATCAGATCGCCCAGGTCGGCATTGCGCTTGCTCTCGCGCTGCGCCTGAGCGAGTGTGATGCGCTGGTTGGTGATTGCGATGCGCTGCGTTGCGACGGTGGCCTGGGCTTGTTCCAGCGCCAACTCGAAGCGGACCTTGTCCACCGAGAACAGCACGGCGCCAGCGGCAACGGATTGGTTGTCGTGCACCGCCACATTCGCCACCATCCCAGACACGTCGGGCGCGACTTGCACGACATTGGCCCGCACGCGTCCGTTGCGTGTCGACGGGGCAAGCTCATAGTGGTCCCATAAGCGCCAGCCCACCCAGCCGGCCGCGGCCACCATCAGCACGGTAATCAGCAGACGAACAAAGGGACGGGCAAGTCGGGAAGCCCGGATGGGCAGGGGGAGGGCGTCGGATTTCATGGGTTGAAGCGGTCCGGATTTCAGGACGAGATGGTGGTTGTGCCGGTGAGGTAAGCCAAGGCTCCGAGCACCAGGACGTACAGCGCAAGGTCAAACAGGGCGGGGTGCCAGATCCATCGGTAGGCACCGGCGATGGCCAGCAGGCGGCGCGTTGCCCAGGCACACGGCAGCGCGCAGGCTGCCAGCAGCAATAGCCAGGGCAACCGCACGCCAAGAAAGTTGACTTCGATCATGGTTGGAGCGCGGCGGGAGCGGTGGGAAAGAGGTTGCGTCGAAGGCCCACAAGTGCCGCAACGGCAGGCCGCTTGGTGCCCGCCATCAGGGCGTCGAGCAACAGCCGATCGATATGCGGCAGCAGCGACGCATGCCGCGGTGGCGCTCCTGCCCCTTGGGCGCGGAAAATGAGGGCCAATTCCCTGAAGAGTTGATTGACGGGTTCTGCCGGAAGGCGCCCCCGATGCCGCTGTAGCGCAGCGATGTCTGCACCCATGCGCAGTTCGCGCAGCGCGCGGTGTGCTGCGATCTGGACCTCTTCGGGACCGTCAGGAGCGACGCGCGGCGCCAACTGCGCAATCCTGTCGAGCATGCGTGAGCCAAAGGCGTCTCGAGCGGATGCGTCCTGCGGATGGGCGGCCAGATCGGCAAGATCGTGCCATGTGGAACGGCGTATGCGCTTGGCCGTCCAGTCGCGCCCCACGCTGCGCATGAGAGCGGTAACGCGGGCGGCGATCACCGCACCCACGAACAAGGCCAGGTTGGAACTGATGAAGCTCACCCAATCGGCGGTGGCCGTATCTTGAAGGGCGAGCGTTCCGGCGACACCGAAGAACATGCCAAGGGCCGACAAGGAACTGGCCGGTCGTGCCATGTAGCACCCGACCACCAAGAACACAGGCGCGATGCACAGCACCAGCATGCCAAAGTCATGTGCCAGCGGCATGACCCCCAGGACATAAAAAGCCGACACGGGCAAGGACCACGACAGCGCCGTGATGAACTTGTGCATGGCAGGCACCGGATCGTCCATGGTGGCGAAGAAGCTGCAAAAGACGGCAGTGCCCATGGGCATAGCCGATCCCGAGGGCCAGCCCGTCGCGATCCACAGGGCACACGATAGGCAGGTACCCAACACCGCAGTGATCGCGGACCGCAGCGCGAGCCCTCTGTCCAGGTGAAGCACCCTGCGATCCAGGGCCGCGGTGCGCCTCAACGGCCCGCGATTCCCGGCAACGCCAGCGTCGATATCGTTGCGCAACGTGGTGCAGGTATCCCAGTGCGCGACCAGGTCCTCCAGGCGGGTTGCCAGGTCAATCCGCAGCGCGCGGATCCACGGCGAAGCGGCCGGACCGTCCGCGATGGCGCGAAAGGCGGCGCGCGCTTCGTCCAATCTCGCGTTCGTCGCGCCCGGGGCCAGCCAGCGCGATTGCTGCGCGAAGGTCGAGCCGATGTCGTCCGGCACACCGCCTGTGGCGGTGCACAGCGCTTGCAGGCAATCCTCCACCGCCGACAGCACTGGGGTGAGGGCGGCCACACGGTCTTGCAGGGCGCCGATGGCGCCCCCGGTCCAGCGCAGATCGGTGTCGAAGGGCACATGTGTGGACAGCAGACGCAGTTGTGTGATGTCCAGCGCCAGCCGCTGGCGGTCCGCCGCAGTTCGAGCGTCCCTTGCTCCGGTTGGTGTCTCGCACAGCAGATCGGTGAGCCATTCCCGCGCATCGCCAAGCGCGCGATCCATTACGCCAAGCAGGGACGGACCCAGGCCTGCAGGAAGCGCGATGCTGTGGACCAGGCTGGCGCACAGGATGCCCAGCCCGATTTCAGTGACCCGTGCGACGGCCGTGTCGAACATCGCAGCGGGAGCTTCTACCAGGGGGAAGCCGATCAAGGCGGCCGAGTAGCCAGCCAGCATGAAGACGTAAGAACGCGCGCTTCGGTCCAGCAGCGAAACATAAAGGCACAGTCCCACCCACAGGGCCACGGCCAGCGAAAGTAGTTCCGGTGACCCGGACAGCGAGGGGACGAGCACCACGGACGCTGCGCACCCGAGCAAGGTGCCCAGAAGTCGGTAGAGAGCCTTGGAGCGCACATGGCTGGCCAGAGGGTGGGCCACGATGTAGGCGGTCATCATGGCCCAGAAGGGCCGGGGGAGCCCGAAGCGGCTCGCCAGGTAAAGCGCAAGCATGGCGGCGACGAAGCTCTTGAGAGAGAAGAGCAATTCCTGCCGAGAGAAACGCGGCAGCGCGATCATGCCGCGGCCCGAGGAACGAGCAGTGGCTGGGCCGATACCATTTCATTCTTGCTGCGAATCATTTTCATGCAACGATGCTACTGACCGGCACGCAAGCCGCGAATTGCAAACTTGGACGACTGACTTCTCTATTCGGTCATCGCCAGGGGCGGCGCGACCTGGCAACAATGAAGAGACTGATATGCGAAGCGCAGAATTCGACGAGCCAAGTCTGGACTACGAACCGTCAGTGCCCGTGATGGCACTGCGCGTCGATGTGGCGGCGCGCGAGCGGGAGATCCCTGTGCACGAGCACCGGTCCGGCCAGCTCGTGATCGCACTGCGCGGTGCCGTCTCTTGTGAGGTGCCCGGTGCCCTGTGGATGGTTCCACCCCAGGCGGGCGTGTGGATTCCCGGGGGTACGCCGCACAGCAACCGCGGAACGGCGAACGCGCTGATCTTCTACCTCTTCGTTGAGCCGGGCGCGGCCCCGTTGCCGGATCGTTGCTGCACCTTGCGCATCAGCCCGATGCTCAGCGAGATGATTCAGTTCCTCGCAGGATTGCCGCCCGTCTATGAAGCAAATGGGCCGACGGATCGACTGGCGCAGGTGCTGCTCGACCAGCTGTGCACGATGCCTAGGGAGGAAATGTTCCTGCCGATGCCAGAGGACGCAAGGCTCAGAAAGATCTCGACGGCGATGATGCGCGATCCGTCCGATCGCAGGACCCAGACGAACTGGGCAAGCGAATTGGGCATGAGCGATCGAACGTTGAACAGACTGTGCACGTCGCTGACGGGCCTGAGCTTTGGCCGCTGGCGACGCCAGCTGCAGATGATCGTGGCGCTTCGCGAGCTGTCCGGTGGCGCGACCGTCCAGCAAGTCGCCTATGACCTGGGCTATGAGTCACCCTCTGCCTTCAATACGATGTTCAAGAAGGCTTTTGGAAAGCCGCCCGCTACCTACATCAACGACCGCTTTCGGGTCGGCGGATGACACGTCGATTCAGGTCAGCGCGTCGCGGACACCGACGGCCATCCCATAGACACGGTCACCTGTAGGCTCGGGCGTGGGTCACACCACCGTCCACCACCAGGGTAGCGCCCATCACGTAGTCACCTGCACGCGACGCCAAGAAGATCGCCGCGCCTGCGATGTCATCTGAAGTGCCGATGCGTTTGGCGGGTATGTGTTCGGACAGCTCCTCGCCCCGGTCGCGCGCGTTGCGGTTCATCTCGGATGGAAACGCACCAGGTGCAATGGCGCTGACCGCGATGTTGTCCTGCGCCAGGCGCAGCGCCATGCGCCGGGTCAGGTGGATCAAGCCCGCCTTGCTGGCGACGTAGGAGTAATTTTCCTGAGGGTTGAGCGCGATGCCATCCGTGGAAGCGATATTGATGATCTTCCCCACACGCTCCTGGGCCGCGGCGCGCAGCGGCTCGGACAGCGCCTTCGTCAAGAAGAAGGGTGTCTTCATATTGAGATCGACCACCTTGTCCCAGCCGCTTTCGGGGAAAGCATCGAAGTCCTCTCCCCAGGCAGCGCCGGCGTTGTTGACCAGGATGTCCAAGGTGGTCTCATGGTGCGCGTAGGCAGCGGCCAGGGCCTGGCAGCCGGCGACCGTGGAGACGTCGTACGGCAGCGAGACGCAGTGCCCGTTCTTCGACAGTTCTGAAGCTGCCAGATCGCATGCCGCAGCTTTGCGCGCGCTGATGTAGACGCGTGCGCCTTGCGCCAGGAATCCCTCGGCGATCATGCGACCGATACCCCGTGAACCACCCGTGACGAGAGCCGTGCGGCCTCGCAGAGAAAAAAGATTATGTGTCGTCATTGCGATGCTTCGGCAGTTCGGTGAGATCAGTCCACCTCGAGAAGGGCTCGCCTCACGTAGGCGGTGCCATCCAACAGCCGCCGGGCGGTTCGCGTGAAGTGCACTTCCCGGACCGTCCACTCGTCGTCGGCAGTGTGAGCCACGTTCGCAAAAATTCCGATCACACCGCTCGGATGGCCGATTCGGATGCGCGTGGGACCGGCATGACTGCCTCGCGCCTCAGCAGGAATCGTCCCTGCGATCTGTGCCGCCACGGAAAGGCAGACCGAGCCACCGCCTGGAAAAGCCTTGTGCATCGCGCCGCCATTGAGAACCATGCGCGCCACGAAGTCGATCTCCGACGACTTGACGATTCGATCGCCGCCGATGGTTCGGTAATCCTGCGCTGGGGTAATGAGGATCTGGTAGGGCGTGAGGGTTCCTGACGCTGGCAGGTTGCAACGATCAGCGGCCCAGCGCCTGACTTCCTCGGCCATCTCGTAGATATCAGAACTGAGCTGACCGGGGAGCTCCGTGCCGGTGACGCCCAGATCCGCGGCGCGGATGAAGACACACGCCGTTCCCACATCGACAATCGAGACGGGTATCTCACGGCCGAGTTTTGAAACGTAGACCGAATCACGTGCCTGCCCGGTGGGCAGCAATCTGCCTGTGGTGGCGCCGCTGGTGCCGGAGTAGTCCAACGCGACCTCAGCGCCCTTGGCGGGCACCCCATCCACTTCGGTGTCACCTTCCACGCGCGGTTCGCCGCGCGCACATTGCACCACCATGCGCAGAATCTTGCCGGTGTTGGTGTTGTGAACTCGCACGGTGGTGGCGGGCTCCTGCACGGGGATCAAACGCTCCTGCAGCGCATAGACGCCGGTGGCCGATGAAATGTTGCCGCAGACGATCTCGAAGCTCACGTTGGGCTGATCGATCCCGATCTGCACAAAGGTGTAGTCGATGTCTGCGTCGGGTCGTGACGGTGGCCCGATGATCGCGCATTTGCTTGTGAGGATGTCGGCGCCTCCAAGCCCGTCGATCTGGCGCACGTCCGGGCTGCCGAACAGCGCCAGAAGGAATCGCTGCAGCGCTTGCGGATCGGACGGCACGTCACGCTGTGCGAGAAACACAGCCTTGCTTGTGCCGCCGCGCATCAAGGTGACTGGAACGCTTATTTGTTCTTTCATTCATTCAGTATGCGCGTGCGCATGGCCCCCGTCCTTGCAGTTTGGCTGCTTTCGCTTTAGCAGAACTACACGCTTGGAACACTCTAGAAAAGCTAAAGAGTTCGCAGCACAAATCCAATGACCGGACGGCCCCGGGTCACCACACTTCCTGTTGCCGTGGCCATCGCCACCGGAACAGGAGACACCTTTGAAGATCATCAAGCGCACGGATTCCCACATCCGTGAAAACTCTCGTGGCATGGTGCTTGTGGCCACACAGGCAGGCGGGAAGCCTGCCCAGTTTCCGCCGATCGAGTTCGTTCACAACGACCAGCCGATCGAGGAAGTCGAGATCGGGCCGATCGGGTCCCTCTACAGCTTCACTGTGGTCCATCCCGGCAAGGACAAGCCCGCCTACGGGCTGGCGATGGTCGACTTCGAGTCGGGGGTTCGCGCCTTCGGTCGGCTCTTGTTCGATGGAAGCCCCCCCGCGATCGAAAGCCGCGTGCGGGTGGTGCCTTTCGCATTGCCGGACGGCACACCCGACTACGCCTTCCAGGAGTAATGAAATGAAGCAACCAATGATCACCGGCGTGGGAATTACCGACTTTGGCCGCTTTCCGGAGTTCACCGAAGAGGCCATGGTCCAATCGGCCATTCTTGACGCCCTGGAAGATGCCGGCACGCGGCTTTCCGAGGTACAGGCGTTCTACTGCGGCAACGCACTCGGGGCGATGTTGCCGGGGCAGCGGGCACTGCGTGAACTGCATGCGGACGGGGGCGCGGTCTACAACGTGGACAACGCATGCTCCAGCGGCGCGACCGCACTGAATCTCGCATTGCAGGCGCTCAAGGTCGGCCAGTACGACACCGTCCTGGTGTTCGGGATGGACCATCTGAGCGGACTCGGAGGCGGGCCATTGCAACTGAGCCAACAAGACTGGAACAACAGGCGGGGGATGATCATGCCCGCCTTGTACGCCATGCGCGCTCGGCGATACATGCACGACCACGGGCTCACGCCCGAGACGCTTGCAGATATCTCCGTGAAGAACCGAAAGCACGGTGTTCTCAATCCCATCGCCAAGTTTGCAAAGCTGGCGACCTGCGAGGAGATTCTTGCGTCCCGGCCGGTGGCTGAGCCGCTCACACTGCTGCAGTGCTGTCCCGCCGTGGTGGATGGCGCAGCCGCCCTCGTCCTCAGCACCAAACCTTCCGGAGGCGTCGCAAAGCCGGTTCAGGTCCTGGCGTCCGTGGTGCAGTCCGGGTTGTTCGAAACCACACCGGTCGATATGACGGAGGCCGAGATCACGGGGCGTGCCGCCAGGCTGGCCTATGAGCAGGCCGGTGTGGGACCCCAGGATCTCAGCCTGCTGGAAGTGCACGACGCGTTCACCATCTCCGAATTGCTCTACTACGAAGCGCTGGGACTTTGCGATCGCGGCGACGCGGCAGCGTTGCTGCACAGCGGCGCGACGGCTTTGGGCGGGCGGGTGCCTGTCAACCCGAGTGGCGGCCTTCTCGCAAAGGGACATCCGCCCGGCGCGACCGGCGTCGCACAGATCGTGGAGGTCTGCGAGCAGTTGCAAGGCCGCGCGGGAGCCCGGCAAGTGCAGGGGGCGCGCATCGGCCTCACGCAGGTGACTGGGGGCGGTATCTGGGGCGTGGATCACGCCGCCTGCGCCATCCATATTCTTTCGCTTTGATCGGGCCGACATGAACCAGACAAATCCAACCGCGCCTGCCTCGCTGCAAGGCCTCGTCGCCGTCGTGACCGGAGGTGCGAAGGGCATCGGCCTTGGCATCGCCCGCGAGCTGGCGCAGGCCGGCTGCCGTATCGCGCTGTGGGACTTCGACGAAGAAGCCCTGCAAGCAACCCAGCGCAGCCTTGCGACCGAGGGGGCCGACGTGAAGACCTTCAAGGTTGACGTGAGTTCGGTGGAGCAGGTGGAGTCGACAGTGGCCCAACTGCTCGCATCCCATGCGCGCATCGACATCCTGGTCAACAACGCCGGCATTGGTGGAGACAAGCTTGTTTCCAAGATGGATCTGGCGTTCTGGAGCCGGGTGATCGAGGTCAACCTCCATTCGCAGTTCATTTGCTCCAAGGCGGTCTTGACCCAGATGGCGGAAAACCGGTTCGGACGCATCATCAATATCGGTTCTCGTGCCTGGCTGGGCAATCGCGGCCAGGCGGCCTATTCCGCTTCCAAAGGCGCGGTGGTGAGCCTCACCCGCTCGCTGGCGCTGGAGTACGCGCGAAAGGGCATCACCGTGAATGCCATTGCTCCGGGCATCGTCGAGACCCCACTGTTCGAAACGCTCACCGAGGAGGTCAGGCAGGGTCTTCACAAGACCGTGCCGATGGAGCGTATCGGGCAGCCAGAAGACATCGGTCGCGCCGTTCGCTTTTTCGCGGAACCCGGCTCCAGCTACGTCACCGGCCAACTTCTCTACGTCTGTGGTGGCCGCAGTCTGAGTAGCCCGTCTGTCTAAGACCAGGCAACAACGGGAGAGCAGTGGTGAAACGCAGGACATTTATTCACTCTTTTGCGGCACTCGGTACGTTGTCGACCGCCCCAGCGATCGCGCAGGAGTACCCGTCTCGACAACTCCGATTGCTCGTTCCCTACACCGCTGGGGGAGGCACTGATCTCGCGTCACGCGTCGTGATGAAGAAGCTGAGTGAGCAGTTGGGCCAGCCGATCGTCGTCGAGAACAAGCCAGGAGCCGGGGCCGCACTGGCATATGCCGAACTTGTGCGCAGCAAGCCCGACGGATACACGTTGACGACAGGCTCCGGCATTACGTCGCTACTGAATCTCCTGAACAGCAAACTGCCATTCGATGCCGCCACGGACCTGGTGCAGGTAGCTCCGTTGTCGAGCGTGCCGATTGTTTTGATTGCGGGCAACAAGGTTCCTGCCCAAACCGTGGCCGAACTGATCCTCTATCTCAAGCAGAACCCGGGTATGAGTTATGGAACTCCTGGTCCCGCGACTCCGCATCATCTCGCCGGAGTGCTGCTCGCTTCTCTGGCTGGGCTGCAATTGACCCACATCGGCTATCGCGGCACTGCTCCCGCCGTTCAAGATGTCATCGGCGGGCACCTACCGCTTGCGATCGTCGGGCTGTCGACTGCAATTCAATTTGCCCGAAGCGGACAGTTGAAGGTTTTGGGCATTGGCAGCGCAAGGCGCTCCGAACTGGCACCTGAGATCCCGACGCTGGCAGAAGGCGGAGTGAAAGGGTACGACGCGAGCTACTGGTATGACGTTTGCGTGGCGAAGGGTGTTTCGAAGGGCGTCGTGCGACGCCTGCATGCCGAGGTCACCCAGGCCGTGCAGGACCCTGAGGTCCGGGCGACGCTCACGGCGGCGGGGCTCGAACCTATGGCGGTCACACAGGACCAGTACCAACGAATGTTGCAAGCTGAACGGGCCAAATGGGAGCCGATCATCCGCGCCAACAATATCCAGATGGGCTCGTAAATGCTGGCGAATTCTCTCGAGGGCTTGAAGGTTATCGACTTCACCCAGGTGATGGCTGGGCCGACCTGCACATTGTGCATGGCCGACCTCGGCGCCGACGTAGTGAAGGTCGAGGCACCCACCGGCGATCTCTCGCGGGCGCTCTCGCCCTGGGTCCATGGCGAGGGCGTTCCCTTTCTTGCGCTCAATCGAAACAAGCGCAGCATCGTGCTGGATCTCAAGCAGCCGGTGCACCGGCAGGTGGCGTTGCGTCTGATCGCCGAAGCGGATGTCGTGGTGGAGAGCTTTCGGCCGGGCGTGATGGCCCGGTTCGGATTGGACTATGCGACGGTGTCTGCTGACAACCCACGGCTGATCTACTGCTCGGTCTCGGCGTATGGCCAATGCGGGGCTGGCAAAGACCTGCCGGGGGTAGATGGCGTACTGCAAGCCGTTAGCGGCCTCATGAGCGTCACCGGCCAGCCTGATGGAGAGCCGTGCAAGGTGCCGGTGCCTGTGGTCGATCTGGTCACGGGGTCGTTCGCGACCATCTCCATCCTGGCTGCGCTCGCGGATCGCCAACGCACGGGGTTGGGCCAGCATGTGGAAGCAAGCATGTTCGCCAGCGCCATCGCGCTGCAGCATGTGGCTTTCGCATCCTATTTCGCGGACGGCCATGTGCCCGTACCGCAAGGAAACGCAGCGCCGTATTCGACGCCAAACGAGGCCTTGCGTTGCGCCGACGGGTGGATCATGGTGGCGGCCTATCACCCTGCGCGATGGCAGGCCTTGTGTACTGCGATCGGCGCGCCCGAGCTTGCATCGGACCCACGTTTCGCTGACAACAAGAGTCGGCTGCAGCACCGCGAGGCCCTGTTGCGCCTGCTCGAAGCACGCATGCTTGCGCATGCCCGTGGCTTCTGGCTCGAGCAGTTCGCGGCCGTGGACATCATCTGCGGGCCGATCAACGACTATGCCGAGGTCGCGCAGTCCGTGCCCTTCGTCGAAGCGGCACTCACAGAGACCTTGCTGCACCCGGTCGCAGGAGCGTTGACGATGCCACGCAGCGTCATTGGTGCGGTTGGCGAGCGGCCTCGGGCGCGACGGGCCGCTCCAACGCTCGGACAGCACACGCGCGAGGTGCTCGTCGACCTGGGCATGCCGCCAGCAAACATCGAAGCGGTCATCGCCGCCGACTCTCCCACGAACTGAGACAAATCATGCCCATCGTCAAAACAGTCCAGGATGGCGTCGCCATCGTCACCCTGAATCGGCCCGAAGCCATGAATTCCATCGACCCGGAATCCAACGAGCAGCTGCTCGCGATCTGGGACCAGGTGTCGAGCGACGAGGAGATCCGCGTAGTCGTCCTGACCGGCGCGGGCGAGCGCGCGTTTTGCACAGGTGCAGACCTCAAGAAAACGATGCCGCCCGCCGACAGCGCAGCCCGCCAGGTCTTTCGCGCCGGCACCCGACATTCCAATTTCGGCACGCTGCAGACCGACAAGCCTGTCATTGCCGCGATCAATGGCTATGCCCTTGGGGGTGGATTGGAACTGGCTTTGCTTGCGGACATCCGCATCTGTTCCGAAAACGCGCAGTTCGGCTTGCCGGAAGTGCGCGTTGGCAGCATTCCAGGCGCCGGGGGCACGCAACGCCTGATCCGCGCGGTGGGCCAGTCGGACGCGATGTGGATGCTGCTGACGGGCGACCGCATCGATGCCAACGAGGCGTTGCGGATCGGATTGGTCAGCAAGGTCGTTCCCCTTTCCGCGCTGCAGCAAACCGCGATCAATTTGGCACGCGCAATGGCTGCCAATGCCCCATTGGCGATGACCGCGGCCAAGCGTCTGGCGATGACCGGACGCGAGCTGCCACTGGCGGGTGGACTGGAACTGGAGCGCCAGGCCTTTGGCGTGCTCAGGGACAGCGAGGACCGACTGGAGGGGCGCCGTGCGTTCGCCGACAAGCGCGCCCCGGTCTTCCGCGGCCGCTGACTTTGCCTCGCACAGAGGCTCGAGCGTGGGGGGGCGCTGCGCTTTCGCATCCCAAAGTGGTCTCGTGCCGAGCCGCAGCAACCGACTTGACCTCACTGAATTTCCCTGGAGCAGTTTTTGAAGAATCCGAGTACCGCCTGGCTCTACAGCCTCGCACTCATCGTTGCCGCGTCCTTCGACACGCCTTCGGCCATCGCGCAGTCGGCCAGACGACCACCCTCAAGGATTCTTGTGGGCTTCTCGCCTGGCGGGACGCTCGACGTCGTCACACGGGCGCTCGCGGATCAGCTGCACGAGCCGCTCCATCGCACAGTCATGGTGGAGAACAGGCCCGGCGCCGGCGGAAAGATCGCGATCGATGCGCTGCGCGCCGCCCCTGCCGACGGAAGCGTAGCCATGCTGTGTCCTGACTTCCTGCAATCGATCTATCCATTCGTCTTCAACAAGCTCAACTACGCTGCGCAGCGGGATATCTTGCCGGCATCAACGGTGGTCGAGTTTCCGATGGCGCTGGCTGTACCCGCATCCTCGCCCGTCAAGAGCTTTGCCGAATATGCCCAATGGGTGCGCGTCCATCCTGAGCATGCCAACTTCGGCCATGCCGCATCGGGTGGCCCGACCCACTTCCTGGGATTGCAGATCGCCAAAGTCATCGGTACCCCCCTGCAGGACGTCCCGTTCCAGGGCGCTGCCCCGATGATCGTGAACCTTGTCGGCGCCAGTGTCGCAGCGGGAACTTCAACTGTCGGAGACTTTGCACAGCACCATAACGCCGGCAAGCTTCGCGTGCTGGCAGTCACCTCTGCGCAACGCTCACCCCTTCTGCCTGACGTTCCTACGTTCGGCGAGCTCGGCCGAAAGGAGCTCACCGCGGTGGGCGTATTGGCCCTATGCCTGCCTCCTGGGACGCCCGCAGTCGTCGTCTCCGAATGGAGCGCTGCGATCCGAAAAGCAGTTGCAACCGAGCAGTTCGCGCGCAAGATCCGCACGCTCGGCTTTGTGGAGACGGGAAGCTCGCCGGCTGAGGCTCGAGCCAGGTTCGGCGAAATGCGTGCCTTCTGGGAGCCGGTGGTCAAAGCTTCGGGATTCAAAGCGGACTAGGGCCGTGGCGGCTTGTGGTCGCACCCCGGCTGGACAGCAACTCCACTGAGGATTGCGGCGTCGACGGCGAGGGGCAAGCGGCGCCGCAGTGCGTTCATCGGCCGCAGGATCAGCCAGGGCCGTCGCTCGCGGCCGCGAGCAGCGGCACCAGGATATCGCTGATCGGCGTCGGGACACCCCGAGCGCGGCCGCGGCGCGCGACAACACCGTTGCGGATATCCCATTCGAGCGGCCGCCCGGCTTCGCGATCCGTGAGGATGGAGGTGCCCATGTCTGCGGGAGATGACTGGAACTTGTCGAGAATCTCCTGCGGCACCTCGTCGTCGAGTTCTGCACCCTCGGCGCGAGCCACGGCCAGGCATTCCCGCAGATAGGCAAGTGCGAGCGCGGCGATGTCGGGCCGGCCGAACATTCCCGAGCGGCGTTGCGTGAGCACCATGAATCCGGCCACCGCGTTCTGCAGCAGCTTGCGCCAGGCCAACGCGTGGAAGCTTGCGGCCAGCTCGACGCGGCAGCGTGTGCCTTGCAGCGCCTCGGCCGCCACGCGGGCGGGCGGCGTGTCTGGCAAGCTCAGGCGCATGTCTGCGCGCAGGCGCACCGAGCCGTCGGATTGCGCTTGCACAGGGAACCACACGACCGCGGGAACGATCTGCGCGGGCCGGGCATGCAGGGCAATCCCCTCCAACTGCTCGACGCCGTTCTGCAAAACGCACACGACGGTGTTCGGCCCACTCAACGCGGTGAGCCATTCTGCCGCCGCCTCGATCTGTGTCGCCTTGACCGCCAGAAAGACGAGGTCGACGGTACGCCCCAGTTGTTCGGGATCCACTTGGACCGGACCGGGCACGGTGATGACGCGATCGCCATCCTGAAGCGTCAGGCACTCCCGGGGTGTGCGGCCGCACAGCAACGGTGTGCGACCAGCTTCGTGCAGTGCCGCCGCGACTGCGGTGCCGATGGCACCCGGACCCACCACGGCGATGGATGCGGCCTTTGTTGCATTCATGAGCACTGCTCCTTCAAGGGTGTCGTTCAGCGTTCGTGCACGCCATGGTTGCGCTCGCCTGGCGACGGGAGCCAGTGTGACTGACGCGCGATGGGCGATGCGGCGCGTCGCTTCGCACCCGTGGCTACCGGACAGAACGGATCCAATCTCTGAAAAGCCTCACGGGAGCTTCGGCCGCTTTCAGCGGATCGCAGACCAGGTAATAACCGGACTCCGTTCTGGCGACGTGATCCACGGCAACGACGAGCCGCCCGCTGCGGATGTCGTCGTCAACGTAGGCTCGCTGGGCGATGGCAACCCCCAATCCATCAGCGGCAGCCTGGTAGCACAAGGCAGCATTCGCCAACGTGATGCCATGCAGGCGCGGGCATTCCACAAGCTCAGTCGAACTGAACCATAGCGACCAGGCTTCCGGCCGCATCATCGAGTGCAGCAGGTTGGCTTGCAGCAGGTCGTGAGGTGTCTTCAAATGCCTGGCCAGGTTGGGTGCGCAAACAGGAAGAAATTCGTCGTCGAAGAGGTGGTCCAACTCGACATCCGCCCACTCTCCCATGCCATGCCGGATTGCGCAGTCTGCGCCCTCGAGCCGGATATCGTCGGCCACTGCAATGGTCGAAATCTCGAGGTCGATGTCGGGATGTTGCGCGTAGAAGCCGCGCAGGCGAGGTACCAACCACCGGATGGCGAGGCTCGGCGTCGCTTTGAGGCGCAGCCGCTTGTCCGGCGGGATATCGACCACGTCATTGAGCGCATCGTTCAGGCGATCGAAAGCATCCGAGACGCGGTGGGCCAGTCGTTTGCCCACCGCGGTGAGCTCGATCTCGCGGCCGGATTTCTGAAACAGCTGCGCGCCGAGCCCGAGCTCCAGCTGCTTGACTTGCTGGCTGACTGCACCGGGCGTCACATGAAGCACCTGGGCGGCGCGCGTGATCCCCTTGGCGCGGCACACTGCATCGAAAACGCGCAGCGGGCCCAGGAGCGCACGGAGGCTGTGCATCGCGAACAAGGTGAAGGCGGAGGGAGCGAACTCAGCGCTCGCTCGCGCCCGTCGCTGCATCCGTGCCGCTCGCGTGCTTGGCGGCAGGCCGCTCGGTCAGGCAGATCATTGCGGCTGCAAGCAGCAGTCCCGCTGCGAGACAGAGCCATGAGATATAGCTGCCGGAAATGTCGAAGAGCCTTCCCGCGATGAATGGCCCGATCCCGGCGCCAATCGCCACCGTGGCATAGACGCCCCCGAAGAGGGTGCTGTAGAGATCCAGGGCAAATTTTCGGCTCACCAGATAGGCCGCGAGGTCGAACTCTGCGCCGACAGCGAAGCCAGTCATGAGCAATCCGGGAAGCACCAACGCCGGTCGGCCCGTTGCCAGGAGCAGCATGCCGGTGGCAGACAGCACGAAGAGCGTCGCCGACAAGCGCGCGGCATCGAACATGTCCAGCAGAAGGCCGGTGACGATCCGTCCGACGATGACGGCCACACCAAGGATGCTGGCAAGACCGGCGGCGCGATTCGGGGAAAGCCCGAGGTCGGTGAGCATCGGAACGACGTGCACGATCGTGCCGAAGATGCCGACGGAGCACAACAGGAAGACTGCGGCGATGCGGATGAAGCGCGGATCGGCCAGAGCCTTCAGGTTACTTGCGGACTGGGCACTGCGGATTTTCTCTGCGGGGGTCGCATCCACGCCCCGAAGGAAATAGGCAATCAGTGGCAAAAGTGCAAGGACAACGGCGGCAAGACCCAGGTAGGTGGCTCGCCATCCGAAATGGGCGATGGCCGGCGTGACGATCAACGGTATCAAGATGGCCCCGACGCCGGTTCCGGTGATGGCGATGCCCAGGGCCAGTCCTCGTTGCCGAGAGAACTTGCCCACGAGGATCCTTGTGAAGGACAGGGGCGAGGTCGCGCCACCGAGCAGTGTCAGGACCGTGACCAGCGCCAGAAAGCTGGCCAACCCCTGTGTCCAAGCGCCCAGAAGCAGGAACGAGGTCGACAGGCCCACCAGGGAGAGCAGGGTGACGCGTCTCGCGCCGTACCGGTCGATCACCTGTCCGATGAACGGCGCCGCGCATCCGAGCAGCACGCTGCTGATCAGCGAGCCCAGGGACGCGGTGCCTCTGGTCCATCCGAACTCGGCAGCGAGCGGCTTCAGAAACAGACCTGAACTGTAGAAGTACAGGGATGAGACGCCACTGGCAAGGCCGAGGAAGCAGCCCAGGACATAGCGCCAATGCTGCCGCAGTTCTGAAGGTGAATGAGGAGAGGCCGTCATGTGCAGATGCTTGAGACGAAGTGGAAGTGCGAGGTCAGGTTGAACGAACGACGAATTCGTCTTCAGCACTTCTGGATGCCGATGGTGCGGTTCAGCAATGCCTCTTCGCCGCTCAGCACCGCCGCCGACCCGGAGTAGGCGGCCAGGCCGCGTTCCAGGACGATCACGTTGTTGGAAAATTCGAGAACGACATCGACGTGCTGCTCCACGATGATGCAGCCCACGCCGAGCTGATCACTCATCCGGACGATGGCATCCATCAACTCCTCGCGCACCATCGGCGCCAGACCTTCCAGCGGTTCGTCGAGCAACAGGATGCGCGGCCGCCCGACGAGCGCGCGTGCCACGGACAGCATCTGCTGCTCGCCGCCCGACAGCTGCGTGCCTCCGTTGCGTCGGCGCTCCTTGAGCCGCGGAAACAGCGCATAGACGGGTGGCAGGGCGACGCTGGCCGAGCGTCCCTGCAGGCCCGACAGCAGGTTCTCCTCCACTGACAGTGAGGGGAAGATGTCGCGGCTCTGGGGTACGTAGCCGAGGCCGGCGCGCGCGCGAGCGTAGGTGCTTGCGTTGCTGATGTCGTCGGCGCCGAAATGAATGCGCCCCTTCATCAGGTCGGCCAGGCCCATGGCTGTCGCGAGCGTCGTTGTCTTGCCGGCGCCGTTGCGACCGATCAGACCGAGGCGCTCGCCTTCGCGTACGCTGAAGCTGAGATGCTCGAGGACTGGCAGGCCACCATAGCCTGCGGTGACGTCGTCGAAACGGAGTTCAATGGTGGGCTTGGGCATGACCGTCTCGTCCGAAGTAGATTTGCTTGACCTGCTCGTTGGCAGCGACTTCCTGCGGCGTCCCCTCGACCATCACCGCACCGGCGACCAGGACAATGATGCGCGAGGCGAACCGGAACACCAGGTCCATGTCGTGCTCGATCAGCAGGACGGACAGATCCTTCGGCAAGCTCCCGATGGCGTCCATGATGCGGCCCCCCTCTCCCTGTGGTACGCCGGCGCCCGGTTCGTCGAGGAGGAGCACCTGGGGCCTCATCGCGAGTGCCAGGGCGATCTCCGCGAGCCGCTGCTCGCCCAGCGCGAGTTGTCCCACCACCCGATTCGCATAGGGGTGGAGCCCCAGCATGCCGAGTGTCTCGTCGACATCTTCCTGCACGCGTGCGGAACGCGTCGGCGAGGGCCACCACTGCATGGAAGCCCGGTGCCGCTGCAACACGGCGACCTTGACGTTGTCCGCCACGGTGAGTTCCTTGAACAGGCGGCTGATCTGGAACGTGCGAACGATGCCGTTGCGCACGCGTGCGTACTGCGGCAGCTGGACGATCGAGCGGCCGTCCAGCTGAATATCACCCGACTGCGGGCGCAACGCCCCGCTCAGCAGGTTGACCAAAGTCGTCTTGCCAGCGCCGTTCGGACCGATCAATGCCGTGCGGGCTCCCTCGGGAAGGGACAGCGTGACGTTCTGCGTGACCGCCAGGCCGCCGAAGGAGTGACTCAGGTTCTGGGTCTGGAGTCGGTGGGTCATCGTGCCACCCCACTGCCAGGCCGTTTCGTGTACATCACAGTACGGTCCACAAGGCCGATCAAACCTTCAGGCAGGACGATGAGTACGACGATCAGCATCGACCCGATGAAGAACAGCCAGTGATAAGGGTTCATGGTCGATGCGATGTGATGGATGGTCATGTACGCGACGGTGCCGAGCACGGCGCCGGACAGGCGGCGTGTTCCACCCAGAACGATCATGACCACGACACCGGCCGAAGTCGTGAAATCCAGCATGAAGAGGTTGGCGACTTTGCTGGTCTGTGCTGTCAATGCGCCAGCCAGACCCGCCACGATGCCGCCGGCGGTGTAGACGGCCAGCAAGTGCAAGTAGACGCGCCCGCCCAGCGCCTGAACTCGACCGGGATCTTGCCGAATGGCCCTGGCCGTGAGACCGAACGGCGATTCCACGAGGTTTCTCAGCAGGAAGTACACGAGCACAAGCGCGCCCAAGGCATAGAAGTAGCCCGTGTAGCTCAGGAAGTTGAATTCCCAGATGCCCAGCAGCGGGCCGATGTTGAAACCGGCAAGTCCGTCATCGCCGCCCGTGAGCCACCTCGCCCAATTGGCAAGTTCAAGCAGCAGTTGGGCGACCGCGATGGTCAGCATGACCAGCGTCAGTTTGGTCGACCGCAGCATCACGGCGCCGCTCAGCAGCGCGATCACGCCGCCGCCCAGTCCGCCGAGCAGCAAGCCGACAATCGGATCTGCCGTCAGATACAGCGCCGTCCAGCCCGCGACGTAGGCACCGCTGCCGTACAACGCGGCCTGGCCCAAGGTCGCGATGCCGGCTTGTCCCAGCACGAGGCTCAGCGACAGCGCGAAAATGGACATGGTCGCCATGTTGGTGAGCAAGCCGAGATCTTGCGGGAACAGCACGAAGGCCAGCAGTCCCACCAGCATCAGTACGAGCTCTCCGCGCAGCTGCATCCATGGACGGGCGCGAGGCTGTGCGGTCACTGTCATCGGCGCACTGACTGCGTTCATGCGTGTCTCCCGAACAACCCTTGCGGTCGAACCAGCAGGACGATGATCATCGTGAGAAAAAACGCTGCCGATGCGAGCTGCGGAACCATGTATTTCATCGAAGTCTCCACAATGCCGAGCAGCAACGCTGCAAAGCATGAGCCAAACAGATTACCGTTGCCTCCCACGGCGACAACGGCCAGGAGGATCACCAAGTACTTGGAGGCGTAGGTCGACTCCATGGGCAGCAATTCCGCGCCGGCTATGCCTCCCAGTGCTGCGAGCGCTGCACCCATCACAAAAGTGGCTGCATAGATCTTGGTCGTATCGATGCCGATGGCCCTTGCGATGGGCGCGTTGTCGACGGCAGCGCGTACCCGGATGCCAAAAGACGATTTGTCCACCGCCAGCCAAAGCACGAAGACGACGACGATTCCACAGGCCACGACGATGAGCCGATGCCGAGGGATGGACCGAAAGCCCAGATCGATCGTGCCGTTGAACAACTCCGGCAGCGCCACCGATGTCACGGTCGAACCGAACAGCAGGTTCACCGCGGCTGTTGCCACGAACATCAGCCCGATGGTCACCAGCATCTGATCGAGATCGTCGCGTCGATAGAACCGCCGAAGCAGGATGCGCTCGAACACCAGCGCGACCAGTCCGACCAGAACGATGGCCAGCACGAAGCCCAGCCAGATCGGCACACCCAGGCGTTGCGGGATCGTGGCTGCAAAGAAGCCGCCGAGCATCGCGAAGGCGCCATGGGCCAGATTCACCACCCGCATCAGGCCCATCGTCATCGACAGGCCCACTGTGATCATGAAAAGGATCATCGCGTACGCGATCCCGTCGATGAGAATGCTGCTAAGAAGCGCGAGAGACATGCTGCAGACTCTGCGTTACTTGGACGCGTTCTGGATGCGGCCGTAATCGGGCTGCATCTCGAACGTCCGGAATTCCCGGTTGACGTAGCGACCGGACGGGTCCTTTTCGACCACGCGCATGTAGACGTTCTGCACGAACTCGCGGGAAACCGGGTCGATCTTCACGGGGCCTCGCGGACTTTCCCAAGTGTGCCCCTTGGCGCTGGCAAGCGCCTTGGCGCCATCGCGCTTCCCATCGGTTGCCTTGACCATGTGATAGATCACATGCAGACCGTCATACGCGTTCGCAAGCTGAACGGTCGGGATGGCCTTGGGGGCAACCTCACCGAGGGCCTTGATGACGGAATTGTTCAGCGCAGAGTTGTGCGTAGCCGAATAGAACATGCCCGTCTCGATGCCGAGAAGATCCGGGCCGATCGCTCGCAGCTGATCCTCATCGGTTTCGGCAGTACCGAGAAAGCGCACGCCGGCCGCCTTCAATCCAGCCTCGTTGTATGCCTTGACCATCGCGTAGGTCGAAGGACCGCCCGGGGCAAAGACGTAGAGGGCATCGGGCTTGAGCGCCTTCACGCGCTGCATCAGGGGACCGAAATCGGTTGTCTTCAGCGGAGCTCGGATGGCCTCGAGCAGCTTGCCTCCGCCGTCGACGAACGCCGTGGTGAAGCCCTTCTCGGCGTCCAGGCCGGGACCGAAGTCGCTGACCAGCGTGACAACATTCCTGACGTTCTTCTCGAGCGCGTACTTGGCCACCGGCACAGCCATCTGCGGCAAGGTGTACGAAGTGCGCAGCAGGAAGTCCGACTTGTCCAGAAGCGAGGACGTCGACGCGTTGAAAATCACGACCGGTACCTTGGCCTCCTGGGCGAGCGCAGCGACGGCCAAGGTGTCAGGAGTGAAATAGAGGCCGGCGATGTACTGGGCGCCTTCCTTCACAATCAGTTCCTGTGCCAGTGCCTTGGCTTGCGCGGGGTTGATCTCCGGAAGGTCGCGATAGATGACCTCGATCGTGTGTTTGCCCACGGTCGTTCCGTTGAGCTTCTGGTATGCCTTGGTCGCACCCTCCCAAGTTTGCCCCACGGCTGAAAACGGTCCGGACATCGGAGCGATGACGCCCACTTTGATGACGTCGGCGCGGGCCTGAAAGGCAACCGTCGCGAGTGAAACCGCCAGAGCGGCAACGAGTTTGATGGTCATTCTTTTCTCCAAGTAGTGGGGCGTGTCTGGTGCCGTGAGCACCGGGGGTTGAATGAGGTGGCGGAGCTTCGAACGGGTATCAGGCCGAGGCGCCGCTTCCTGCCTTGGTGGTCGCTTCGAGGGCGGCATCACGGGCCATCAAGGTCGCGTACTTCTGATTCATGTCGAACAGGTTGGCGTCGTGTGCTTGCAGTGACCGGTCGCCTACGCAGTCGGTGACAACGAGGGGACGGAACCCGTGGCACATCGCGTCCACCACACTGGCACGGACACAGCCGCTGGTCGTGCACCCGGCAATCAAGAGAGTCCGTGTGCCACGCAGGGACAACCAGGCGGCCAGCGAAGTCCCGAAGAAGGCCGAGGGACTGGTCTTGCGCAGCACCAACTCTCCGGCCAATGGTTGCAGTTGCGGCACGATCTGGCTTTCGGGCGCATCCTCCCGCAGGGCGAGGATGGGGGGTACCTTGAGCGCGAAGATGTTGGCGTCGGCGCCATCGTCCTGGTACACGACCCGCGTGTGCACGATCGGCCATTGGCGCTGGCGCGCTTCGGCAAGAAGCCCGCGCGTGCATTCGATGGCACTGGCGATGTTGCCGCCGCCAAACGTGAGCGGATCGGCGAAGCCGTTGATGAAGTCGATGATCAACAGGCCGTAGGGCGCCATGGGCGCCACGGCGTTGCCGAATCCTTGCTTCTCGTAGATGTCTTGATCGAAGCTCATTGGAAAGCCCCGTCGATCACCTTGCCGTCGCGAACCACGACGATGTCATCCAGCGTCACCGTGCAATTGCGCAGCGGAATGTCGAGGTGGCAAGGCGTTGTGCGAGAACCGCCGGCCTCGTTGTTCGGCCCGAGAGAGAACAGGAAATTGCCTTCGAACGAGCGCGCATCCTGGCCAGTCGTCGCCTCGCGGTCCATCAGCGACAGTGTGTGCCAGTAGCACCGTGGCTGCATCCCCCAGCCGATGTGCGCGATGGCGTAGGCCTCGGGGTCCTTGTAGGCTTCCATGAACTCGCGCAGCAGGGCGGCGTCGACGTCACCTTCGATGCTGCGCACGAAACCACCGCTCAGATTCATCGTGATCTTGTCCGAGACGTAGTTCTTCTGCGGCAGCAGGATGTCGCCGCGATCGATCACGATGGTGCCGTCGCTGCCGCCTTCATTGGCGAAGGTAAAGAGGAAGCCGCTCGGCCAATGATCCCAACGCCCGGGTTCCTCACAGAAGCCGTACTCGCTGATGACCGGAAATTCGCCGAGCTGGAACATCACGTCCGTGCCCGCCGGCGAGGTCACGTGCATCCTCTTTGCCTTCTTGAGCAGTTTCGAAGCGTCCAGCACGCGCTTGCGATCGGCTTCGGTCGGGAGCGCGCGCACCAGCACCTCCGGCGGCTCCACCGCAAGGAGGATCTTCGTTCCAGATTCCAGAATCTCCATCTGCTCGGGCGAGAACAGCAGCAGCATCAGGTCCAGGACGAGGTCACTGTTCTTCATCGCCGCCAGCGCGGCCGGGTTGTTGGTCAGGGGCGTTGCGCCCAGGTAGTTCATCAGGTCGCGGCTGGTGGCCTTCTCCGCGTTGATGGGTTGCAACTCGATCCTGGTCACGATTGCGCCCGCGGCCTGCGCTGCGATCGTTGCTGTCTGGAGGGTCTGAGGGTGCGTGTGGGGGCCGCACAAGATCGAGACCGTCTGTCCGCGCGCCACTTTGCTGAGCTTCAGGACTTCGTCCCAGGCCTTGATCATTTGAGAATCGCTGACTGCCATTTTTCGTCCTTTGGAGTGAAGTGTCAGAACTGCAGCAGCGCCAGGTCTTCCGGGCTGCCTAGCTTGAAGAGCCGGCGCGCATTGCCATGGCACACCTGCGCCCGGGTCCTGTCGTCGAGCGGTGCGTCTTCAATGAAGGTGCAGGCCGCGGCGGTTGACTCATAGGGGTAGTCCACCGAAAAGAGCACGGCCTCTGCCCCGAGCTCGCCAATGGCACCCAGCAATGCCGGTGCAGAGCACACCCCGGACGTGGTGATCAGGATGTTGCTGCCGATGTACTCGCTCGGTTTGCGCGCCAACTTGATGCCGGACGGATACGCGGCGAAGCGGCTGTCCATGCGCCAGCGCTGGTACGGCAGGGCCTCCCCCATGTGGCCCAAGACCAGGGTGAGGCGCGGGAACCGGTCGAACACCCCGCCGAACAGCAGGCGCAACGCATGGCCCGCCGTCTCCACGCCCCAACCCCACGCAGCGCCCTGGAGCACCGGCATGCCTTCCAGCAGAGCCGGTGCCTGGCTGAACGCGTTGGGATGCAGATAGATGGGCACTCCGAGCGCCTGCGCGCGCTCCCAGAACACATCGAATGCGCTACCTTCGTAGTAGCGGCCCAGGGTATGGCCGTTGATCATTGCGCCTTTGAAGCCATACTCGACGACCGTTCGTTCCAGCTCCTCTGCTGCGGCGGCCGGATCCTGCATGGCCACGTGGGCAAAGGCGGCGAAGCGTTGCGGATGGCGTGCCACGCGCTCGACGAGGAACTCGTTGTTCTCGCGCGCTCGGCGGATGGCGGTGTCGCGGTCCGTCTCAGCCTGTACACCAGGCATCGTTTGCGACAGCACGACATACTCGATGTTCCCTGCGTCCATCTCCGCAAGGCGCTGGTCGTCGAAGTCGGCCAGCCTGGCGTCGAGCTTGGCGACGAATTCGGCGGGAAGCGCTCGCGTGTAGGGGGCTGAGTACGCGTCGAAGCCGGGAGCGGAGAAGTGCTCCTCCAGCGCGATTTTTGGGGTTTGATTCATAGTCTTTCCTAAGTGATCTCAGACCGGGTACGCCAAGGCGGTGTCGAGAATTTCCGTGTCGTGGACCACTTCGCGGCTGGCAAGGAGCAGCCGGTCGCCTTCGCGCACGAAGCGGTCGTGATAGACCCCGGCGAGATGCACCGTCGATGGGCCCTCCACCAGGGTCTGCAGCAAGATGAAGGGCGTCTGGGAGCTGATCGCGTCTCCTGTCTCTTGCAGTACGCGCGCAATCCCCAATACATGCAGCATGTGTCGCGGCGCGAACATCTGCGAGTGCGCGACGGCCAGGGCGCGATCGATGATCATGTTCAGGCCCTCGCAGTAGATGAGTCCCACGGGCATGTTCAGGAGCGCGTTCTGGCGCGATGTCACGCGGTACGTCGCTTCCTCGCTGAAGAAGTCTGGCCAGCGTTCGACCTCGTTCGCATCCAATGCAGCGCAGTACTCGACGTGAAACGACTCGATCTCGGCGCGCAGCTCGGCGGCGCGTCGCGGCGAGATGCTGGCCTTGGCGTAGGCGAGTCGCTCCTTCATGCTGCTTTCTCCGCGACACGGATGTCCATCACGTCCCGGTAGTACTGGTAGAGGGAGCGGATACACGACTCTGAAATGAGATTGCGCGCCGTGCCCTGATGGCCGGCATCGAGCTTGACGACGTTGTTGCCGGTGGAGGAGTTGCGCAGGCCTTCCTGCACGAACTTCAACGCCTCGTTGTCCTCGAGGCCCAGGAAGCCGGCCGGGCCCATCAGGTTGCCCTGACGAAGGCGGTGCCGGGTCATTTCCGGTGTGTCATTCTCGTATCCGAACATCGTCCACTGCATCACCATGCTGTTCGGACCGTTCGGGATGATCTGGCGCACACCCATCGTGTTCATCTGGCGTTGAACGATGAGATTCGGCCACATGGTCATCATGTTGGCCGACCAGGGCGACTTGAACTCCCGTACATAGTCCAGGAACCGTTCATCGCGCAACCGGAGGTTGTCGCTGAAGGATCGCATCTCCGCCTTGTCGTCGGCGGCGACAGTGGCATAGATCTCGTCCGGCTTGGCCGATGCCATGAAGCCATGGCGACCGTGCGCCTTGTCTGCAAACACGATGGACTTGATGCCGGGAACCAGCAGGCCGAACACCACGAGAAACGAATGAAGCAGGGTCGCGTGGTATGGATCCTTGAGGTTCTCGTGGTACATCTTCCAGTTGCACGGGAGCTCGTTGCGGCAATAGCCCAGGATCTTGAGTTTCTTGCCCGAAAAGGGGACGTCGAACTCCTCGACGATCTCCTTGGTCATGTACTCCTCCAAAGGAGGGGTCTTGTCGGAGTAGGTGGCGAAGATCACACCGTTGCGTGTGGCCACGCGCAACCGGCGGGTGCCGTGATCGGCGTTCTTGAAGTCCGCCGGCATGCCGCCCACCTTGTTGATGCCGCGCTTGAACGGCACGCCCTGTAGGTTTCCCTTGAGGTCGTACGACCACTGGTGGTAGGGGCAAACGAATTCCTTCGTATTTCCCTGGCTGGAGCGACAGAACTCGGCGCCGCGATGGGCACAGCGGTTTTCGAAGACGGAAATCGTGTTGTCCTCTGCGCGAACGATCACGACGGCCGTGGCGCCGACGTACCCGCGCTTGTAGTCTCCCGGGTCGGGAATCTCCGCTTCCAGCGCGACAAAGTTCCAGGTGTCACCCCGAAAGATGCGCTCGATCTCCTGGTCATAGATCGCCTGGCTGGTGTAGACCCAGTCCGGAATGTTGTTCATGGCGTCCGCTGGCCAGATGCACTGTTCCAGGGGCGGGTTCTTTCGGGCATTCGTGATGCCGATGACCGCCTGCGATTGATACATGAAAGCTCCTTGGCTTTGAGAGAGGTGGTTTAAGCGGGTGTCGCGGCGTCGGCTTGCATCTGCCTGGCCCAGGCGCGTAGATTGGTGGCGTCCCGTTGAAAGTCCTCCAACCGCACCGGCTGCCCGCGTTCGAAGAGAGGGCGAACGGCTCGCAAATCGGCGCCTGCATTGATGGCGACGCCGTGCAATGGGACCGAACCCCGATGGCCGATCCACAGCACCTTGTCGTTGGCGGGGTCGCCGCGGCGCACATATTCGAGATCCCGGGACGGCAGGCCCAGCATCTGGATGTTGTGTTTTCCCTGGTCGGTCCAGAACCAGGGCAGCGCGGGCGCAGGAAGAGGCGCGCCCAGCATGGCAGCGGCGGCAGTGCGCGCCTGCTCGTTCGCGTTCTGCCAGGATTCGAGGCGAATTGGTGAAGCCTGGCCGGGGCGACGCTGGCTGGTGCAGTCGCCACATGCAAACACGTGTTCGTTGCTCGTGCGGCAGGACGCGTCGACCAGAATGCCGCCGCCTGCCGCGATCTCCAGCCCCGCATTGCGGGCCAGCGCGTCGTTGGGAGAGAGGCCGATGGCAATGACCACCTCGTCCACTTCAAGATCGCCAGTGCTGGTGGTCAGGCACCACCGATCGACTGGCAGTGAATGAACGCCACTGCAGGAAGCGCCGAGCAGGAGCCTTGCGCCGGCCGCCCGCATTCGCGATGCAAGCCATGCCGACGCCCCCGGCGGCACAAAGCGATCGAGCAGGGATGTCGCTCGTTCGATCACCGTCACCGAAGCGCCTGCGGACAGTGCCGAGTTGGCAATTTCGAGGCCGAGGAAACCACCGCCCAGGATCGCAACCCGCGGCGTTCCTTGAAGGGCTGCCCGCAGCCTGCGCGCGTCATCCTGGGTGCGCAGGTAGTGCACACCCGGACGGCCGGCCGTCGCGGCTGCGAGCGTGGTGGCCTCACCGCCGGTGGCGATCAGGCAGATCTCGTACTCGAGCACCTGCCCGTTCGCAAGGCGAACCTGCTGCTGCAGAAGATCCAATGCAACCGCATCGCTGCCGCTGCGCAGGTCGATCTTGCTGCGCGTCCAGGATTCGTCCGTGAGGACGTCGAGCCTGGGATCCTCGGCAGCCACCAGGACGGCCTTGGACAAAGCCGGCCGCTCGTACGGTCTGTGGCGCTCCCGACCCAGCATCGTGATGCGCCCGCTGTAGCCATGCTCGCGCAGCGCCTGGGCCGCAACGGCCGCCGACTGACCCGCACCGACGATGACGATGCCGCGCGAGGTCATTTGCCAGCAGGCGACAACACGTAGATGTGGTCGCCCTCCCGCTTCACGGCGTGAGTGCGCAGGTCCACGGTGACCGGCGCACACATCGCTTTGCCCGTCCGAATGTCGAAGCGGCCCTGATGCAAGGGGCATTCGACACAACCGTCTTCCACGTACCCCTCCGACAGCAGCGCGGTGGCATGGGTGCACATGCTGTCCGTGGCGAAAAACTCGTCATCGATCCGGTACAGCGCAACACCGTGGCCAGCGACATCGACCGTCTTCGCTTCATCGTTGCTCAGCTCTTGCGCTGAGGCGACCTTGATCCAATCCATGGCTCCATCCTGCTGTTGAAAGACACAAAATAAATACTCAGTGAACTGGCATATTAGGCGGATCAGGTCGTCTTTTCAAGTGCGGGTTTGTACTTGGTGGCGCTGCACCAGAGTGGATGGGGCTTCACTTGGTCGACGGATGGAAATGGTGCTTTGCCAGTGGTAAATGCACCGAATGGGTGACTTCTATATGTCAGGGTTTTCATCGAGAACCGCTTGCTTCACAGGCCGGATCATCACGCCTATACTTCTGCATGTGTACTGTCATAAAACATAACGGAAGTCTTTAAACGCAGCGGCTGGCGCTGAATCGCCGACACAGTGCCTCCGTGCCACACTTGCCGTGCGGCGCGCCCGGGAAAATCAGTCAAGGAAAAGGAAACGCATGAACCAGGCAGACATTCCGGCGAGAGTGCTCAAGCGGGAAGGCATCGGAGCCCGGGTGCCTC
>Ga0163161_10000307_pt1 | contig 42668 bp, 36 predicted proteins | sample S45metaG_FD_129847 | JGI IMG/M metagenome (GOLD analysis project Ga0163161, IMG submission 129847) | Switchgrass rhizosphere microbial communities from Kellogg Biological Station, Michigan, USA - S4-5 metaG | ecosystem: Host-associated > Plants > Roots > Rhizosphere > Soil | place: USA... | reverse complement strand
CGCTCTCGACCTCCATTTGTACAAATAAAATAATTAAAAGGTTATTACCATGGCAGTTACCAGATTAAAAAGAAAAGACAGAAGAAATAAAAATACAGCTCACCAAGAGGTAGCATTTTTAAAAAGAGCAACTAACATCGAGTTAGGAAGCCGCTCTGCACAACCTAAAAACGATCAATTGGCTAAAAACAACGCTGTTTTAGCTGGTTTAGCAAAATAGTTTTTAGAGATTCTTCTTAAAAAATTTAAAGCATCCTTCTGATCAAAGGATGCTTTTTTTTATGCTTTCATTTTTCTCGCACCTTATCTGGTTGCAGCATCCCGTTACCACCTATCAGCATAAGCTATATCAACAGTTTATAAATATTGGCTGAGCATTAAGGTTTAAGAACATTATGTTCCCCACTTTCGAATATAATATCCTACATCACTACCTGAGCTTTTCAACAAATCAAAATTGGACCTCACAACAAAGCCAAGCATCTACTGAACACCGATCTTTGTCGTATAAAATTTTAAGAGATGATAAATTCAGATCACAGCCCACTGGTTTTGGTCACCGGCGGAACCGGTTTCGTGGGCATACATTGTATTTTACAGTTACTGGAGAAAGGATATCGGGTAAGAACAACCCTGCGTACCTTATCCAGAAAAGAAGAGGTAATCGAAATGTTAAAAAATGGCGGACTAAGTTCCTTCGAAAATATTTTCTTTATAGAAACCGACCTATCAAGCGACACTAACTGGGATAAAGCAGCCGAAAACTGCGATTATATTTTACACGTAGCCTCACCTATCTCCTTATCGCTCCCAAAAACGGAAGATGAAACCATCAAACCCGCCATTGAAGGCACCTTAAGGGTACTAAGTGCTGCAAAAAAAGCAGGGGTTAAAAGAGTGGTGATCACCTCTTCCTTCGCAGCGGTTGGTTATAGCCATAAAGACGGCAGCCTTATCACAGAAAAAGACTGGACCAATCCTAACGATAAACACTTGTCGGCTTATCTAAAATCAAAAGTATTGGCGGAGCGCGCAGCCTGGGATTTTATAAAAACCCAGGGCGAGGGCATGGAATTAGCTGTAATCAATCCAATGGCGATTTTTGGGCCGTTATTAAGCCAAAAACTTTCAAGCGGCCACGACCTTTTAAACAGGATGTTCGACGGATCGATGAAAGCCATTCCACAGATTACTTTGGGCATTGTAGATGTAAGAGATGTCGCCGATCTGCATATCCGTGCCATGACCGATAAAAATGCCAATGGACAGCGATTCTTGGCCTTATCCGGCGGTACACTTTCCCTTCCTGAAATCGCTACACTCATCAAAGAGAAAATGGGCATCAAAAACATTGTAACGAGGGTGGCTCCAAACTGGCTGATCAGGTTAATTGCACTTTATAATCCGGCGGCCAGAAATATTGTTCCGCAATTGGGAAGAATAAAAAATGCAAGCAATGAAAAAGCACGAACCATTTTAAACTGGAAACCCAGAAGTAATGAAGAGGCAGTAACATCCGCCATAGCAAGCATGATCAAATTTGGGCTGATCAAAAAATAATTTGCTTTAACATGATAATAAACCGTAATTGTACACAGATACAATGGATTAACCATTATAAAAAAGATTGAAATGAATGTAATCATTACAGGGGCCACCGGAATGGTAGGTGAAGGTGTTTTGTTCGAATGTTTGGAAAACCCAATGGTAAAAGAAGTATTGATGGTAAACCGCAGGCATTATGATACGGAACACCCTAAGCTAAAGGAATTGTTAATCAGCGATTTTACCAAGCTCGAAGGACTCGAAAATCAGTTATCTGGTTACGATGCCTGTTTTTATTGCGCCGGGATTAGCTCTGTAGGCATGAAAGAGGAAAAATACAATCACATCACTTACGAAACCACTATCGCTTTTGCCAATAAGCTGGCACAATTGAATCCGAATATGGTTTTCAATTTTGTTTCTGGTTCACATACCGATGGTACCGAAAAAGGAAAAATCATGTGGGCAAGGATAAAAGGAAAGACGGAAAATGCGTTAATGAAATTACCTTTTAAAGCGCAGTACAACTTTCGCCCTGGTTTTATGAAACCCTTTGAAGGACAAAAAAACGTAAGAGCATTGTTCAGACCCATTATATGGCTTTTTCCGATCTTATTGCCTAAAATATCGTTAACGCTTAAACAGGTAGGGCAAGCCATGATTAATGCGGTGCAAACAGGTTATCCGAAACAGGTACTCGAAATTGCGGATATTAAAATATTGGCTGCAAAATAATATGAAACCAAAAATGCGCCGGTTCCTAAAAATAGTGAGGAATACGTTTCTTTCTATACTTGGTTTGATATTGCTTTTGGCGATGGTCACCTTTTTCTACATGAAACAACCGCAATTTGGTGCTTTGCCTTCAGGAGATCGTTTGGCGAGGATCGAAAAATCTCCCCACTACAAAAATGGAGAATTCCATAACCTGATCGAGAAACCCACCATTGCTGAAGGGTATAGCATTGCAGGAGAAATTTACGCCACACTCTTTAAAAACAACCCCAGGACAAGTCCGGCTGACAGTATTCCGTCTATTAAAAACAATCTGTTTAACCTGCCCTTAGATTCCAATGTTCTGGTGTGGTTCGGCCATTCTTCTTGTTTTATCCAGTTGGATGGCAAAACATTCTTAATCGACCCGGTATTTAGCGAACGTGCATCGCCATTACCATGGGGACCCAAAGCCTACAAAGGAAGCAATAGTTATAGCGCTGCAGATATCCCGCCTATAGATTATCTGATCATATCTCACGACCATTACGATCATCTGGATTACCCAACAGTTGTGGCCTTAAAAGAAAAAACCAAACACGTAATCTGTGGCTTGGGCGTTGGCGCACATTTCGAATACTGGGGTTATCCCAAAGAAAAAATAATCGAAAAAGATTGGGACGAGGAGGTTAATATTGCACCAAACTATACCGTTTATACTACCCCTACCCACCATGAGTCTGGTCGTGGTTTACGCAGTTCTAAATCACTTTGGATGTCGTACCTGATTCAGTCGCCATCCATGAAGATATATTACAGCGGAGATGGCGGGTATGACAATCATTACGCCAATACAGAAAAAAAATATGGTCCGGTTGATTTGGCCATCATCGAAAACGGACAATATGATAAAGCCTGGCGGTCGGTGCACAACCTGCCCGAAGATGTAATACAAGCTGCAAAAGATTTAAAAGCGAAGCGTATTTTGCCTGTCCATTCTTCTAAATTTACCTTGGGCAAACATCCCTGGGACGAACCATTGATCAAAATTTCCGAACTTGGCAAAGCAAACCATATTCCTTTAGTCACACCAATGATCGGGGAAGTAGTGTATCTTGATCATCAAAAACAAACTTTTAAACAATGGTGGTTAGGAATTAAATAAAAAAGGCGAAATGTTCAATAAAGTAGATAAAATCACATCTTGTTATATTGGCCCGGCCATTTCGCCAGAGCAATTTGTTGCGGAGCATATCTTTCTATACCTGATCAAAGGTAAAATAGAAGGTTATGACGGAAATAAGCATTATAGCTTAAACCCCGGGGAATGCTGCATCATCAGAAAAAATCATTTAGCAAGATATAGCAAACAAAGAGAGGAAAATGAATTTGAAAAGGTAGTGGTCGTTTTTGACGAAGCCTTTCTGAAACACTTTCAGGATAAGTACAAAATAACGCTGGCTGGATTTAGCACTGATGATGCATTTTTAAGACCAAAAAGAAATGAACTTATCCCAAATTTTTTAAAATCACTTGGCCCCTATTATCAGGGCGAAGGCAAGATAGATGAAAACTATTCAGACATTAAAAGAGAAGAACTGCTTACAATCCTCTTGAGCAACAATCCCGAATATGCTGGTATATTTTTCGATTTTGGGATTCCCGGAAAAATAGACCTCGAGGCGTTTATGAACAGAAATTATAAATTCAATGTGAGTAATGAACGACTGGCATATTTAACTGGCCGAAGCATATCTGCTTTTAAAAGGGATTTTAAAAAGATATTTAACGATACACCAGGTCATTGGCTGATCCAGAAACGCCTGCGTGAAGCACATTTCCTGATCGAGAACAAAAAACAGAAAGCTTCAGAAATTTACCTTGATCTTGGTTTTGAAGATTTATCGCACTTTTCTTTTGCCTTTAAAAACAGATTTGGATATAATGCATCGAGTTTATCGGTTTGAAAAGCCTAAACCAGTTCCTTACAAATGCTTTTGATCAGTCCCGGACCTTCATAAATAAAACCGGTATATAATTGAACCAGACAGGCACCGGCATCTAATTTTTCTTTGGCATCTTTAGCCGAGTGAATTCCACCAACACCGATAATCGGGAATGCTTTGTTCGATTTCTCTGTTAGATAACGGATCACTTCTGTAGAACGTTCTTTAACCGGTTTACCGCTCAGGCCACCAGTTTCGGCAGTCAAATCCTTCTCCGTAGTGAGATTTTCCCTGCTGATGGTTGTATTGGTCGCAATGATGCCCGCAATTTTGGTTTCAGCAACAATCTCGATAATATCATCCAATTGAGCATCGGTTAAGTCAGGCGCAATTTTTAATAAAATCGGACGGGAAATATCGTTCTTGCGGTTGCGCTGCTGTAACGTATTAAGGATTTTTTTTAAGGGTTCTTTTTCCTGCAGCTCACGTAAACCCGGGGTATTGGGCGAACTTACATTTACGACGAAATAATCCACCACATCAAAAAGACGGTCGAAACATTTAATGTAATCGTTCACCGCATCTTCATTTGGTGTAGCCTTATTTTTGCCAATGTTTCCACCTACCACAATATCGGGATGTTTATCTTTTAGCAAACGCAAACGTTCTGCCATTACATCTACCCCTTTATTGTTGAAACCCATCCGGTTAATCAATGCTTCATCGTTGGGCAAGCGGAACATACGCGGTTTATCGTTTCCGGGTTGTGGCATTGGTGTTACCGTACCTACTTCGATAAATCCAAAACCTAAATTACTCAGCGACTCCACGTATTCGCCATTTTTATCAAAGCCGGCAGCCAAACCGACCGGATTCCTGAATTTTATCCCAAAAACCTCGCGTTCTAAACCTTTAATATGAACATCAAAACTGCTCCGGATAATGGTTTTACCCAATGGAAATTTATCATTAAACCATTTCAACCGCTTTACTACAAAATAATGTACGTTTTCAGGGTCAAATTTGAAGAATAGTGGTTTAATTAAGCGATACATGGCACGAAGATAAGAACTTAATGCTAATTATGGAAGATGGAAAATGTAAAATGGAAGATGGAACAGTTATTGATTCGCAAAATTTTGCACAAGGGCCTATGGTTCATAGTCACCAAACGGTAACAACCAAACGATCAGGCATCAACCATCTTCCCTCATCCATCTTCCATTTAACAATCCTAATATGCTGCCGTAAACTGCTCCTGGTGATGTGCCTTATTTTCCAGTTCGTCAACGATAACGATTGCTAAATCTTCTACCGATAAAATTGAACGGCCTTCTTCGTTAAAAACCGGACTTGTTTTACCCAAGCGGTATTTTCCAGTGCGACCAGTAGTGATGCCCTGGTGCATTTCAATAGCCGGACTAAAAAACAACCAGTCTAATTCCTTTTCTTGTTTCAAGGTGTTGAAATAATCTCTTACTGCTGTTGCGCCTGGCTTGTATTCGGCTGGGAAATTAGGTCCATCCACGATTTGGTGACCATCAATCTGCAAGGTACCCGCTCCACCGATAAAAATGTAGCGTTTAACACCCGATGCTTTTACTGCGGCCTGTATCGCTTCAGCACCTTGTACAGTGTCGTTATATAAATTCGGATTGGTCCATCCTGCGTTAAAGGCACTTACCACAGCATCAGCACCTTTTAAAGCTTCTGCTAATTTTTCAGTATCCAAAACATCTGCGGCTACTTTACTTACTTTAGCATCGCTATTTTCTATTTTGTCCGTATCACGCGCAATGGCGATAACTTCATTTCCACGGTTTACCAATTCATTTAAAATGGCCTTACCTACAAAGCCAGATGCTCCAATTAATGCTACTTTCATGTGATTTAATTTTTAAAATTATGATTCGATTCTTAAATTGTAATGTTTTTTATTACAGTTTTTAACAAAAAATTTTATTCAAACTTTGATGCAAAATCTGCCAGTGTCTGTTTCGACAAATTTTCTATTAATGCATTTTCAGCATCGCTGTACAACGCATCTAAATGTTGGTTGATCTGCCTGCCGACCGGACATTTTGGATTCGGTTCATTTTTACTCTGCCCCAGCACATTGCTGCCTCTCACTGATTTATATACATCGCCCAAATTAATTTCCGAAGCACTTTTAGCTAAAAATGAACCGCCGCCCTTACCCTCTTTACTACCCACAAAACCATGTTTGCGCAAATTCATAATCTCTTTACGCACTAAAACAGGGTTGATATTAATGCTTCCGGCCAGATATTCTGAAGGCACAACACCACCCTTGGCCTCATTTAGTAAGGTTAGGATATGCAAGGAAATAGGAAACCGGCTGTTGCTCATTCTGTAATTATTTTTATTACAGTACAAAGATAGGATAATTTCTCTGCTTCCCTGAAACCCAACATCATTTAACTTTTTACTGACATTACTTAAGCCTTTGAGAGCAGTCCATTAAGTTGTGCATATTGTAAAAGCATAATGGTCTTTCCATCTTTAATCTCTCCGGTAACGACCATATTTAAAGCGTTGTTAAAAGGAATTTCCAGCACTTCGATATTTTCCTGCTCTTCATGATGACCGCCACCCTCGCTTATCCTCATCTCTTTTGAATATTCGGCAACAAAAAAATATACAATTTCGGTTACAGAGCCTGGCGACATATACGCTTCAAAAACCTTTTTTACATCCGTTATTTTATAACCCGTTTCTTCTTCGGTTTCGCGCTTGATTGCTGTTTCAGGGTTATCTTTGTCCAGCAGACCGGCACAGGTTTCGATGAGCATACCATCTTCATTTCCATTTAAGTAAGTAGGCAAACGAAACTGACGGGTTAGTACAACACTTTCTGTTTCTTTATTATAAAGCAAAATAGTGGCTCCATTACCCCTATCATAAGCTTCGCGGCTTTGGGTTTCCCAGCTTCCGTCTTTTCTTTTGTAATCAAATGTTACTTTATTCAGTGTGTACCAGTTATCAGAAAGAATTTCTTTAGCGGTTATTTTTATGTTACGATTATTCATTAGGAGATCATGTTTTTTCACACAAACCTATACATTTTATTTAGCGCTACCGAACGATCACTTAAAAAGAGGAGCAGCCGATAAATCATCTCCACCCTTCAGAAATGCAATATTCTTAGCTAAAGTAAGCTGCTTTTCCGTATTTGACTTTCCATCTGAAAAAAGCCTTTAAATTTCGTACTTTTGCAGCCGAAATGATTTCAATAAACAATTTAACATTCCTGATTGGCTCAAGGGCTCTATACGACGACGCGAATTGGCACATTAAACCCGGCGATAGAGCTGGTTTAATCGGCGCCAACGGAACAGGAAAATCAACACTATTAAAAATAATTGTAGGCGAGTATGCACCGAGTTCGGGTACCGTTTCGATGTCGAAAGACTTGAAAATTGGCTACTTAAACCAGGATTTACTTTCTTACGACTCGCACCATAGCATTTTGCATGTGGCCATGGAGGCTTTTGAGCGCCAAAACCAGTTGCACGATGAAATTGAAGAACTGCTTAAAAAAATAGAAACCGACTACAGTGAAGAGGTTTTATATAAATTAAGCGATAAACAGCAAGAATTTGAAGCTTTAGATGGCTACAACATCGAATATAGGGCTAACGAAATTTTAGCCGGTTTGGGTTTCAGCACTGCGGATCAGCTGCGCCCGCTAAATACCTTCTCCGGAGGTTGGCGTATGCGCGTAATGCTTGCGAAAATATTATTGCAAACACCAGATATCCTATTGCTGGATGAGCCGACCAACCACATGGATTTACCCTCTATTAAATGGCTGGAAAACTATTTAATGGGTTTTGAAGGGGCAATCGTGATCGTATCCCACGATAGGTATTTCTTAGATAAAATCGTAAACCGTACGGTCGAATCGCGTAAAGGAAAACTAAACGTATATGCCGGTAACTACAGTTTCTACGTGGAAGAAAAAGCATTGCGCGGCGAGATCCAAAAAGGCGAGTTTAAAAACCAGCAGGCCAAAATTAAACAGGAAGAGCGTTTAATTGAGCGTTTTAAAGCTAAGGCGAGTAAAGCCAAGATGGCACAATCGCGGATGAAAGCTTTAGATAAAATGGAGCGTGTGGATGATGTGGACGATGATAACCCAACGGTAAACTTTGCCTTTAAATTTTCTAAACCTTCAGGCAGGCACGTGGTTCGTATCGAGCATGCCACCAAGAGCTACCCGAACGTCCACATTTGAGAGGATGGAGAAGGTGTAATCGAAAAAGGTGATAAAATTGCTTTGATCGGTGCGAATGGTAAAGGTAAATCTACTTTATTGAGGATGATTGCTGGTGCCGAAAAATTTGATGGTTTCTGCGAAACCGGTCATAACGTAACCACTACCTTCTTTGCACAGCATCAACTGGAATCGCTGCACTTGAACAATTCCATTTTGGAAGAACTGCAGGCTTTTGCGCCAAAACATTCCGACACCGAATTGCGCAGCATTTTAGGCTGCTTCCTGTTTACCGGCGATGATGTTTTCAAAAAGATCAAAGTGCTTTCCGGTGGTGAAAAATCGCGTGTGGCCCTGGCCAAATCACTAACTACAGATTCGAACTTCCTGATCCTGGATGAGCCTACCAACCACCTGGATATCCAATCAGTTAACATCCTGATCCAGGCTTTGCAACAGTTTGAAGGTACTTTTATTGCTGTATCCCACGATAGGTATTTCTTAGATAACGTAGCCAACAAAATCTGGTTTATCGAAGGCGAAAAGATCAAACAATATCCTGGTACCTATGCCGAATATGAAGAATGGAACAGCAAAAGGGTAATTCCTGTAGCTAAACCTATTCCGGTAAAAATGCCCGAAAAACAAAAGGAAGCACCAAAACCAGTTACGCCAAACACGGCTAACCAGTTAAAAAAGCTGAACGACGAGCTGCAAAAAACAGAAAAACTGATTGCTGATTTAGAACAAAACGTTAAAAACATCGAAACGGAACTGGCGGATGAAAATGTGTACAGTAAAGCCGATAAATTAGCCGAAGCCAACAAACGTTATTTGGCAGCCAAACAAGATTTAGACAACAGTCAAACCAGATGGGAAACCTTAGCTGCTGAAATTATGGAGCTGGAAGGTTAGTTTTAATGTGCAGTCAGTTGTTACCATCTGACTGTTAAGTAATCCTTAGAAAATCCAAAAAATAGTATTTGAATGCAAATTAAGATAAGTGTCAGATCGTAATATCTGACACCACGTAATATGGCCGTCCTGATGTAAAATCAGGACGGCTTTTTTGTTTGTTTTTTTGCCACGAAAACACATAAACAAGGAGAATTGTGTGCTGTCAGATGTTACCATCTGGCGGTTACGATTGCTAGAGATCAAAGCGTTGTCAACTTTCCCGCCAAGCGCTATTCAAGTTGACAACGCTGAACAAATCAACCCGAACCTCAAAAAACCCCGTGTCTCCCTGCCCTGCCGTTCAGGCGGGCGTGGCATAATAAAAAGCATCCTGTGTAATCCATAGCTAATTTCAACCATGTGTTTTGCCACTTCCCAATAAAACTTTACTTTTAACCATGCAGAAAATACTATTTCCGGTTTTATTTTTCATCTCTACTTTCGCTTTTGCGCAAAACGATCAAAAGTTTACTAATGAGAATAAAATTTATCTTCCAAATATTAAAACTGTACTTTGTTACAACAGCAATAAAGAACAAAGTTTGCCGGTAATAATGCTCAATTCATCAGAAACCTTATCTTTTTCTTTCGACGACCTGCTTGCCGGCACTCAAAATTATTGGTACACCATTGAACATTGCACCGCAGAATGGCAGCCTTCGCAAATTTCGAGCATTGATTATTTAGGAAGTTTTAACGACGACCGCATCATCAATTACCGCTATTCTTCTAACACCACCCGGAAATACACCCATTACGAAATCAGCTTGCCCAATTCACAGATCCAGCCAAAAATTGGCGGCAACTATGTGTTAAAGGTTTATTTAGATAATGACAAAAACAAACCTGTTATTTCGCAACGTTTTTACATCCTTGATAGTCAGGTGGCGGTAGCGGCAGAAGTAACCAACTCTCTGCAAGTAGAGAACAGAAACTATAAACAAAAGATCAATTTCACCATCAACCATGCCTTCCCTATTCCAAACCCGTATCAGGATATAAAAGCCGTGGTGATGCAAAACTTCAATGCCAATACCATCCAGGTAAATACAAAGCCGGCATTTGTAAGACCAAACCAACTGGTATACAACGACCTCAACACCAACGATTTTTGGGGCGATAACGAATTCAGAAAATTCGACACCAGAAGTTTAAGGTATAAAGCTGATAACGTTAAAGATATTTACCGTGATAAAGAATCGGTGAATGTGATGCTTTTTCAGGATGCTTCCAGGGCCGTTGGTGCATTTGCCAATCAATACGATGAAAACGGAAACTTTTTTATCCGCAATACTGATGGGCGTGATGATAAAACCGAATCGGAATATATGGGTGTTCTGTTTACGCTGAATGCACCAGCGCCCGGTGCCAATGGAGATGCCTACGTAATTGGCCGCTTTAACAATTACACCATGAGCAACGAAAACAAATTGCTTTATGATGCCAGCAGAAAGCAGTTTTATGGCAATATCATGCTTAAACAGGGGCTTTACGATTATGAGTTTGCCTGGTTTAATAAGGACACCAAAACATTGGAGAGCAGGCCTTTCGAAGGAGCATTCTTCCAGACGGAAAACAGCTACCAGATTTTTGTGTATTACCGCCGTCCGGGTGCACGTTGGGATACATTAGTGGGTTTTACCAACCTGAGCAATAAAGTTGCAGATAAAAGATAAATCAGCTTTCCAGTGGTGATCCGTCAAAGTGAAAACAAACCCTGTGAGGAATATAAGCTTAAATGAACTTATATCCCTTACACGGTAAAAAACTCTTGCCTATTATGTTCTTAAACAATTCATGATAAAAAAGATTCACATAAAAGATATCATCTAATAGATCCTATAACAAGTTCAGGAGGACGATAACTTTAATTGTCAACTTGACTTTTAATATTGTATTCCTTACCTTTATTGTTACATTAATTTTCTTTGTTTTAAAAGCGGTTATTTACTTTAGCATTTCAGTAAGCAACCAGATAAACACCTAGAAATTAGTGTTTCTAACCAAAAACTATGTTCAAAAAATTAATTGCCGTTGCATTAATCATCAATCCTTGCGTACAGATTTTTGCGCAAGGCACCAACAGTTCCTATACCCAATCCATCAACGGAACAAAACTAAAATTCGATATGCAGGCCATTCCCGCCGGAAAATTTAAAATGGGAAGTAAAACGGGAAAGGCCGACGAAAAGCCTGTTCATGAGGTTAATCTCGATGCTTTCTGGATCGGAAAACATGAAGTAACCTGGGATATTTTTGAACCTTTCCTTTACCGCGATTACGAAAAAAAAGCGAGCGAAGGCGCTATTCCTGCCGAGGTTGATGCGGTAACCAGACCAACCAAACCATATCTCGACATGACTTTTGGCATGGGCAAAGAACATCAGCCGGCTGTAGCCATGACCCAGTACAATGCCATTCAGTTTTGCAAGTGGCTGTATGTACGTACCGGTATTTTTTACCGTTTGCCAACCGAAGCCGAATGGGAATATGCCTGTAAAGCGGGTACCGAAACCAGTTACTCTTTTGGCAACGATGCTGCTAAATTGGGCGATTATGCCTGGTTCAAAGAAAACAGCGATAACAAAACACACCAGGTGGGTTTGAAAAAACCAAATCCCTGGGGATTGTTCGATATGTATGGAAATGTGAGCGAATGGACATACGACCAATATATTGCTGATTTCTATGCTCAAAGCAAAGGCAAAACAGCTGAAAACCCGGTTGCCATACCCGAAAAACTCTATCCAAACGTAGTGCGTGGCGGTTCGTATGATGAGATCGCGGGCAATTTAACCTCAACCGTTCGATTGGCTTCCGATCCATCCTGGAAACAGTTAGACCCACAGATCCCGAAAAGCAATTGGTGGTTTCCGGAAGCACCCTTTGTAGGCATGCGGTTGGTACGCCCTGTAAAAACACCATCAAAAGCCGAAATAGATGCATATTACAATAAACAACCTATAAAAGACTTTTAAAAAACCTAACCACAACAAAAAACTAAACACATGAAAAAACCAATTAACCAGCAAGATCGTCGCGATTTTTTAAAGGCAACCGCCATGCTTGCGGGCGGAGCCATGTTGAGCAGCATCCCACTTACCGGAGCTTATGCTTCAGGATCAGATACGATTAAAATTGCCTTAATCGGCTGTGGCGATCGTGGTACAGGAGCGGCTTTCCAGGCTTTAAGCACCAAATTCAATATTAAACTGGTGGCTATGGCCGACGCTTTTCAGGATCGCTTAGACAGCAGTTACCAATCCCTTTTAAAATTTGGGGATAAAATCGATGTTCCGAAAGAACGCCAGTTTGTAGGTTTCGATGCTTATCTAAAAGCGATTCCTTTAGCCGATGTAGTGTTATTAACCACGCCTCCGGGTTTCCGCCCTATCCATTTCGAAGAAGCCGTTAAACAGAATAAACAGATTTTCATGGAAAAACCTGTTGCTGTTGATGCACCGGGTATCAGAAGGGTATTGGCCGCAGCTGAAGAAGCAAAAAAGAAAAAATTAAACGTTGTTGTAGGTTTACAACGCCGCTACCAAACCAACTACCGCGAAGCGATGAAACGCATTAACGATGGTGCCATTGGCGATATCATGTCGGGCCAGGTATATTGGAACAGCGGTGGCGTTTGGGTACGTCCGCGCACGCCTAACCAAACCGAAATGGAATACCAGATGAGAAACTGGTATTATTTCAACTGGTTATGTGGCGATCATATTGTTGAGCAGCACGTACACAATATTGATATTGCCAACTGGATCAAAAACGGGCACCCCGTATCGGTACAGGGAACCGGAAGTCGCGCATGGAGAACCGGGAAAGATTATGGCGAAATATATGATAACCACTCTATCGAATTAACTTATGCAGATGGTGCGGTAATCAATAGCCAGTGCCGTCACTTTGAAGGCATCAGCAACCGTGTGGATGAATCTTTTCAGGGTACAAAAGGTAAAATTTATCTTTCAGGAAGCAATCAGGCCATCATGAAAGATTATAAGGGCAAAGAATTGTATAACCACAATACCAAAGGAAACGCAAACCCTTACCAAACCGAACACGACGAACTTTTCGACGCCGTTTCTAAGGGTGAGTATAAATTCAGCAATGTAGATTATGCGGCTACCAGTACGTTTTCTTCCATCATTGGCCGTTATGCCACTTATTCAGGTCAAACCATTAAATGGGATGAAGCATTAGCCTCGAACATCAGTTTAATGCCCGAGCGTTTTGCATGGGACGCCAACCCGAAATTAATGCCCGATGAGAAAGGATTATACCCTATCGCCATGCCCGGACAAGCAAAGGTGATCTAAAAATACATGGATGCGTTATAGATATTTGCTTTTCCTTTTACCGCTGATTTTCGCTTTCTCCCTGAAAAAGGAATTGAGACAGTACAAAATCAGTGGTTATGCACAGGGAACCGATTATGCTATAATGTATTATGCTACTGATAGTCTGGCGACCAAACAAGGTATCGACAGTTTATTAAATGAAATTGATTTATCGATGTCGCTTTACAAAAAGGGATCATTGATAAATCAGTTTAATTCGGCAGCGAAGGAAATCAAAACCGACCATTTTATAAACGATGTACTCAAAAGGAGTTTCGAGATCAACCAGGATACCAAAGGCATTTTCGATATTACCGTAGCACCATTGGTACAGGCCTGGGGCTTTGGACCAAAGGATGCCAAATCTGAACCAGACCCTGCCACCATTAAATCCATCCTGACCTGCGTGGGCATGAAAAACCTACAACTCAAAAACGGACTGCTCACCAAATCAAAACCTTGCGTGCACATCGATTTAAACGGCATTGCACAGGGCTACAGTGTAGATTTAATCGCCGCTTACCTCGAAAATAAGGGTATTAAACAATACGTGGCCGAACTGGGCGGCGAAATCAGGATTTCAGGTCCAAAACCGAATGGCGAGGCCATGAAAATTGGTATTGAAGGTCCGGATAAAGACGGTACTCCGGTAATCAGGCATATTGCTGCCATCAATTCGGGCGCCATTACAACTTCGGGCAATTACCGGAAATTCCATCAGAGCGGTAAGAAAAAAATCTCGCACCTGATCGATCCTAAAACAGGTTATCCTTTAGATAATGAGATGATCAGCGTTACGGTTTACGCCAACGACGCCATCACCGCCGATGGTTATGATAATGCATTGATGGCCATGCACCTGAAAGATGCCATGGCATTTGTAGCAAAAAGAAAAAATCTTGAGGCCTATTTTGTATACCACCAAAAAGATGGCAAGGTTGCCGACACCTTAACCACAGGATTTAAAAAATTAATCACCCACTAATACCGATCAGTTTAAAACCAAACCGATGAAAAGAAGTGAATTTATAAGAAACAGCCTGTTAACCGCTGGTGCAATTACCACAGGAGCAGGAATTACCAATACTTTTGCCGCCGAAAAACAGAACGTGACCCTAAGCGATAAAACTTTCAATCTGGACTACGCGCCCCATCAGGGCATGTTCGAAAACCATGCGGGCAAAAGTTTTTTAGATCAGATACAGTTTATGTACGATAAGGGCTTTCGTTCTATCGAAGATAACGGCTACCTCAACCGTTCGGTTGAAGAACAGGAAAAAATCGGGAAATTACTGGCAAAGCTGGGCATGCGCATGGGCGTTTTTGTTGTAGATGGTGGCGATAACTGGAAAACCTCGTTAACAACAGGTAAAAAAGAATTTAAGGATAAGTTTGTCGAAACCTGTAAAAAATCGGTTGAAGCGGCTAAACGCTGCAATGCCAAATGGCTTACCGTTGTACCGGGTTTTTACGAACGTAACCTACCCTATGGCAACCAGTTTGCCAATGTAATCGACGCGATGCGCGCAGGAGCAGAGATTTTCGAACCCCATGGTTTGATAATGGTATTGGAAACCTTGAGCGATACACCCGAGCTTTTCCTTCAAAAAACAAATGAAACCTATGCAGTTTGTAAAGCGGTGAAAAGTCCGTCGTGCAAGATCCTTTACGACATTTACCACATGCAGCGTACAGAAGGCGATTTAATTAAAACCATCGATCGCTGTTGGGATGAAATTGCCTACATCCAGATTGGCGATAACCCGGGCAGAAAAGAACCCACAACAGGCGAAATTAATTATAAAAACCTGTTTAGACACCTGCACCAAAAAGGTTATAAGGGTGTAATGGGTATGGAACACGGCAATTCGAAAGGCGGAAAAGAAGGCGAACTGGCCGTAATTTCGGCATATAGAGCAGAGGATAACTTTTTGTAATATCCAGTGGTTGGTACCACACCAACCACTTTATTCCATGGTCTGTGAAGACACAGACCATGGCGTTTACAAAGTATTAGCCCCCTTTCAATACCCACACCGATACACTACCGGCATTGCAATGAAACTCAGCCCAGCCATTTTCATCAATGGTAATTTCCTGTGGTCTGTAACCCAAAGCATCAACAAAAACCTTTCCGGCGAAGTGTTTACCGATTTCCATTTTCTTAAAGCCTTCTTCACCTGTACTTAACAAAACGGCAAGTCCGCTGTTTTCATGTTCCTCATCGCCGGCACGGGTCCACCCTACGCAAATACCATGATCAAAATAATCACGTTGTTCGCCGTAAGCCAGGGCAGCACGTATCTTACTCATGGTTTCCACAGCCGGGATGGCCGCCAGTTCAACATGTACCTCATCTCCTTCTTTATCCTTATCGTCGTATATCCCGCCATAGAGATCAGGGAAAAACAAACAAGGGATTCCCTGCACACGCAACAGGATCATGGCATAAGCCAAAGGCCTGAACCAAAAATCGACATAAGACTCCAATGCCTGTAAAGGCTGCGAATCATGATTATCCACAAACGTCACCGCAAGATCGGGTTTTACCTGAACCAGGGTACCATCAAAAATGGTCCGCATGTCAAATTCCTCATCCTTACTGGCCAGGAAAAAATTATGGTGTAAGAGCGAATCAAATATCTGGGTACGCCCCCCCGTAGTTTCAATATATTGCAATTGCCCCTGTATATCGATTACATTCCAATCTTCGGCAACAATAAAAAATTCACGGTTAAACTTCTGGTTCAAATGATCGATCCATTCTACAATAAAATCGGGATTGATGTGTTTCACGGCATCCAACCTGAAACCATCCACCTTGGTGGTTTCTATGATCCATTCGCCCCAATATTTTAACTCCTCAATTACAGCCCGGTTGCGGTAATCGATATCATTAAACATCAGGTAATCGTAGTTGCCGAATTCGGTGGATGGAACGTTTTCAAAACCTTCACCTAAATAATTCTGAATGGAATAAATAGCGGTTTCCTGTTTGTCTTCGGCCCAATCTACCCCGCTAAAACATTCATGGTCCCATATAAATTCCGAATATTTTCCTTGCCGGCCCGGAAAAGTAAATTTCGTCCATGCTTCTATTTCGAAAACATCACTGGTAAATTCATTCCGATCATCCGGATTTACCGTCCTCACTTTAATCTTTTCCAGTTCATCGCCGCCAGCTTTATGGTTAAAAACGGCATCTGCTAAAACGCCAATTCCGTTATCGTGCAGGGCATCAATGGCTTTGATGTATTCGTCCTTCGAACCATGTTTGGTTACTACACTTCCTTTCTGGTCGAACTCGCCTAAATCGAACAGATCATACACCGCATAACCCACATCATAGGCTGCATTGTTCGATTTATAAGCAGGTGGCAGCCAAACAGAAGTTACACCGATTTCTTTTAAATGACCCGCTTCGGCAGCTACTTTGGTCCATAAATTTTGTTCTTCGTTATAATACCAATGGAAAAATTGGATCAGGGTCTGATTTTGCATTAATTCGATTTTTGTAAGGATAACATGATTATTCTTGAATTGTTTTCGGCTGACTTGGAACAATCCTGTTTTTCTTTTTTTCTGAGATTTGGATGATTATTTCAGAAAAAACCCTTTTAATTCATCAGAATCCACTTGCAATGCAACATTAACACACAATTTACTTACTTTTGCGGGTAAATGAGCCTTAAAAAGAAATTCGCTAAAGAAAGTTTTACCATCATGAACGAGTTGGTATTGCCAAATGATACCAATACCTTAAATAACCTAATGGGTGGCCGTTTGCTCCACTGGATGGATATTGCCGCAGCAATTTCAGCTCAAAAACATTGTAACCGCATTGTGGTAACGGCTTCAGTTGACAATGTTTCTTTTAAACAACCGATAAAACTGGGTGATGTAATTACCATCGAAGCCAAAGTTACCCGGGCGTTTAATACCTCTGTAGAAGTGCGTTTGGATGTTTGGTCGGAGAATATCCCAAGTGGTGCACGCCAAAAAAGCAACGAGGCTTATTATACTTTTGTGGCGGTTGACCAGAGTGCGCGGACCATTCCGGTTCCCGAGCTTATTCCGGAAACACCAGAAGAAGTGGATCTGTTTGATGGGGCCTTACGCCGCAGGCAATTGCGCCTGGTTTTGGGTGGAAAAATGCACCCTGACGATGCCAGCGAACTCAAGGCACTTTTCTTTAAAGCATAATTTTTACATTAAATTTCTTTTTGCTTAGCCTGATTGTTTTATTTTAGCGGCTTACCCTACGCTGAAAAATATGACAACCTACACCATTCTTATTATTTTAAGCGGATTAGTTATTTTCTCTTATCTGTTTGATTTAGTGGCGAGTAAAACCAAAATACCATCGGTTTTACTGTTGCTCTTATTGGGTATTGGGTTACGTTTTCTGGTCGACTACCTGAAGATACAGACCTTCAATTTCCTCTCCATCTTACCCACATTGGGTACCGTAGGCTTAATTTTAATTGTTTTTGAAGGCTCGCTCGAACTTAAATATGACCAGCATAAAAACAAGATCATCCGCAGTGCATTTTTATCTGCCTTAACCATATTATTGGGTACCATCACGGTCATTACCACCATTATTTATCAGATTACCCATCACGATCTGTATACCTGTATTGCCAACGCCATCCCCTTTAGTGTAATCAGTTCGGCCATTGCTATCCCTTCGGCGGCAGCGTTAAACAATACCAACAAAGAATTTGTGATTTATGAGTCTTCTTTTTCTGACATTTTAGGGATCATCATCTTCAACTTCGCCATTACCAACCATTCCATCACCACCTCGGCATTTATCGGTTTAGGGCTCAGTACATTTCTAATTGTGCTGTTATCGGCCATTGCCTGCGTGGTGCTGTTGTATATTATGGGCAGATTGGTGCACCACATCAAATTCTTCCTCATCATCGCCATACTGATACTGGTTTATGCCATCGGCCAATCTTATCACCTGTCTTCTCTGGTGCTGATTTTAAGTACAGGTTTATTTTTGAACAATGCCGATACCATACAGAACGTTTGGTTCAGGAGCATCTTTTTATACAAGAATTTAAGTGCCGATCTGTCGCAGCTTTACCAGTTATCGGCCGAAAGTGCCTTTATTCTGCGTACCTTTTTCTTTGTAATATTCGGTTTCACCATGAATATCGGCGAGCTGAACAACAAAATCGTCCTGGCCAATGGCTTTTTCATATTGATCTCGATATACATCATCAGGTTCATCTTCCTTAAAATATTCAAAAAGGAAAATTTAAACCCGATTTTATACATTGCGCCACGCGGCCTGATCAGTATCTTGCTTTACTTTAACCTGCCCGAAAGCTTAAAAATACCCGAAGTGGGCACGCCGTTTTTGTTCCTGGTGGTATTGGGTTCGAGCATTATAATGACGCTGGGGATTACCCTGAGTACAAAAAAGGTTGATTAGTTCATTGGGTATAGGTCTGGCTGCTTAACCCACTCCAGGCGCCCTGCGCTAAGCTCAACAGGTTAATTGTTTAAACCGGGAACTGGATAAAAACGCCAAACGCATGGCGCTTAACCCACTCCAAACCCCAAATAAAAAAATCGACTGCAGACTAAGGACTTAACTAACTTCCCATTTCCAAAATCTTATCAAACTCTTCTGCCTTTAACGGCATTACCGATAAGCGGCCCTGGCGGACTAATGAAATATCTGTTAAACTTGGTTCAGCTTTGATCTGCTCTAATGATACCGGATTTTTCAAACTTTCTACAGGAGATAAATCAACCACTACCCAGTTGGCATCGTCGGTAGTCGGGTCCTGGTAAAATTCTCTTACCACCTTTGCAATACCCACCACATTTTTACCTTCGTTGCTGTGGTAAAACAATACCAAATCGCCTTCCTGCATGGCTTTCAGGTTATTCCTCGCCTGATAATTGCGCACGCCATCCCAAAAGGTACGGCCATCCTGATTAAATTTTTCCCAACTGTATTTAAAAGGCTCTGATTTGACTAACCAATGGTTCATTTTATTTCTTTGTTTAAAACTCAAAACTAACAAAACAGAACGGATTAGGAAATAGGTTGGAAAGAATAGGGCAATATAAGGAGATTAGGAGCTTCGCTTCATCCTGGATAAATCTAATCGCATTCCACTTTTCAGCTCACCTGGCGTAATCGAAAATGCTGCGCTGCGCTTGTGTTAAAACATAGATCGAACCTCGCTGCTTTGCAGTTACCAGTTCTCACACATTTTCTCAGTTCGCAGGCGGTGAGCGCTTGTACAAATGTATTAATAACATATATTTGTTTTTACATCTTAATCATCAATATCGTGACTCTAAAATATCTCGTTCTCACAATAATAGGACTCTCCTTTTTCAATAGTGTAAAAGCACAAATCTCTGACTGTCTAAAATTCAAACATGGAAAGTTTAACATGGTATATAACGGGAAGTTATTAGTAATAAAACGCGACGCTACCCATCAATATGAATATTATGATGGTTCAACCGTTCCGAACTCTTATAGTATTCAATGGATTAGCAATTGTTCATATACCTTGAAACCTGATGCGGATAACTACAAGAGGTTTCCAAATACTCCTAAAAATGCACTTATTACCGTTAATATAATCAGTTACAGTAGAAACACCTACAAGATAAAAGCTACGTCAAATTTTAGTTCTCAGGTACTTAAAAGTGAAATTACTAAAATCAACTGAGGTGTCTTTCATTCGCCTCAAACCGCATTGGGGTATGGCTTCAAAGAACTTTTACTTTAGTGTCCATACATGCATATATATCGACGCATAACATAAACTGATTTAGTTATCTTTATAATACCATGGAATTAGAAAGTTACTCTAGGAGAAATGCAGAACCAAAGGAAAACATATTTTCCTATAACGAGATTCCGCTTAAATTGAGGAACCAGATTATCTTAATTATTGATAACACCATTGGATATGATCTATATGTTGGGGATGAGCTAGTTGAACAGCTTTATGAAAAGGTTTGGGATAAATACGAACTAGAGCATGGGAAATTAGACGAATACCCTAATAATGTTCTATTCAAGTATAGAGTTTTAGATACTCTTAAAAAGGAAACAAACTTGGATCAGCTGCTAGATATGATTGAGTTTTGTTTACAAGTTATCGATAAACTCTCTAAATTGCCAAACAACTTTTCAGAGCAAAGGAATGCTAAAATGTTACCTAAAAATGCTCTCAGCGAAGTAAATAAGAAATTTCTTCAGGCCTCAGTGGGATATCAGTTTATAGATGGTATAATACTTAAAATTTCGAATGAACTGTTGTACCAGAAGCTAATAATACCCGCAATAAACTTACTCGATAAGCCTGCTTTTAAAAATGCAAATGATGAATATATGATGGCTCATACACATTTTAAGGCAGGATTAAATAAAGAATGCCTAAATGAATGCTTAAAAGCACTTGAAAGTACTTTAAAGATAATATACACCCTAAAAGACTGGCAATATGATACGAAGGCTGGACTAGCTGGACTTATAGATGTTGCATATGATAATAAGTTGATTCCTGATTATTTGAAAACCCAATTAGGCGCTTTAAGAACCATTTTAACTTCTGGAGTAAATACAATAAGGAACAAAATTGGTGGGCATGGTCAAGGGCCAAATATAAATACAGCTAACGACGAGACAACAAGATATACACTGAACTTAACCGGAGCCAACATTATTTACCTGATTGAAATGAGTAAACTGGTTTAATGGAAAAGCTTGATGCAACGCTTATCGATCTAAGGAAGCTAATTAGAGCTAATGGCCGACAAATTATCAATCATCTGACAAGCAATTATATTCAACGCGATTCAAATGGTAAAGCGATAAAGAATATTAGCCCCCCCATCTGTATATTCTGTTCAACAGTGGAAAATATTACTAAAGAACACATCATTCCTAGGTGGGTGTTCAACAAAAACGATAAAGCATTCTTTAATATAGGTGCTAATGGTCAATCTCAGAGCTACAACAAATCTACCGTACCAGTCTGTGGGCGATGTAACTCGGAATTGCTTAATGCACTAGAGAAACAAGTACAATCCATATTTAAGGTCTTTCATGATAGCAAAACATTGCTTGATTTTGAAGCAACTGAAAACGTTATTAGGTGGCTAGAGATTATTGATTATAAGTTTCAAGTTATGAATATTGTAAAGAGATTCGTCAGTCCCAAAAATGGCAGGTATATACCCTTTTTGAAAGACTACCCAATCTATATGCTATTACCAAACAAGGATTGGTCTGCCAGACGAGTTATTAGTGAAGTAAGATGGACGTTAAATAGAATTAGTATTAAAGCAAAGCATATTAATATCAATTCATTAGTTGTATTTAAAACTTCAAATACAAACAACCATTTTTTTCATAATCTCAATGAGTTCTTATTCTTGGAAATTGCTCAGTATGATATAGCTGTTTTCTATTTTTATGACCGAGTCTTCGAATCCATTGAAGAGGCTAGAGATGAAGCCATGGCTATTATAGAAAGAGCTTATTAGATATATCTATGAATGGGCGATGAATCGTTTATAAGATTAAAAATCCTATTGAAGGAATAAATGCAGCTTATGAGCAGCTACAATCCTTGAAGGATAGGATGGAGTTTTATTAAGAGGGTAATTGAATATTACAAAGCTAAAATGTAAATCTTATCTTTACCACTTAACGTAATCAAAATATGAGTAAACAACAATTAAGGGCAGATGCTCAACGTTTGCTACTTGCAAATGAATTGAGTGATTCAAAGGCTGTCTTAGATATTTACAATGGATTTCTATTCAAAGTAATCAATGAACATACAAATCCAGTAGATAGTCAAGCGAAAGGCGAAGCTAAACTTGTGCTACAAATGGTGTTTGCAAAGCTACTAAACCTACGCCAATTGCTAGATGGATTGAATTATGTGGGAGAAGCCAATGGGCTCCATGGTTTTATTGATCCTACAATTATAGCTTCAGGTGTACGCAATATTACGGAACTTGTCGCAACATTTCATACTGTGTTTAGAACTGAGTATTCTGACACTGAACGAGATATGTTGTATAAAATGTGGGTTATCGCAGGCTTGAAGTATCGCCAACGTTTCGTTGGGCCTAATTCCTCACCTGAAAACATTGCAAAAGCGACTGAGGAGGCTCAAGAGATTGATTCGGCAATTCAAGCCATTCACCAATCACAAACATATTTGGCTCTTACAGAAGCGAAGAAAGGACTAGTTAATCGAGTTATAGGTGAAAAGGACTATCGAATAAAACTAGTTAATGGTGATGTTGTAAAAATGCATTGGCAAGAGATAATTCAATTTATGGGCTTTAAGGCTGACTTAACTGGCTCACTTTACACTTATTTATCACTATATGCCCATCCTTCTAATGTAAGTGTCTTTCAGTACCGCAACCTATTTACTGCTGGTGCAGATGACCATATTAAAATGGCTATGTTCAATATTAAGACCCTCACTGCTATAGTTAGTAAATTCATTTCTGATTACATCAACCTATTCCCTGAAGTTATGGTTATCTTTGAGAACTTACCTGTATTAGATCAGGTCATAATAAATTGGTCGCTTAAACTTACAACAACAGGTGCGAATGTTATAAATGACGCACTTGATAACTTAAACGATTAGGAATTAACACTACTTAAAATATGAATGTTGATTATGTTCCTTTATTAAAGGAAATTGAGTTTTACATAACTCCTGGAAGAAGCGAAAGTGCAGCTTTTCTAATGTGGTATCTTGAAAAGTATTATCGACTTGACACACTTGACTCCATTGATAGCGTTTGTGATAACAAAGGTGATAAGGGGGTCGATGGAATTTATATCAATGAATCGTTAGGTACCATAGATATTTTTCAATCGAAGATATCTCAATCTAACACTAAAACAGTTGGTGATGTTGTATTGAAGGAGTTTTATGGAACTCTTTCTCAGTTTGACTCTAAAGAATCAATAGAGAATCTGATTGCAACAGCTGGAAAAGCAGAAGTCGCTTCATTGGTGAAACGACTTGATTTAGTAAATAAAATTGACAGCTATGCTGTTAGAGGGGTATTTGTTGCGAATACTAACCTGTCTGCAGATGGTAAGCATTATCTTGCAAACTCTGATATTGAATTCATTGGGAAGGATATTTTAGAAGCTGAATACATCTCTGATAATAAGGCCATAACTCGACAAGTTGAGGCGAGCTTTGATATTTCAGATAATGAGACAACAGTTTATATTGTTGACGCAGACACAAAAACCTTTATTGCGCCAATCAAAGCTCTTGAGTTAGTTAAGCTCCAAGGAATTGATGATCAATCTATCTTTGATTACAATGTGCGTGGATCACTAGGTAACACCAAGATAAATAAAGGTATTGTAAAAAGCATAAAGGATAAGTCATTGCATAAGAAGTTTCCTTTGTTTCACAATGGAATAACAATTGTCGCTAATGATGTTAATAATGGAAGTGATAAACTGACATTAAAGAACTTTTATGTGGTGAATGGTTGTCAAAGCTTGACATCTTTATATAAGAATCAATCTAGTCTAACAGAAGACCTAAAGATTCTTACTAAAATAATAAAAGTTCCAATCGATTCCCCATTGAGTTCGCAAATTACAGAATACTCCAATAGTCAGAATGGTGTTAAGGCACGGGACTTTAAATCTTACAATCCCATTCAAGTTCGACTACAGAACGAATTTAATGATAAATTCGGAAAGCAGTTCTTTTACGAAATTAAGAGGGGGGAATCTAATTTAAAAGGGCTTGAAATTATATCTAACGAAGCAACTGGAATTAATTTAATGTCATTCGATTTGAAAGAACCATGGGGCACGCACAGGAAGTATCAAGTTTTTGAGGACGCCTACAATAAATTGTTTGCAAGACCAGAGGTTACAGCAGAGAGAGTTGTATTTCTGTATACTTTGAGTAACCTCATTGATGGAAAGATGAATGATCTAGACAATAAGTTAATTGCAAAGTACGCTCTAACTAAGCATGCGATCATGTTCATTGTGCGCAATATTCTTGAAAAGGATCAGATGGGCTTAGAGCTTATAACGGATCCTACAGAATTTGTAAATAGCAAGGTTAAATTGACTGCATTATCAGAGGTATTGTTACGAGTGATTGATGATGTAATAATAGACTTTAATGCTGAAGTTATGGATTTAGAAGAGAACTTTGACTATAAATCAAGCTTAAGAGACGAGGAGTGGGTTAAGGCGTTGAACAAAAATATAGTTACTAACTATCAAAAACAAGTTAATAGAAAACGAATACCATCATTTGAAGAAGAATGGATCGAAAGAATTGACAATCATTGACAACGATAAATTGAGCTTTGGCCATTAGTGATTCTTTAAAAAAATGCAAAACAGATGACCAAATGACATTAATCATATCTCAAATTTAAGCTTGTAACCTCAACACATGTAAAGGAACTACGGCATAAACACTCACGTAGCCACCACACAGTCAATTTATTCCGTTGCTTCTTGATCTAGTTGAGCTGAAAGTTTGATCATTCTATTTACCATTTAAGAAATATAAGATCATTTAAGCTGATATGCACTAATTTGTCTGATATGGTTAAGCTCCAATGGCGCTTAGGTAATAAAGCTCCGGCCTTGAACCTAAAAGCTCCGATGCACCACCTAAAAGCATCGATTCGCCACCCAAAAGCTCCGCTGTCGAACCTAAAAGCTCCGATGTACCACCTAAAAGCATCGATGCACCACTCAAAAGCTCCGATGCCTAAGCTAAAAGCTCCAATGCCGAACCTAAAAGCATCGATTCACCACTCAAAAGCTCCGCCGTCGAACCTAAAAGCTCCGATGCACCACCTAAAAGCTCCGATGCACCACCTAAAAGCATCGACTCGCCACTCAAAAGCATCAACTCGCCACTCAAAAGCATCGACTCGCCACCTAAAAGCATCGATTCACCACTCAAAAGCTCCGCTGTCGAACCTAAAAGCTCCGATGCACCACCTAAAAGCATCGATTCACCACTCAAAAGGTCCGCTGTCGAACCTAAAAGCTCCGATGCGCCACCTAAAAGCATCGACTCGCCACTTCAATTGTCCCTTTAACGCAAAATTGGGACACCGATGTGGTGCCCCAATTAGGTTCTGGTTAATAAACCAGGTATTGAGAAACACTAGAGGCTATTATACTTGAATATCAATTCTTTTTCCACGGCTCGGGAAGCGCTGTTTCAGATCGTCGTATATGGCCTGTGTACCCGTAACATTAGAGCGGCTTGCTCCTTTAATCGAATAATAAATCACTAAAGCGGCTTCGTAAGCTTCGCTGCCCGCCACCATTCCGGTATCTTCCAGGCCACGCGAAAGGGTACTGATCTGCTGGTAAAGGGCATAAATATAGGAAGCCAGTTTATGGTCTTTTTTGGCTTCGGTTAAATCGACATAACCGGGCACTAAACTTGGGCTCTGCGTGGCATACTCCATTGTTTTGTTTACAAAAGCAATGGTCTTATCGCCCATTTTAAGGCTTTCCATTCTTTCTTCGGCGGTTAAATTGATTAACAAAACCGGCGCTAAGGCGGTTTTTAATGCTTCGAACGCAGCTGTTATGGCCGCTGATTGCTCTGGTGTGATTTCGGTCGAAATCTTGTTGCTTAAACTCATTTGGTAGATGGTTTTTAGGTAAATATTTAAGTTAATTGGCACTCCTGTAAAAATTGTGGGATGAATTAACCATTTACCATGGGATAGCTGGCAAGATGATGTTTTTGCCTGCGGGATATGAGGCTGATTTAAAGATAGGAAAAGGGAAGAAAAAGGAAAAATATTTTGAGAAATATTTTTTTGATGGTATTATTTAGGATTTGCTGGATTTTATCTGTTGGACAGTATTAATACTAAATATGAGTATTTATGGGTTCCCGTATCTGCAATCATTTTTTCTTAATACATTAGTAAAACTAAATAACTCTTAATGATCTATCATAAATACTCTAGCGTGATCAATACTCAAGATAGCCGATTTATATTCACAATTGATTTCGAGTTACTTCAGTGATAATCCAAAACTAATAAAAGTTTGAACAAATATTATCAACTTGTATTAATCTATAAATAACGTCAATCTCAAAAATGAAAAAAATATTTTTAATCTATTTAAAAAAAATCATCAGCTGGCTACAATTCAAATATGATAGCTTTACTGATGTTGAAAATGATCTAGCTCCCTATGAATCCTTATCTCCAACCGACAAGGGAGACCCTAATAATCATTATTCTGTTATGCTAACAAAAGCATTAAAAAACAGAAGAAGTTCAGACATTAAAAATATAGCTTTAACCGGTCCTTACGGATCTGGGAAAAGCAGTATCTTGAAAACATTTCAAAAGAATTATGTTAATACTGATTTGCATTTTTTGAACATTTCTTTAGCAACATTTAAAGAAGAGGATTTGAATGCCGCAGAGTTAAATAAAGATACAACAAACCCCGAAGCAAAATCAAACTTATTAAGACTCATTGAGTTAAGTATTCTTCAGCAAATTTTTTATCATGAAGAGGATAAAAATATCCCAGATTCTAGTTTCAAAAAGATTAAAAGTATAAAAAAATGGGAAATTCGTTTTTTTACTGGTTGTTTTTTCCTTTTTATTTTGTCTTGGTTCTATTTATCGGGCTTTGATTTAATACTGAATAAAATCGATTGGATTAATACTCTACTAATTAATAATGTATTTTTTTACTTCATTTCGTCAATTTACATTATTGTTTGCACTTATTTAATATTAATTTTTGTCGTAAAAAAAAAATCTGAAAAATTTTATTTCAAACTCCCCATTTCACTAATCGCGTTAAATATTATAGGTGCAGCAGTAATAATTTATAAATTATCGAATATAGTAAGGCTAAGTGAAATTAGTTTAATTGATTCTTATAAAAATTCTTTGCTAATCCTCTCATTATTATATATAACGTGTTTTTTAATTTCTATTTTATATAAATCAATTAGGATAATATCGAATATAAATCTCACAAAATTTAAATTTCATGATGCAGAAATTGAAATTGACAAAAAAATCAACAAATCAATTTTAAATCATCACATCGATGAAATATTATATTTTTTCGAGGTTACTGAATACAATGTTGTGATAATAGAAGATCTTGATAGGTTTAGGACTTCTGAAATATTTACAAAACTTAGAGAAATTAATTTCCTACTCAATAATTCAAAAAAGACTAAAGAAAAAGACATAGTATTTATTTATGCAGTGCGTGATGAAATGTTCATAGATAGAGATCGAACGAAGTTTTTTGATTTTATAATTCCAGTCATTCCGATTATTAATTCATCTAATTCCAGCTCGAAATTACTCAACAAAAGAGATTTAAATCAATATGCTATTTCCGAGGATTTAATTGAAGATATTTCATTGTTTATTGATGATATGAGGCTATTACATAATATAATGAATGAATTTCATCTTTACCAACAAGCTCTTGAAAATTTAGCCCCAGATAAACTTTTAGCAATTATTGTCTACAAAAATATTGACCCCTTAGATTTTGTGCTTTTAAGTAAAAACTCTGGTATACTCTATGAATGTTTAAACTCCAGAAATCGTTATATTAAAGATCAAACAGATGAAATTGATTTAACACTAGATTCAATAAGACATGAAATTAAAATACTTGAAACTTTAAAACTCACCGATGTCAAGGAATTAAGATCGCTTTACCTTTTAAAAGCAATAAGCCATTTGAGTAATTTTGATTCTTTCGTCATAAACTCAACCACAATGTCTATGGATGACATGGTTTTAGAAGAAAATTTCGCTTATTTAATAAATGATGAGCTAAAATATAATCAAGTAGGAATCAGAAACTACAATCTAGTAACCAACATTGTTAATATTGGTTACTCATTTGACAAAATTGAAAAGGAAATCGGATCTAAAAGCTATCCAGAAAGGGAGAAAGAAATTGAAAGCTGGACAACTAATAAGGTAAATACGTTAAAATTGAGAATGCAAAAATTGGAGAATGAACGGCTATCCATTAGAACTTTTAAATTGAAAGATATTCTTCAAAACAATACGAAATCTTGTCTAATTGAAAAAACTATAAAAGAAATAAAGAAGCAAAATCTAGAAAATAAGATTATTGAAAAATCCAATGATAATATGCCCCTAATAAGGATTCTTTTGAGAAATGGATATATAGCTGAAGATTATTTGGATTACATTTCCATTTTTCATGAGGGAGGAAGCATTACCAAAGCTGATAATCAGTTTCTTTTATCGGTGAAAAGTCAAAGAAAATTAGCCCATGATTATAAACTAAATAGAATTGAAAAAGTAATTAATAAACTAAATCCTCTCGAGTTTAGGACAGAATATAGTTTTAATTATACTCTCTTAGACTTTATATTAAATTCGTCTGTGCACGGCGATTATAGAGATTCGATTTTTATAAAATTAAGTGATGAAACTCCAGAATCGATAAGCTTTATTGATGGCTTCATTGATTATACAGCAAACTTTGTTTTGTTCAGCAAGTATCTTAGCGCTTCTTGGCCAAACATTTGGCAATTTATAGAAGAAAAATCCAATTATACTCCAGAAAATAAATCCAAATATCTAAAAAACATTTTAGAATATGCTGAAATTTCAGATTTAGTAAAAATATCACAAGTTTCTAATTTAATTCAAGTTATTCTAGAAAACAGAGAAATCCTAAACTTTATTAGTGATCAAGAAAGGTTGAAAAATATTATTGAGAATCTTGAAATTAAATTTATTGATGTAAATTTCGAATCCTCCCCTAATGAAATACTAGATTTTATTTATAATAATAATCATTACGAATTAAATATTGAATTGGTTAAATCTTTTATAAAGTATAAAGGTGATTTTAATCAAGTTTTGTTCGATACTTCTAATTATCAAGCAATTAAATTATCAAAAGCTGATTTACTAATCAGCAATATAGATAATCAGATAAATAAATACATTGAAGAAGTTTATTTTAAAATCCCTACCAATTTGCATGAGGCAGAGGGATATCTTATTGATCTTTTAAATAACGAAAATTTAGACTTAAGCAATAAAATAATCATTATTTCGCTACTTGAAACCAAAATAATTAAACTTATAAAGGTTAATAATCAAATGTTATATTCTTCATTGCTTGACAAAAATAAATTACTTCCTACATGGGATAATCTATTGCATGCTTATAACAACCAGAATATACAAGAAGAAGAAGGCGGAGCAGGAAAAGAAATTACTGAATCAATCATAACATTTATTAATATTCTTGAGAATGCTAAAGAAATTTCAAAAACTAAAATCCCAAAAGAAGTAAATTCTAAAAATATCTATGGGGAATTTTATAAAAAATTGATTCAACGAGATGATATCGATTCGAATGCATATGATTTAATTACAAAAGCTAGTCCTTGGTGGTATACTGATTTAAACTTTGAAAATCTATCAGAAAGCAAAATTAAGTTGCTCATAGATAATGTATGTGTAAGTCCTGTTGCAAAAAGTTTTACAGCTTTAAAAGAAAATTCGACAGGATTCAATATCTATCTTTTCGAAAAGAGAAAAACTGAATTCTTCAAAATCCTTGATCAGATTACATTTGATAGTGATGATTTAAAATTAATTTTAGAATCTAGAATTTTGACCAATGACGAAAAAATGAAAATTTTAGATATTTGTTCTGATGAGGCAATCATTACGGATACTAATCTAAAAATTATAAGTTCGATTCTTAATATTGATGATAATTTTGTGATTAGTGAAGCTATTTTAAATGCAGTATTAAAAAACAAACATATTCCCCCACTAGAAAGAATAGTAATATTCAACAAGAACTCATCCAAGTATGACAATTTATTTGTTGGATTATTTCTAATCGCACTAGGGGGAACTTATTCTCAAATTGCTGATACCAGCACAAAAGCAAAGATTGTGAAAAGTGGAGATAATAAGAGATTATTGGATATATTGATTAGCAAAGGCTATATTTCTTCATATTCTGAAAGGGATACATATTTTAGAGTAAATCATAAAAGGAAGTAATCTAAAGTGAGAGAAAATACATAGAGCTAATAATTGAAAAGTTGTAGGTAATTAATTCCTAACGGGTGATGCAAACCGCCGGAAATTATGTGCAGTAAAGTCATTTTCGTACATGCAATGATTGTGCTTTAGTAATGGCATTGGTATGCCAATTTAAAGCTATTAGGGAAGATTTTAATTGTCTGGTTACTTTTAAGAGTATAATTGTGCTTTTGCCATGGATGCTAGATCTGGATTGGCATGGACAAAGGAAATACTTATAGGTTGATTTTATAATATCACCCCAAACCTCCGACCTCCGTCTTCCCGACTCCCGACTTAAGTACCTATCTATTTTTCAATAATTCTACCCCAGGGCGCTAATACCTGCAAAGCTGTGGTGAACTATTAGTTTTTCATATATTTAGAGGCTGCTGCTCAGCTTAACCAAACACAATCCAAGACAGAACAAACCACATGGAACTCTGGAATTACCTGCAAATTTTAAGACAAAAGAAACAAGGTTGGCTTTTTAAAAAAGACAATGCTGAAGAAAGACTTCTTGCCTTGACAAAAATATTGGAGTTAGGCTATCCAAGTGCCATCCAGCCGCTGATTCCATTTCTCAAAGACGAAAACAAAGAAATTCAGCAAGCCACTTGTAAAACAATCGCCCATTTATTTAAGAAAATAAACACCAAAAAAGGTTACTACGACACATTAAAACATTGCGACATTTCAAAATCCGATCTCGACCTGTATAGTCTTATCTTTTCAAAGGAGGATTGTATAATGCTCTACTCGATTGCTACGATGAACAGCGATGGGTATGTAAGGGAATATGCCCTTAAGCAACTTTCTGATACCCGGAGCCAAAATGCCATTCCCTTTATCGTTTACCGTTTAGCAGATTGGGTTAAGGCGGTTAGGCACACTGCATTAAAAAGCCTCGGGTATTTTAAAAAGGTTGAATTTATAAATGCACTGGTTGAGCATCTGACCATTTTTGAATGGCTGCAAAAAGTGGAAAGAACAGATTTGCAGTCGGTGCATGCGGATATCATGAATTTTGTGGTGATAGAAAACAAAAGTTATGTAACTGAACATTTCAAAACCTTTAGCGAGCGCACAAGAATTGTAATTGCCAGGCACATCGCGAAATCGGCTGATATTGCGTCTAAAGATTTAAAAATACTGTTAAGCGATAAACATTTTTTAGTCCGCAATTTTGCCCTGGCCCATTTCGACAAATTAACTCAGGCTGAAATTGACCGTCTGTTAACTGATAAATCTGCCAGAATTAGAATTCAGACACTCTACCATTTAAAAAACAGAGCGAATTTTTCGGAGATCGTATTTGCTTTTATAGCAGACCATTCGGCTGCTATCCGCGATTTCGCCCGTTATTCGCTGAAAGGTTTGGTTGCAGACTTTGCGACAATCTACAACGACAATTTACTAAACAGGAGAAACATAACTGGTTCTTTAAGTGGCTTAGCCGAAACAAACGGCAAGCATTTTATAGAAACGATCGTTCCTTTTTTGAACGATCCACAGGCAAAAATAAGAAAGGCCACGTTTTTAGCGCTTAAACAGTTAGATGGTGGCAAGGCTTATCATTTCGCTTTGCAGCATTTAGACACCGGATACATCGGTATGCGAAATGTAATTATAGATTATTTTTCTAATGCAGCAACAACAGAGGTACTTCAACAAGCGAGAAAAATTTATGCAGAAGGACAATGTGAGGTAAAGAAATCGATGCTCAAGTTATTTAGCAAAGTTGGAAAATGGGCAACAATTGGGGATATTATGATCGGAACTATTGACGGGAATGAAAGCATAAGACAATTAAGTTTAACTTATTTACAACGCTGGAGGTATAAAGCAACAACTTATTTTACGAAAGCCAAACCAGAGGAGCTCGAAAGGGCAAATCAGCTATTCAGATATGCCTTTGAAGTACATGAAGAGAAGAAATACTTTAACCAAAACCCCTTAACAGGACTTGATTTTTATTTACAATAAACAAAGGAATCAAACCCTCAAATCCCTGGTTTATGATGACGAATGATCACTATTTCGATGAAATGATGCGCACCTTTCCGCCGCTACAATCGGAGATTCTGGCATGGGATGCCGGGATGATCCATTTCCGGATGGATACCTTCGCCGTTTATACGATAGAACAGATCAAACCTCCCCCAACCCCTCCTGAAGGAGGGGAGCTCCCCTCATAGTTTTAAATAGCAACAAGCTTAGACATTCATTTTCTAAAACATGGCGATCGCCGCAATGACGATATCCTGAGTATTACCTATACCAGATATTGAAAAACTGGTAAGAGAAATATTAGTCGTGATTGTTAACAATATTATTGATTCAACACTTCCAAAATTTTCTTAAGCTCTTCCCTACCCGAGATATACACATTGCCATAATCATTGATTTCGCCATTGATATAGCGGAGCGGGTTTGGCGCACTGGCCCTTGCCGAAGCATGGTACTCTTTTGCCCCGCATGCATTTACCAGGGTGCTGATATTGCCCGATTTTATCCCTGCTCCGGGCATAATGATGATGCGGTCGCCGGCCTGTTCTACAAGTTGTTTTAACACGTTTGCACCCTGCGGTGCACCAACCGCTCCGCCCGAAGTGAGTACCCGTTCGCAACCACAGGCGATCAGCTCTTCCAAAGCCTCGAAAAGATCAGGAGTGCCGTCAAAGGCGCGGTTACAGGTTACGCCCATGGGCCCGGCCCATTCTACAATGCGTTTTAACCATTCGGTATCAATTTTAGCATCAATGGTTTGGGTACCGACCGAAATGCCGTTACAGCCAAGTGTTCTACAGATTTCAATATCATTTTTGATGATCTGATATTCATCTTCCGAATAGTAGTAATTACCCGATCGGGGCCGGATGATGGGATAAAGGTCGATGCTGATTTTTTCCTTTACCTGTTTGATAGTGCCGTATGAAGGCGTGGTTCCACCTTCTATGGGGTTATCGCAAAGTTCTACCCTTGCCGCGCCTACCTCCTGGGCAATAAGGCATGATTGTATATTGAAAGCACAAACTTCGAGCTGTTTTTTTGAGATCATGGTTTTGCAGGTTTAAAAGTTCTATATCTGATGAGGTGTATTCAGGTAAAAAGATTGAATACTAACGGAAAGATAGTTGGTTTAGGAGTGTTTTGCAAGACTGGGGAAATGATGTTCACATTTGAGATACTATATCTAATAAGGATAGTGCTTAATTATGCAGGGATTCTTCGTACCTACCATTGACAAAGTCTATTAGAGCGGTCGTCATCCGATAGCTATCGGATGCGAGGAGGAATCCCGAAGTTTCGGGAAAGCAATCTCTCCTGCTAGATCCTTACCAGAAAGATTGCTTCGTCGGCTGAAAAAGCCTTCTCGCAATGACGATACTATGAGGGGATTTATCTCCATTAATATCTCTTGTCATTCATATTGATTTTTATAAAATAAATTATCCCTCAGAATGACAAACACGAATGGAGCGGTGTATAATTCTTAGCTCCCGCATTAAGGTTCCCGCTTGCCCGGGATGCGATAGGTATCGGATGACGGCCGTACTAAAGGCATTCATAGAGCTTATTCCCCTATTCATGGAGTATTTATGCCCTTATAACTATTGTCTATTTTAACAGAATCCTTTGAGTGGTAGTTTTGGTTATTCATTTAGTAATACACACAGGTAACTAAGCGATACAGAGAATGAAGCTATAGGGACGCACATTACTCTTTAGTTATAATCTTACTGTGATATTAGCAATGACTACTAAGAGGGGGCATCCGGGATGATTTAGCCCCCTCTACTTTTTTTAGATCATTTGTTCGATTAACCACAGCGCTACTGAAAGTTTATTTACAACCTGTTTTACCCGCTTTGCGAAAACCTCAGCGTTCTTTGCTGATCATTCTTACTTATTCATAACCATTTTCGAAGGTAATGGTCTGTTGTTTTTTCAGGTTTACTTCTGCAATCCCATCCGCTCCCATTTTCACGCTTCCGGCAGGAAGATCTCTCATCACAAAGGTTTTAAAGGGAAGTTTAATCCTTAATACGCCTGCTTTTTCCGCATATATTTTCACCTGGGTTGGGACGCCATTTTCCTTATGGCCACTGATTAAAAAGGCACCTTCGGCACGCAGGTTATTAAATGAAACATCCTTCCAGCTTTGTGGCACTGCCGGGAAAACCTGGAGATAACCACTCCTGCTCTGTAGCAGCAATTCCTGAACACCCTGTGCAAAAGCAAAATTACCTTCTAACGTAAAAGGACGATAGGTAAAGGCCGAGTATTGTCCCCCCTTTTGATCGCCGTTTAAATGAAAGCTATTTGGCGAGCAGAAATTTGACGCAAAAATCTCCAGTTGCTTTACGGCTTTATCGGCCTGATAAGCCCTGGCGTATAAAGATGCCATCCAGCTAAAGGAGTAACCACACCAGGCCCTGGTACCAATTTCTTCCAAACGCTTTAAAGAGTTATCGACAATGGTTTTATCTTTTGCGTTGTTCACATCCAATAAATCGAGTGGATAAATAGCCATATACTGCGACATGTGCCTGTGCGAGCTCGTTAAATTAGATCCCGGTGCTATGGTAAAACCGGTTTCATTTATTTCATAGTCAGGCAATTCGTTCAATATTGCAAGCCAATGCTTATTTTCCTCCACTTTACCATTGGCTTCACTTACTTCGGCCGCGGCTTTAAATAAAAACTTAGACAAGGATAAATCGAAATTGGTCCAGTTTAAAAACCAGGCCTTAATGCTGTTATCGTTATACTCCGGACTAGAGCTTAAAGGCAGTGTACGCTTCCCATCCTTCAACCGGGTGATATTTTCCAGATAGGTCGCCGCTTCGTGGATGTATGGATAAGCCCTTGTTTTCAGAAATACATCATCCATGCTGTATTTCCACTGCCAGTAAAAATGCTGCGAAGTCCAGGCACTTACGGTTGGCGAAAGCGAATATTGGATCCATCCGCCCATGGGGTCGCCGTTCAGGGTAATTACACCGGGAACGTTCAATCCTTCCACACCGAAATACTGTTTGGTATAATTCAGGTTTTTCCCCCTGATTTTCCATAACCAATCGGTAAAAGTTGCGCCCTCTGCCAGGTGATTGGCGGTATAGGTTGGCCAGTAACTCAACTGCGTATTTAAATCGTTGTGAAAATCGCCCTTCCAGGGTGGTAAACTGCCATTGTCGGCGGTCCAAACGGCTTGTAAGGTAATGGCGGGTGCACCTTTCCTGGCCACGCATCCCAACTTATACATTTCCAAATAGTATTGTTTTTGGATGAGGTGATCGGGCACAGAAATGTTAGACTTTGCCCAGAAATCCTTCCACCATTTGGCATGGCTGGCCCAACCAGTTGGTTCTTTCGCTGTAGCAGAAATGACGGGCAATGTTGCTGCTTTATCGCTGCTGATGGTCCAGGCGCCGATTACTTTGCCCTTAGCCAACTTTTTCCATTGCACCAAAACTTCGTAATAATGCCCCTGATAGGTAGGCTGATGATAACGGATGCTGTTTGCGGTGTTGGTTACCGTGCCCTTTGCATAACCGAGTTTTTGCAAACCTTCGCCGGCATGACTATCATCCCCCTTTTCTATCAGATTGTTGGCATAATTATGTACGATTAAATTGGGTAAAATAGCGGTAGATTTAAGGTTTTCCAAACTAAAATACCCCTGTTGCTGTGCCGCATGGATATAACAGTTAAAAACGGTTCCGTTTTCGAACTTCACGGTATTCAGGGCTGTCTCGATATCCAATACATTAGATACTACTTTACCCAGTTTCGAAATATCAAATTCCATTGCCGCAGCGGGCAATTTGGTCGGGTATGGACTGTTATCGTAAGGTGCATCGCCTATTTTCTGAACAGCGGCATAATTATTTTGGTGCACCTGTTCTTCCACCCATTTAAAGGTAAGTTTAGAAATATCGAGCGCTTTACGTTCGTCCCATAAATCGGCACGGTCTAAAGACAGACGGAGTTTGTTATTTTTCTCCCAGATTAAAACCCCCAACATCCCATTGCCTAATGGCATGGCTTCGTCCCACCTGCTGGCAAGTTTAGGAAAGGAAAGATTATAGGGTTTTAGTGATTGCGCATAGCCTGAATAAGCGAAGCTGAGCAATAACAGAACGATGGTAATTTTGGTTTTCATTTGCTTGTTTAGAAAAGATTAGTCCCTCCTGGTGAGGTATTCATTTCTAAAATAATGATATTAAATTACAATAAAACCCTTAAAAATTGCGCAAACGTTTGATGGACAATATAGAACAGGCTTTTGCGAAAAAAAGATCAGTGCACAATTTTGAAAACGAGTTCTTTTAAAAGTTCGCCATCATCTACGTTTCCGGTACTGTCTAAACCCTTGCTTTTTAAATCATACTCGCGCAACAGACCAATGACCTGGAAAACCTTACCCGTATTGTAATTTCTGGCGGCAACCTCATAATCTTTAATGAAGAAGGGCGGCACGCCCAAAGCCGATGCCGCATCGGCCTTGTTTGGGATATAATGGTATTTTAGCAGTTTGGTAAAATAACCGCCCAAATTGGCCAAAACCATTACCGTTGGATTGGCTTTCGGGTTGCTGGCAAAGTAATTGATGATTTTGTTGCATTTCAGCACGTCGCGGATGGCCAGTGCTTTCTGCAGTTCGAAAACGTTGTACTCTTTACTAATGCCGATATTTTTCTGAACCAGATCGGTGTTGATGGTAACCTCTTTGGGCACATTCAGCATTAATTTTTCGATCTCGTTGGCAATTTTAGAAAGATCTGTTCCTAAATATTCGGCCATTAATGCCGATGCCTGCTGATCAACCTTATAACCTTTTTCTTTAATAAACTCTTCGATCCAGGGTACCAGTTTATAATCGCGGACAGGATCTGACTGAAAAATCAGTCCGCTTTTGTTAATGGCTTTATAGATTTTTTTGCGCTTGTCAAAATTCGCATATTTAAAGGCCAGCACCAAAATGGTACTTGGCAAAGGCTTTTCAAAATAATTGAGTACAAATTCGCCCTCTTTGCTGCTCGAATCTTCTTTGCCCCATTTTAAATCCTGTGCTTCCTTTACAATCACCACCTGGTAATCAGACATCATCGGGTAGCGCTTTGCAGCACCCAAAACCGTAGCCATATCGGTATCCTTTCCATATAAAACAGTTTGATTGAAGCCTTTTTCTGCATCATTCAGCAGTTTATCCTCAATATAATCTGTTACTTGATCGATATAGAAAGATTCTTCCCCATGTAATAGGTACACAGGTTTGAACTTTCGGGCTTTGATATCTTTAATAATTTCGGCAGCAGTCATTGCCCGTAAAATTACGATTTAGGTTTAAGGAATTGGGTAAATGTTTATAATTAGCGTTGAGATTTGAGACGGGAGATTTGAGATATGAGATTTGAGAGGTGAGATTTGAGATTTGAGAGGTGAGACAGGAGATGTTAGATGGGAGAATTCTTGCATATCTTAGAATTAATTAACTTTGGAGCTGTAAAAATTGTTTAATAATTGCATTGCTAACTGAAAACGTTCAACTGTGAATTGAAAATTGCCAATTGCAACTGAAAACCGTTAACTGAAAACCGCCAACTGAAAATGTTTACCCCTACTCCGCTCAACCTTCCAACATATCCCTTTAAAATTACACAAAAAGATGAGGTGGTTTTTATATTCGATGAGCTCAGAAAGAAACATTTAGTGTTAACGCCCGAAGAATGGGTACGGCAGCACTTTATACAGCACCTGATTTCAGAAAAGAAATTCCCGCGAACCTTGATCCAGATTGAGGGTGGATTGGTGTTAAACCAATTGCAAAAGCGGAGCGATATTTTAGTGTACAACACGGCCGGCGAAAAGCTGATGTTAATTGAATGTAAGGCACCAAAAGTAAAAATCACACAGTCCGTTTTCGATCAGGCCTCCCGCTACAATTCTATTCATCAGGCCAAATGGATTGTATTAACCAATGGCTTACAGCATGTTTATGCGAAGATGGACCTGGAAAAGGGGAAGTTTAACTTCGTACAGGAAATGCCGGAGTATTTGGGGTTGTAGTTTTTTGCCACGGAAGCACGGAAAACACGGAGTTATTATATTCCACCTATCGGTTGGTGTCCCACCGACCGAAACTTGACTCGCTTATAAAAATGAAAGTAGCATCTTAGTTATCTTCTTAATCGGTGAGACACCGACCAATAGATGACATGTGATCTACACGCTATACGCTGTCTTCCAAACCTGCTTATTACCGCTATAAATGGCTTCATTGCACATCGCTACGCAAATGGCGGCCTGCGTTCCGGTATTGATATTCGATGCGGGTTCTTTTTTGGTGGTTACCGACTTATAAAATTCATCCAGGGCATAATTGGTACCATCTAAAGTGGCTTTATCCAAAATCGGAATCCCGCCGTCTTTGTTCACCACAATTTTTGTCGCTCCGGTTACCCCATCCACAATGCCTAAATCTTTTTTGGTGCTTTCTTCAGGATAAAACAAACCTGTATTGGTCAGCAAAGAAACCGATCCTTTGGTCCCTTTTATTTTAAACAGGTAGCCATCGTGTGCATTGCCGCAGGTGGCACCAAAGTTGCCAATCATGCCTTTTTCGTTATAACGCAGAATGGCCTGAATATTATCATAGGTTTCGCGGCCATCTTTAAAAACATCGATACCGCCTGATCCCATAATTTCGTCGGGCTGTGTTTCGAAAGCCCAGTTGATAAAATCGATCTGGTGAGAGAGCAGTTCTGCCGCTAATCCACCTGAATATTCCTTATACATCCGCCAGTTGATCTTTCTTTCTAAAGCCGGATCCGGCACGGCCCTACGCCAGTTGCCATTACGGTCCCAACGGCAATCGATCTGCGTCACCTTACCCAAATAACCGCTTTGGATCATATCCTTTACCTTAAAGTATAAGGGCGAATAACGGTACTGATAACCTACCTGAAAAATCTGATCGGGATGTTGTTTAACCACTTTTTTAAGCTCGAGCGCCTGTGCGATATTGTAGGTCATGGTTTTTTCTACATACACATGCTTGCCGGCGAGTACCGCATCTTTGGCGATCTTGAAATGCTCACTTAAGGGCGTGGCAATAAAAACCGCCTGAATGGATTTATCATCCAGAACTTTATGGTAATCTTTTATGGCTTTTGCATCGGCAGGAACATACTTTTCAGCTTCCTTAAGCCTGAAATCGAGTACATCACAATAGGCTTTAATCTTATATCTGGCAGGCATCGATTTAATGACTGATAATACCCCTTTACCCCGATCGCCACAGCCAATCATCGCAACATTAATGATTTCATCAGCCATTAAACTGGCAAAACCCTGGTTACCGACCAATAATCCTGAACTTAATAGCGCGGTATGTTTTACAAAAGATCGACGATGCATGATATATTAAAATATTTTATTTTTCTCAAAATTATAATTTGTAGCGCAAAATTACTACTGCTATTAAAGGTAGTCCCGCCAATGCTGCAATCTTTTTGTTACCGGGAGCTGTAAGAGGATCGGTAATGCAACAAAAAGTATTTTCGCGTATGTCGGGGCTATTTAAATCTTTCAGTGCCTTTAGGTCAGTTTGCGACACAACCTTAAGCCTAAACCCGAACCGATAGCTAGCGGATACGCTAAATAGCCCGCACTGAGCTACTAGCGAGGACTATATGCAAGCGGGACTTCAGGCGGCCATATTAAACCAACGCTCATTTTCAATAAATAAAGCTTATCCTTACAATGTTTTAATTTTAATGGTCCTGAAATCTACCTTGTTGCCATGGTCCTGTAGCAGGATATGTCCTTTTGGCGCTTCACCAAAGTTTTTCCAGTCTTTATATTTACTGATGGCAACCAGTTTTTTAAACTCTTCCGAGCCACGGGTATATTCCAGCACTTTTACACCATTTAAATAATGTTCTACTTTGTTATTAGGGTAAACCACCAAACGGCCATTGTTCCAGCTTCCGATTGGACGCAGGTAACGGGCTTCTTTCTTGGCTGTCATTAAATCGTATAAAGAGCCCAAAGTACGGTTTCCATCCCTGCCCAGCTTTGCATCAGGGTGTAAAACATCATCCAAAACCTGGTACTCGAGACCGATGGCAGAACCTGTATTTTTTTCGCTTAGGGTAACAAAGTACTTCACGCCACTGTTTGCGCCAGGGGTAAGTTTAAATTCGAACGACATATCGAAAGCAGCATATTCTTCTTTGGTTACAATATCGCCACCATTGGTCGATTCCGCACCACCTGAGGGTTCTACGCTGATTACACCATCAGCAATTTTCCAGCCTTTGGTTGGGAAAGTAGTTTTATAGGCGCCAATCCAGCCCGCATTGCTTTTACCATCAAACAACAATTTATAGCCTTCCGATTTTTCGTAAGCCGACAGCGTATTTGGTGTCAAGTTAACAGCATAAATACCTTTTGGAAAAGGTTTAGCTTTTAAACCCTCTGTTTGGATATTGATGTTTTTGAAATACACTTTTTTGCCATCGTTTTCTACATTATTACCGATACCATGCACCTGTAAACCAATAAAACCAGTTTTATCAAGCGTATCGATCACATAAGCAACGGGAGTTCCGTTTACCCAGGTTTTGGTTTCATTACCGATACATTCGATTTTATAATGGTTAAACTCGTTCTTTTTATACAAGGGTTTAGCCGATGGGTTAAGTTCTAAGGGGTACAACCACAATCTACGTGCTTCATCGTAAATCCCTCCTGTCCATGCCCTTGGTGTAGGGTCTATTTCTACCTGACGGCCAAAAACCAAACCTTTGCCATTGTTTCCTTCTGGTTTGATATGGCTACGCGTCTGAATACCTGAATTGGTGGTTTCGCCTTCCAGTTTCACATCCAGTTCTAAAATGAAATCACCATATTCCTTTTCAGTGATCAGGAATGAGTTTGGCGTGCCTTTGGTCATCGCACCTACAATCATTCCGTCTTCAACCTTATATGGAGCGGCGCCGGCAACGGCTTTCCACCCGGTTAAGGTTTTACCATCAAATAGTGGTTTTGCCTTTTGGGCAGCGGCTGACAAACTGATGAGGGAAAGGGCTAGAATACTATATTTTTTTATATTTAACATGATAGGATTTATTATTTTAACCACCTAAGCCACCTGAGAACATCTTAGCTAAGTGCTCAATCAGGTCTTAAAGTGTATGGTATAGATTAATACTTAAATACTTTTCCGTTTGCGATTACTTCCTGCTTGCCTTCATCGAAAACTGCTTTTGCGCCAGTCCTTACAGCGGCATTGGTCATGATGTTGGCAATAGAATGCGAATACCCTGCTTCTACAGGTGCATTTGGCGTTTTACGGCTACGCACACATTCCATCCAGTTCCGCATATGGCCAGAGGTTAACGCATCGCCACCCATATTGGCTCCGGTTGCAGCTTTGATTTCGGTCTTGCTTAAATCAAAATCCGGCAAGAGATTGGCTTTTAAGCCCATTGCCGCAGCCTCCTGTTGCCTTAATCCACCTTTTGGCGATACTTTATTTGTAATCAGATTCAGCTCACCACCATTCGAATAATAGACTTCTCCCACATCACCTACACTATTTTGCATCCGTGAGGTAAAGGTTACCTGAAAACCATCAGTGGTATCGGGCTGACCATAATCAAACACGGCAACCATCGAATCCCAGTTTCTGCGGCCATCTTTCCAGGTGTAAATGCCACCATTTGCCACTACACTACGCGGATGTTTTAGATTGGTAAACCAGTGTACGGT
>Ga0163161_10000305_pt1 | contig 42845 bp, 43 predicted proteins | sample S45metaG_FD_129847 | JGI IMG/M metagenome (GOLD analysis project Ga0163161, IMG submission 129847) | Switchgrass rhizosphere microbial communities from Kellogg Biological Station, Michigan, USA - S4-5 metaG | ecosystem: Host-associated > Plants > Roots > Rhizosphere > Soil | place: USA... | reverse complement strand
TTAGTTACATTGAAGAATTTTACTGTGCCTTCTTGCATTGTATTAAATATTAAAATTAAGTCTGCAAGGTAAGTTTTAATTTTTAAAATCAAAATAAATTTTAACATTTTTTTAACGTTAAAATTTTGTAAATATCAGATTACTAAGGCTTTTTAATTGCCTTCCCAATTATTGTTAAAGTAATTTCGCTATTGTGCGGAATTCCCAGCGTGGTTCCAGGAGCAACATTAAAAAGGTTTCTAACATAAATATCGGCTATTCCCTGGGCTACTTTTTTCTTCGCTTCAGCATTTTCGGGAAGCACATTATAAATGGTTTTTACGTGTATCCCACCCTGAAAATCTACCACCGCAGCTACCTGGTAAGCAAAATCCTTATAGGCACGATCGATCCTGATAATATATTGCGGAAACATATAATCGTAAGCCTCGGTCCTGTTATTTGCACGGTCTACCGTACTGATTTTTTCAACCCTCGCGATTTTGCTTTTGGGGATAAATTGAACCGGATCTGTCGCGGCAAAAGCACTATCACTATTTAAATTCACCTTAGCCGTGCGTTTCTCTATAAACGCGGTATCCGCCTTGGTTGGTCTTTGCAGGTCGGAAGCTTTAGCTTTCAATTTGTTTTTAATGTAATCTTGGGCATAAAAGGTCATGTTCACATCCGAGCGGACATCCGATGCGATTACTTTTCCATTCACCTGCACACGCTGAAAAACCAAACTGTCCTTGCTGATGTGTTTTACCTTAAAAAACTCGGCCGCGAAGTTATACACGTTTCCGTGGTCGTATTGCATATAAAACTTTTGCATTCTTTGTTTTTGAGGGCTCCAGGCCGACATCGTATCTTCTTTAACCACCTCAATGATCCAGGATGGTTTTTGCATAAATCCTTCGGCATTAAAAGAGAGTCCATTTTTAAAACGCCGCTTTACTTCCTGATATCGGATGCCTTTTACAGGCTCGAAAGTAAAATCCCTTAAAGTTGGATCGCTGGTTTTAGAGCCAAATTTACAGGCAGAAAGCATCAGCACAAAAAAGAAAAAGTATATCGTATTTTTAATCATTTCAACAAAATCTTCGGCTAAAATAAGTTTTTTTAATTAGAGCTAAACATTGTTGTTCCGGATGCGTTTTATCTCCGTGTCTGCTTCTTCACCAAAATTACGTTGGCTACTTTTCGCTGCCCTTCGTGGTCCCATTTTTTATTGTCTGTTGGATAGTTTACCACACCATTATCGGGCATTCCGTTTACCCACAATGTTGTAGAGCCGCCACCATCAAAGTTTATGGCACTGGTGCAGCCCAACCAACGCATCAATTTGGCAAGTTCGAACAAACTCATTCCGGCCGAATTCTCATTTCTTCCATCAACCGTTAACAAAACCACCCTTCCATTTGGTTTTAAGCCCAGGCAAGTGCGTGGATGGCGCAGACGGTTAAAACCAGCGGTATCCAATGTTTCGTCAATATCGTTCAAAGTCAATAGAGGGCCATTTAACAAAACATTCTCAGCCGTCAATTTACTTTCCCAATCGGCCGATCCATCCCTTTTTTTAATGGAAAGTTTTCCATTTTCAATAACAAGTGCGGCCTCCTGGTGTCTCGCCCGGTTTCCGTTTTTATCTAAACGGTTGGTATTAATGGTTTTTCCGTTAACCCGTACAAAATCTACCGATCCTCCATTTTTTACATCAAAGAAATTGCCGTTTACCGCAGCGATGGCCGTATCCCGTAAACCAAAATTACTGGTTGTAATCAGCTCCTTCTCTTCCGCGCCAATTGCAAATACTGCTTTTCGTCCCGTATTTTTTATTTCTAAAAACGAAATATTTTCGTTTGCTGCAAAAAGATTTTTCTGATCAAAATGATGTCTGAATAAAAGCACCTGTTTGGCAATACGGTTTTTCTGCCATTTGGTTTTCACTACAGTTAAAGAATCAGCATTTTGGCCGAAAGCAGATAAACCGTAAATAAACAATGTAACTGCAAATAATAATCGTTTAAGCATAAAATTTGTTTTGCCATAAAATTAAAAAACGATTTATCGTTTAGCTTAAAGCATCAAGAATTATACAAATGCAACCACAAAAAAACGGAGCGATCAATTTAATGATCTGCCCCGTTTTAATTTTGAATGAGTGAATTTTGATTGAATGGCATATTGCGTTTCATTCAATCATGCACTCGTTTTATCTTTTATTTCTTAGGATCCAAAATATCCTTGATTCTGATGCTCAAATCTTCGTAATGTGCTTTTGTAATGGCATCGCCTGCTGCTGCTCTGGCTTTTGTTGTGGCCAATAAAGTTTTCAGCTCAGCTCTAACCAATGGTCTGATATCTGATAAACCCACATTGATTGGCGTTAAACCAAAACTCGCTGCATAATCTACCGGAAATCCAACCGGAAGCTCTGACTCTTTTGTCATTAAATCCTGCAAACGGTCTACATAAGCACGTTGTAAGTTACGTTTAAAGGCATCTGCTCTTCCAGCTACAAAAACCGACGATCTTAAATCAGTAAATAATTCAGGTAAAGTGTATGCCTTTGCTGCACCGTTTTTGGTTTCATTATCTAATAAACGCGCAATACGCGATGCAGATAAAAGATTACCCAAAGTATTGGTTTGAACACCTTTAATGCGGTTTAACAATACCCCGTTATCAAATTTACTTAACTGATCGTTACTGATTAACCAAAGCGGAGTAGTAAATAATTGTTGATTGAAAAAAGCGATAGCTTCTTTTTGTTTTGCTTTTGGCAAATAAGCATAAACAGGTCCTTTTTGTTCGTAGGTTTTAAAGTTTTCACTTAAGCCACCAACATTGGTTGCTACATGGCCCATGTAACGGTTAAACTGACCAACAATTTCCGTATAGATTTCTTTTAAATCGCTATAATCTTTGCCTTTTTGATAAGTCCATTTTTCTACGTTAGGTAAAATACGTTTTAAATTGGCAATACCGTAAGTACTGGCTTTCATGGCATTATCACCTAAATCTTCACTCTGTAAACGTGGATCTAAAGAAGTTCCCTGACGGCCATAGAAGTATAAAGGATTACCCGCGTTTTTTAAAGTCCACTGATCTAAAACTTCTTTTTCCTGCTCTGCAGTTTTATTTCCCGGGATCCATGAATATCCCCATTTCACTACCCATTTATCGTATTCGCCAATTTGAGGGTGAAGTTTGGTAACGCCATCACCTGGTTGAGCGATGTAATTAAAACGGGCATAATCCATAATCGATGGTGCTGTGCCATGTTTATCGGTAAAGGTTTTAGAACGCAATGAATCAACCGGATAAGCGTAGCTCGAACCAAAGTTATGTGGTAAACCCAAGGTATGACCGATTTCGTGAGAAGAAACAAAACGGATCAATTCGCCCATTTGTGCATCAGTAAACTGTGCCTTACGCACCTCTGGATTAATGGCTGCTGTTTGTACAAAATACCAGTTACGCAACAGGTTCATTACATTGTGGTACCAACCGATATGTGTTTCTAAAATCTGTCCGGTACGCGGATCGCTGATATGTGGTCCGTAAGCATTGGCAATATCTGATGCAAAATAACGAACAACCGAATATCTTGAATCTTCTACACTGAACTGAGGATCTTGTTGAGCCGTTGGTGCTTCTTCACCTAAAATAGCGTTTTTAAAACCAGCTGCCTCGAATGCTACCTGCCAGTCGTTAATCCCCTGAATTAAAAACGGCACCCATTTTTTTGGTGTTGCCGGATCGATATAAATCACAATCGGTTTTACCGGTTCTACCAATTCGCCACGTTTGTAGGCGTTGGTATCTTTAGGAACCAAATTCCAGCGGTGGATGTAGGCTGTACGCTCTGCCTTCTGTGCATTGCTTCCATAATCGATCTGAGATTGACCAAAGAAACCAACTCTGCTGTCCATTATTCTGGCTTTTACAGGCGTTTTAGGCAATAAGAGCATTGAGGTATTAAACTCAAAAGTTACCGCAGCATTGCTATTATCGGTTGGCGATTCTGCTGCACGATAGGTTTTAGCCGTTTTTACCTCCAGATTGATGGGAAAAGTTTTTACCGTATCGATATAAGAGCGTGTGGCATCGTACATCGTAACTTTATAAGCTTTACGGATCTGATCGGTAGCACCGATGGCCATTACATCACCATTATAAAAATCGGTAACATCAATTACCACGCCCGTAGTATCTTTATTGTAGGCTTTAATTTCGAAACTGGCCAGAATCTGAGCAAGGTTAGAGTTCTGTACCGATTCGTACATATCGCTGTTTGGATCTGCTTTGGTAGCATAACTTGGCACGCGGATGAAAACCTGTTTTCCTCTGCGCTCCCATTTCCAAACCTGCTCGTTTAATTCTTCACCACCATATTGTTGATTACCTACTTTAACACCTGCCGGCACTTTTGCTAAACGGGTAACCACAAGCATCTCGCGGTTAATCATCGAATCTGGTATTTCGAAATACCATTTATCATCTACTTTATGTGTTTTGAACAAACCATTGGTTGTTCTGGCTTTTGCCGTAATTACTTCTGAAAATGGTTTAATGCCCTCTTTTTTGGGCGCAGCTGCCGGAGTGGCCGAGGGAGCTGTTGGAGTTGCGCCTTTGGTGGTTTTTTGCTTTTTCTGAGCATATACGGAATCCGATCCGGCTACACCAAGGGCTACGATACCTGCTAAGGCAAGTACCTTAAAGTTTTTCTTCATGTGTATATAAAAGTTAGTTTGCTTGATAATAAGAGGTTAAAGTTAGAACCTTGTTACACGACAATTCTTTTGTAACCGGAAAATTACATTATATCCTCTTCTCGAGCCGTACCACTTTAAAAAACACTTGTTTATCCCTGTAGATTTCGAAGATTACACTTCGGTCGGCCTTTGATTTAAACAGCTCGCTAAGATCGTTCAACGAATACGTTTCTACGCCCTTAAAATTAACACCAATAATTTCATCATAAGGGCACAAACCCGCTTTTTCGGCAGGGCTATTTTCATCTATTTCACCGATGATCAATCGCTTATAATCATTCTGATCGAGATAAATAACCATTCCCACCATGTCATATTCAAAAGGTGCTTTGCTTAAGCTGTTGGGTTTAACATAAATAAAGCCCTCTTGATAGTTAAACTGTATATTGAATTTCCGCAGCAGATCAGCGCCTAAATTTCCATTCCTTTTTGATAAGTCGATCTTCTCGGCAATTGTTTTAAAATCAGGAAAACCTGCAACCACATCTTTAAAAATATAACCACCTATACTAAGCCTGCTTAACCGTCCAATGGAACCTTTAATCTGGCCACTGAGGCTCATGCCTAAATTGGCTTTAATATTTTTTTCAGGTAGCGGGAACTCTCCTCCATTGAACATTTCGAGCGATAAAGCATGGCTAGCGCCTGTATCCATTAAAAACCTGGTTGCAACGGTTCCGATAGCAGGAAGTTCGATATTTGCCGAAATGTAGGGTTTCTGATTGTCTATCTGGATCGGTATCTTTTTTCCACGGTATTTGATCTTCGCATCGTGATCATAAATAATCAGCCTGTTTTCGCTGTACCGCACATCAACAATAAAACTGTTAAAAAAGCTGTAACCCAGTAACCCATAAATTTTTAAACCCAGGTGCCCCGACAAATTAAAGAGATCTTCCTTTAAAATTGCGGTAGGTATTCGTTCTATAGTTGCATTGCCCACTTTAACATCAAGGCTTTGAGAAACATAAGCTTCAACGGTTTCGATACCCAAACCAGAAACCTTTATTTTACGGAGCATGCTAAAGTTCAGCGAATCAATGATGGAAGGATCTGTGATAATCATCGGCCCCACGCCGGTATCCAAAACAAAATCAAAAGGGCCTTTGCCATTTACATAAACCGGAATGACCATCAGGTTTTTGATACATTTAAAAGGGATGGATTGCTTCTGTCGGTTTCGTTTAAACAAAAACTCTTGGGAAAATCCAGAAAATGCAAGAAATACAAAACCCAGGCAAACGGTTAGTTTACGTAAACAGATTATTACACCGGGGCTATATTTGGTTAACATTGAACTAAATTTAATAAATTAGTTGCTAATTATACCCACTAATTTCAGAACATGTTTCGGTTAAAAAATCAAAATTTCATTTTTCTTGCGTCTATCTTATCTATTGGTATGTTAACAGCTTGCTCAACCAATAAAATGATTTCGAATAGGGTAGCAAAAGAATTCAAAAATTCGCAGGTAATTAAACAGTATCAGGTTGGGTTTGCGCTTTTTAACCCTGAAGATAAAAAAATGATTTTTGAGAAAGATGCCGACAAGTATTTTACTCCAGCCTCTAATACAAAACTATATACTTTTTTTGCAAGCCTAAAAATGATCCCTGATTTAATGCCTGCCTTAAAATATGTTGAACGGAACGATTCGTTAATTTTTTGGGGAACCGGCGACCCGTCGTTTTTACAGTTTGCGGTAAAGGATAAATCAGCTTATAATTTTCTTCTCGCCTCGAACAAAAAACTGTTTTTTGCACCAGGCCGGTATTCGGGTACTTTCTTTGGCGATGGCTGGGCATGGGATGATTACGACTATTACTACCAGCCCGAAATTACGGAGATGCCTATTATGGATAATATGGTAACTTCTACCTATGCCACGCCAAATAAAATCAATATTGAGCCAAAGGTTTTTGCCCCATGTTTTAAAATAGATTCGGCCAAAACCACAGGCAATTTTCAGGTCACCAGAGATTTTCTGATCAATAGCTTTCACTATCCAGCGGTTGCGGTAAAGCCCGGTTATAACCAGCAAAACCCATATAAAACCAGTGCACAGGTTACCGTTGAAGTATTATCAGATACTTTACACAAACCTGTCGGCATTATAAACTTAAAAATACCATCTGATGCTAAGACCTTATCGGGCGCAAAACGCGATTCGGTTTTAAAACACTTGATGTTACCCAGCGATAATTTTATAGCCGAACATTTATTATTGGTTTGTGCCAACCAGATTGGCGATACTTTAAGTACGGTAAAAGCCATAGAACACATTTCCAAAAACTATCTCTCTTTTTTACCCGATAAAGTAAAATGGGTAGATGGGTCTGGTCTATCCCGTCAGAATTTATTTACACCACGCGATAATGTGTATCTTCTCGATTCCATTTACAAATTGGTAAATAACCCTGAGAAACTTTTTGACATGTTGCCTGCCGGAGGCAAAAGTGGCACCTTAAAAAGTGCTTACCCAAAAACCGACAAACCCTTTGTGTATGGCAAAACAGGTTCGCTTGGCGGTGTCCACAACCAAAGCGGCTATGTGCTTACCAAAAAAGGTAAAACCTATATCTACTCCTTTATGAACAACAATTTTGTAAAACCTACCGCAGAGGTACGGGCGGAAATGGTAAGGATAGTAACTTATATACATGAGAATTTCTAATGCCAGATTTTAAATCAGTTGATCAGCCTTTTTCGAACAAAATAAACATTGATGGTACATCCTATTTATATTTTGGCGGAACGGCGTATTTGGGCATTCCACAAAACCAGGATTTCATTGATCTGTATATGGAAGGAATCGAAAAGTTTGGTTTAAATAACGGCACAAGCCGTACCAACAATATCCAACAAGGTATTTATGATCAAGCAGAAGAAATAGCTGCAGCGCGATATGGAGCAGAAGCGGCACTGATTACTTCGAGCGGATATTTAGCCGCACAGCTTACCGTTAAGGCGTTATGTAGATTAGGAAAAGTGATTTACGCTCCCGCAGCACATCCTGCACTTTTTTTGGTAGAAAATCAAACCAAAAATCTGATGCTGTTTAGAGATTGGGTAGCTGAAACGATTGAAAGAATAAATTCCTCGGAAGAAAAAACCTGGATTTTGATCAGCAATTCGATGAATAATCTTATCCCTGAAATTTATGATTTCGACTTTGCAAAAGAACTTCGCAAGGATAAAAATATAATCCTTGTGGTTGACGATTCGCATGGAATCGGTGTAAATAATAATGGAATGGGCGTTATTGTAAACCTTCCGAAACAAGAAAACATCGAAAATGTAGTGGTTGCATCAATGGCAAAGGCACTCGGCGTAGATGCAGGTCTGGTTTTGGCCTCAAATAAAATAATCGATAAACTTAAAAGTACAAATACATTTATTGGTGCTTCTCCGCCTAGTCCAGCCGCACTTTATGCATTTATCCATGCGGAAGAAATCTATCGAAAGGCCTTAAATAAACTAAAAGATAATATGGTAATGTTTGAAAAAGCATCAAATCTTACCTGGAAACATGAATGGGATTTCCCTGTGTATCTGCTGGGCGATGTAAATTTTTCTGAACGCCTTTTGCAAAAACAGATCCTGATTTCGTCTTTCCCCTATCCAAACCCTACCGACGAAATTTTAGACCGTATAGTGCTTTCTGCATGGCATGAAAAAGAAGATATTGAAAAGCTAATCGCTGCCATAAATTTTTAACCTTTTCTTATCCAATTAATTTTTCAATATTTATGACATGAAAAAACTGTTCGTATTCCTGTCGTTAAGCCTACTTTTTATTAATGTAATTTCTGCACAAACTACCACCGTTTGGATTGTCAGACACGCTGAAAAAGATAAGTCGAATCCACAGGATACAAACCCTAATTTATCTGATGAAGGGAAAATCCGCACAGCAGATTTAGCAAAGTATTTAAAAAAGGTAAAATTTGATGTTGCTTTTGCCACTCCGACTAAAAGAACCCATCAAACATTAGACTCATTGGTGATTCCTAAAGTGATTGATTATAAAGACATAAAATCACTCGTGGATAGCATCAAAACCACTTACGCCGGCAAAACCATTATGGTGGCAGGTCACTCCAATACTGTACTCGAAATTATCGAAGCGCTTGGTGCTAAAAGACCAAAAGAAGAATTAACGGATGATGATTACGACTATATTTTTGAATTATCGGTAAAAGAAGATAAAGCGAAGGTTAAGATGGATCAATATGGAAGGCCACATCATTTATAAGTCTTTATTGTACTCCTGAACTTGTTTCTGCATCTATCAAAGCAGATAATGCCGAAACTAATGAAGGATAAATTCACTGTTGATCAATAACCATTAAGGAGTTAAGAAAATTAAGATTTTAAGTATCGGTATATAGATGGCTTCAAAACGCTCTCCGGCTCGCGATTAACGAATTATGCAGGGCTGTGCATCCAAACAAATGAACTAATGACTACTGAACCAGTAAACTATAATTTCTCGAAAGGAATATCCATTAAATTGTAGTTTTTCCAGTCCGAAAAATCATAGTGCCACCATTCATTTTCAAGCACATTCATTTGGTATTTACCCATTATCGCAATCAGGAAATCACGGTTTTTCCTCGCCTCTGGCGATACGTTTTGATATTTTGCAGCTGCCGCAGCCGAAAAGCTATCGTAAGGGGTCGGCATCACCAATTCTTTGCCTGTTTTCAGATTGACCAGCGTTAAATCTACCGCACAGCCCCTATTGTGTTTAGATCCTTTCGCCGGGTTGGCCACAAAATTTTTATCGCTTGCCTTTTTGTAAAACTCAACCGTAATGGCATAAGGACGATAACCATCAAATATTTTCAGTCCGTAACCTTTTTTATTTAATTCCTTCTGTATTTTTTTTAACGCCTCTATCACCGGTTTCCGGGCAAAAGCTCTTGCCTGTTTATACATCACCTGTTGCATAAAGTTATTTTTGGTGGCGTAACGGATATCCAGATTAATATTGGGGATGGCTTTTTTGATTTCAATCAATTGGTTATCCGGATTCGTTTTTATGGAGGCCAGGTATTGGTTATAAGAATTTACAACAACCAGTTTCTTTTCTGGTAGAGGTTTGTTCTGCGCGGAGGCAGCTAAAGTGATGAAAAGAAATAACGTAAGGAGATTGAATTTCATATTTTTAGTAGCATAAAAAAGCATCGGGTAGCAAGATGTTAAATACAGGTATCAAGATACGCCCTTCTCACATTATCCATCTCACATCATTCATTTTACTTTTTACTGGTTCGAGACCACCAGCAGTTCCAGATCCTTAAATGGCAGGTTAAACATATCTGCCAGATCTTTATTGGTACAGTTTCCCTGATAAATATAAAGTGCTTCGCGGATACCAGGTGTATTCCATACCATATTCATTAAACCTCCAAATTCACCAATGTCCAATAAAATAGGTGCAAAAATATTAGTCAAGGCATAAGATGCCGTTCTTGGTACACGGGAGGCAATATTGGGTACACAATAGTGAATTACATCGTATTTCCTGAAAACCGGGTTGGTGTGGTTGGTTACCTCTGAAGTTTCAAAACATCCCCCCTGATCTATACTCACATCAATTACGACCGAATGCGGTTTCATTCTCGCAACGGTTTCTTCCATCACTACGCAGGGGCTACGGCCATGAGTGGCACGGATGGCACCAATCACTACGTCGCAAGTAACGATGGCTTTATTCAATACAATGGGTTGCATTACCGAAGTAAATACCCTGCTACTGCCCAAATTATTTTGCAATCGGCGTAAACGGTAAATAGAACTATCGAAAACTTTAACCTCGGCACCCAGTGCCAAAGCTGTTCGCGCGGCATATTCGCCAACTGTTCCGGCGCCCAGAATAACAATTTCCGTTGGCGGAACCCCGGTAAAACCACCTAACATTAATCCCTTACCTCCGGTTACATTACTCAGATATTCTGCAGCAATTAAAATGGAAGTAGAGCCAACAATTTCGCTCATGGCACGGACTACACTTAATACATTACCTTCATCACGAAGATTTTCGAAACATAAGGCATTGATTTTTTTATGCATCAAGGCTTTCAGGTAGTCCTGCTTTAAAGTTCCGGTCTGTAACGAAGAAATAAGCGTTTGCCCTTTATGCATCATCTCAATTTCTTCGAGCATAGGAGGTGCAATTTTCACCAGAATATCAGCATCGAAAACTTCTTTTTTATCGTAGGCGATCTTGGCACCCTGCTCAGCATATTCGGAATCTGAAAAATTGGCCGCTATACCTGCCCCTGTTTCCAAAACAACCCGATGGCCATTGTTTACCAACAAAGCCACAGATAAAGGCGTTAATGCTATTCTATTTTCCTGAAAAGAAATTTCTTTCGGTATTCCTATGTAAAGGCTGTTTTTTTTGTTTCGGGTTTCCAGCTTTGCCTCTTGTGTTTGTAATAAACCCTGACGAGCTATATCGGCCATTCCTTCGCGTAATCCTGTAGCCATGTTGAATTAAAATTTTGGTAGTTTTAGGTTGTTCAAGATAAGGAAAATCTGTTAATTTATTGATAACTAATTGTTATACATTCGAGAACCTGAATAATCGTTGGTTTTCATCAGATACATTTATCTCTACCTTAACATAGTTTTCGGGCAATAATTCGGTTATTCTTTCCGGCCATTCTATTAAACAGGTGCTCCCACCATAAAAATATTCTTCATAGCCCAGATCATAGGCCTCCCGGATATCTTTTATCCTATAAAAATCAAAATGAAATACCGCCCCTTCAGGACTTTCGTATTCGTTAACGATAGAATAGGTAGGGCTCGAAACCACATCATCCACCCCCAAATGTTTACAGAAAACTTTAATAAAGGTTGTCTTTCCTGCGCCCATATCGCCTTCAAAAATGAAAACCTTTTGGTTGCCCGCAAAATTTGAGAGCTGTTGGGCTACAACAGGTAAATCGGCTAAACTATTTACTTCAATATCCATTTTAAAAAATAAAGGCAAAAGTAATACATAATTGCATTGCTTTTGCCTTTTTTATAGTCTTCATTTAATCCTTATCTTGGCGAATACGTTACCACCGGAATGATCATTTCTTCTAATGAAATACCTCCATGCTGAAAGGTTTCGTTATAATAATTTACAAATTGGTTGTAATTGTTCGGGTAAACAAAATAACTATCCTCCCTTGCAAAAATATAACTGCTGCTAATGTTGATCTTAGGCAACAAGGCATCATGTGGGTTTTTAATCAAAAACACTTCTTTTGCATTAAAGTTAAGGTTTCTGCCCTGTTTATATCTTAAATTGGTATTCGTACTTCTATCACCGATAACCTTAACCGGTTTTTTAACACGGATGGTTCCATGGTCGGTGGTGATCACCACTTTTACCTGTTTTTGGGAGATTTTTTTCAATAAGTCCCAAAGTGGGGAATGCTCAAACCACGATAAGGTTAACGAACGGTAAGCGGCATCATCATTGGCCAATTCACGGATCATCTGCATATCGGTACGGGCATGGCTCAACATATCCACAAAGTTGAATACAATGGCGTTGAAATCATTCTGCAACAAATTATGTGTCTGATCAACCAGATCTTTTCCCTGCTCGAAAGTTAAAATTTTGTTGTAACTGAATTTACAATCTTTTCTTAAGCTGCGTTTAATGTTATCTGCAAGAAAAGCCTCTTCGTGCATATTTTTACCGCCTTCATCATCATCATTTTGCCAAAGCTGGGGGAAACGCTTTTCCATGTCCAAGGGCATCATGCCAGAGAAGATGGCGTTACGGGCATATTGTGTTGCAGTAGGTAAAATACTCGTATACATATCTTCCTCATCAATCCTGAAATATTCTGATATCAAAGGATTGATAATTTTCCACTGATCGTAACGTAAATTATCAATCAGGATAAAAAATACTGGTGTATTATCATTGATGTGCGGAAAAGCTTTTTTCTTTAGCAACTCATTCGAAAGCAAAGGAGCGGTATCCTTATTCTTGATCCAGTCAAGATAATTTTCTTCAATAAACTTAGTAAATTGCGTGTTGGCCTCCTGCTTTTGCATGGTTAAAATTTCATGCATCTGCGGGTCATCCAGTTTTTCCAATTCAAGTTCCCAGAAAACAATCTTTTTATACACATCCACCCACTCTTCATAATTTAGCCTATCGCCCAGTGTCATGCCCAAGCGGCGGAAATCCTGTTGATAAGCCATAGAAGTTTTCTCGCTTACCAGGCGTTTGTTATCGATTAGCTTTTTAATCGTTAGTAAAACCTGCTTAGGGTTTACAGGTTTAATCAGATAATCATCAATTTTACTGCCGATCGCATCTTCCATCAGGTTCTCTTCCTCACTCTTCGTAATCAGCACAACCGGAACATCGGGATTTAAATTTTTAATGGCAGACAGGGTTTCGATGCCACTCATTCCCGGCATATTCTCATCCAAAAAAACCAGGTCAAAATGCGCTTTTCCAAATGCCTCCAAAGCGTCGTTTCCATTGGTAAATGTAGTTACGTGATAACCTTTATCATTCAACAATAATATATGAGGTTTTAATAAGTCGATTTCATCATCGGCCCATAATATTCTAGTTTCTTGCATGTTTTTGTAAAAATAGGTAAGTATTGCCTTTTAATTCTGGCAGGTAAATCAAACTATAAATAAAAATAGCAATTTTTGTACCGTATCTATCTATTTAACTATTTTTAACGATTGAACAAGAAGAAAATAATAAATGATCCGGTTTACGGTTTCATCAGTATCCCTTCCGAATTGGTTTACGATGTAATCTCACATCCGTATTTCCAGCGATTGCGCTACATTAAACAGCTCGGAATGACGCATTTGGTTTATCCGGGGGCTTTACATACGCGTTTTCACCATGCTTTAGGTGCCATGCATTTAATGAGTTTGGCCATTAATCTTTTAAAAAGCAAAGGACACACCATTACCGATGGCGAAGAAGAAGCCGCCATTTTGGCCATTTTGCTGCATGACATTGGCCATGGCCCCTTTTCTCATGCTCTGGAGCACTCTTTGGTCAGCGGAATTAAACACGAAGATATTTCAGCAAAGCTGATGCGCGATCTGAATGTGCATTTCGGTGGACGCCTAACCCATGCCATTGAGATTTTTAATGGTACCTACCACAAAAAGTTTCTTCATCAATTGATCTCCGGTCAGCTGGATTTAGACCGGATGGATTATTTAAACCGCGATAGTTTTTTTACGGGTGTAAGCGAAGGCGTAATCAGTTTCGACCGGATTATCAAGATGTTTAACGTGTATGATGATGACCTCGTAATTGAAGAGAAAGGTATCTATTCGATCGAGAAATTTTTAATTGCGCGCAGACTAATGTACTGGCAGGTTTATCTGCACAAGACGGTGATATCAGGAGAGATGATCCTGGTGAAATTGCTGGAACGTGCAAAAGAACTATCGGCTGCCGGAGAAGACCTATTTGCTTCACCATCATTAAATTATTTCTTAAAAAACAATATCAACGAGGGCAATTTCTTTGCTCAGCACGAGAATCTGGAGCACTTTACCAACCTTGATGACCAGGATATTTACGCAGCGGTTAAAGTTTGGACCAAACATCCCGATAAAATTTTGTCTACCCTGTGTAAAATGCTTACCTCAAGAAATTTATATAAGGTAGAAATGGGCAATGAAAAAGCAAGTGATGACCGGGTAAATTTTTTGCAGGATGCAGCCGTTAATCTATTAGAAATCAAACCTGAAGAAGCGCGGTATTTTGTTTTTACCGATTCGATCCAAAACCGGGCTTATAACGCAGGGGTCGGAAATATCAAGATTCTGATGAAAAATAACGATATTGTAGATATTGCAAAGGCTTCCGATTTATCCAACCTGGAGTCGCTACAAAAAACTGTAGAAAAATATATCCTCTGTTACCCCAGAGGGATTTAAGTTTATTTAACAAAATATTTAACTTTTGCTGCCGTTTTAAGTCTTATTATTGTGTAAAATATACACAGCTTAACTCTAGCAGGTTTTTTTGTTCATATCAATTTAACATATACCTTTGTACGATGCAATTTACTGCCACGCAGATAAGTCAGTTTTTGAACGGTTCCATTGATGGCAACCCAGATGTAGCCGTTACCGAACTTTCCAAAATAGAAGACGGGAAGGAAGGTTCTTTGTCTTTTCTTTCTAACCCTAAGTACGAAAACTTCTTGTATTCTACTCAGGCGTCAGTTGTTATCGTTTCAAAAGACTTCGCCCCTACACAGCCTTATACCAGCACCCTAATCCGTGTTGAAAACCCATATAGCTCCTTCACCATTTTACTGGATAAATACAATGAAGCTATAAATGCACAAGCTGCTCAATCGGGCATCGACAAGCTGGCTTTTGTACATCCATCGGCAAAAATTGGCAAAAATGTATTTATCGATGCTTTTGCTTATGTAGCGGAAAATGTAGAAATTGGTGATGGATGCAAGCTAAACGCTCAAACATTTATTGGTGCAAACTCTAAAATTGGCGAAAACAGCACGTTTTTTCCAGGTGTAAAAGTTTACCATAACACGGTAATCGGCAAAAGAGTTACGATCCATTCTAATACGGTTATCGGAAGCGACGGATTTGGTTTCGCACCACAAAAAGACGGCACCTATAATAAAATCCCTCAAATAGGGAACGTTATTATTGAAGATGATGTAGAAATTGGCGCAAATACAACGGTCGATCGCGCAACAATGGGATCAACAATTGTTAAAAAAGGCGCAAAGATTGATAACCTGATCCAAATTGCACACAATGTAGAAATTGGTGAAAACACTGTTTTAGCTGCACAATCGGGCATATCAGGAAGTACAAAAATTGGCCCTAATAGTGTTGTTGGCGGACAAGTAGGTATTGCCGGTCATTTAACCCTGGCCAAGGGCACTCAGATTGGCGCCCAGGCCGGTATCAATTTTAATATTACAGAAGAAAATAAACAATGGCATGGCAGTCCGGCGCAGCCCTTACGCAACTGGATGCGTGCCTCCGTAATTTTCAAACATCTTCCAGATGTAGAGAAAAGAATAAACGCGCTCGAAGACGAATTGAAAAAGCTTACAGCTGAACTGGAAAAGAATACAATACACAATGAACGTTAGACAAAAAACGATTAAACAAGAAATATCAGCATCTGGTGTTGGTTTACACACAGGCGCTAATGTGACTTTAACATTTTGCCCCGCCCCCGAAAATCATGGCTTTAAATTTCAGCGTATTGATTTAGACGGGCATCCGATTATCGAAGCTGATGCAGATAACGTAACCGATACTTCACGCGGAACAACCCTTACTCAGAATGGCGCTAGCGTAAGCACCGTAGAGCATGTAATGGCTTCTTTAGTGGGTATGGACTTAGATAACGTGCTGATTAAGTTAGATGGACCAGAAACACCGATTATGGACGGTAGCTCTATCCAATTTGTTGATTTATTGGAAGAAGTTGGTACCGTAGAGCAAAATGCAGATCGTGAGTATTTCACCATCCCTCATAACATCACCTACACGGAAGAAGATAGAAAAGTAGAAATTGTGGCCATGCCGCTTGACGACTATCGTTTTACGTGTATGATCGATTATAATTCTCCTGTTTTGGGCAGTCAGCATGCCGGCATTAATACCATTGCAGAGTTTAAGAAAGAAATTGCTTCTTGCCGTACTTTCTGTTTCTTACACGAATTAGAGTATCAGCTATCGCACAACTTAATTAAAGGTGGTGATTTAAATAACGCCATTGTAATTGTGGATAAAGAGGTGACCAAGGACGAATTAAGCCACCTGGCAAAATTATTCAACCGTAAGGATATCGATGTTGCTCCGCAAGGAATTTTGAACAACATGGAACTGCGTTACCAAAACGAGCCTGCCCGTCATAAACTATTGGATATGATCGGCGATTTAGCTTTGGTTGGGATGCACTTAAAAGGCCACATTATGGCCGCACGACCTGGTCATGCGGCAAACGTTGCTTTTGCTAAAAAAATTAAAGCGGCCATTAAAAAAGAAAAAAACAAAAAAATACAAAAGGTATACGATCCAAGTGCAAAGCCATTATATGATGTTGTTCAGATTATGGACATTTTGCCTCACCGTCAGCCATTTTTATTTGTAGATAAAATATTAGAACTTTCAAAAAACCATGTGGTAGGCGTTAAAAACGTAACCATGAACGAAGAGTTTTTTAGAGGGCATTTTCCTGGTGCACCTGTTTTTCCGGGTGTAATCCAAATTGAAGCTATGGCCCAGGTTGGTGGTATCTTAGTGTTGAGTACCGTTCCGGATCCTAGAAATTATTTAACTTATTTCTTAAAGATTGATAACGTACGTTTTAGAGCGCAGGTGCTTCCTGGAGATACGATTGTTTTCCGTTGCGATTTACTCGAACCAATCAGACGGGGCATTGCCCAGATGAAAGGCGTAGGTATGGTTGGCGAAAAAATCGTTGTCGAAGCCGAAATGATGGCTCAAATTTCAAAAATTAAACAAGCAGAACCCATCCAATAATGATACAACCCTTAGCATACATACATCCCCAGGCAAAGATTGCCGAAAACGTGGTAATCGAACCCTTTGTAGTGATACATAAAGACGTTGTAATTGGAGAGGGAACCTGGATCGGATCGAATGTTACCATTATGGATGGTGCACGGATCGGCAAAAACTGCCGCATCTTTCCTGGTGCCGTAATTTCCGGCGAGCCGCAGGATTTAAAATTTGCTGGTGAAGTTACCACAGCGGAAATTGGCGACAATACGACTATCCGTGAGTGTGTTACCATCAACCGTGGTACCAAAGATAAATGGAAAACCACTATCGGCAGCAATTGTTTAATTCAGGCTTACTCACACATCGCACACGATTGTGAAGTTGGCAACAACTGTATTTTCTCGAACAGTACTACTTTGGCCGGCCATATCACCATTGGAAACAATGTAGTTTTGGCTGGTTTGGTTGCGATACATCAATTTGTTAAAGTAGGTTCTTATGCTTTCGTTACCGGTGGTTCATTGGTTCGTAAAGATGTTCCACCTTATGTAAAAGCTGCGCGCGAGCCACTTTCTTATGCCGGTATCAACTCTGTTGGTTTGCGCAGAAGAGGTTTCACCAACGAACAGATTGATGAAATCCAGGAAATTTACCGCGTACTTTTCGTAAAACACAATAATGTAACCAAAGCTTTAGATATGATCGAGGCCGAATTTAAACCGACGGAAATCCGTGATGAAATTGTAGATTTTATCCGTAATTCCAACCGCGGGGTAATGAAGGGTTTCGGAATGGGCAGTTAATTAAGGAGAAAAGCTGAAGGGTTTAAGGTTGAGGTTTAAACTTATGCCTTAAACCAAATTCAAAAAAATATCATGAGTGATTTAACGCTAATCAGGACCGATTCAGACCATGCCGATTTTAGCGCACTGGTTACTTTATTGGATCAGGATTTAGCGCTTAGAGATGGTGATGAGCATGCTTTTTATGCTCAGTTTAATAAAATTGATGCCATTAATGAGGTTATTGTAGCTTATCAACATGACCTTCCCGTTGCCTGTGGCGCGATAAAACCTTTCTCCGTAACCGAAGCAGAAGTGAAAAGGATGTTCGTTCATCCAGATCATAGAAAAAAAGGGATCGCGGCCAAAGTTTTAAATGAGTTAGAGCATTGGGCTGCTGAACTGGGGTTTTCTGCATGTGTTTTAGAAACCGGCAAAAAACAGCCGGAGGCCATTGCACTTTATCAAAAGGTGGGTTATCACATCACGCCCAACTACGGTCAATACATTGGCGTTGACAATAGCGTTTGTATGATTAAACTGCTTAACAAATCCTGATATCCACCTCTCGATAGTTGAAACAATGAATATCTCTTTAAATAATGTTGGCAGAAGGTTTAACAAGGAGTGGATTTTTAGAAATTTAAGTGCTGAATTTTCCTCTGGAAATAGTTATGCCATACTCGGCCCCAATGGCTCTGGTAAATCAACATTATTAAGTGTGCTAACAGGTAGTTTATCTCCTTCTGAGGGTGAAATTTCATTCTCAGACACTAAAGAGATTCTTATAGAAAATATTTATAAATACATCAGTTTAGCCGCTCCATACCTAGAGCTGGTTGAAACCTTTACCTTAAAAGAGAGTATCGATTTCCATTTTAAGTTCAAAAATTTTGCCCCGGGTATTGATGCAAAAAAGCTGATAACCATATTGGGATTGGAAAAAGCTGCGCACAAACAGATCAAGTACTTTTCGTCGGGAATGAAGCAAAGAACCAAACTAGCTTTGGCATGCTGTACGGATACACCAATTTTATTTTTAGACGAGCCAACAAGCAATTTAGACGTTCAGGGGATAAGTTGGTACCGCGAATTGATCGAAAATTTTGGAAAAGACCGTCTTATGATAATTGGCTCCAATCAATCTCAAGAATACGATTTCTGCACAAATCAGATACAAATATCAGATTATAAGTAAGTTAACCACAAAATTCACCCACTACGAAACGTCTGTTTTGTCATACATTTGTATTATAAATAAATTTTTTAAAAATTATTTTGTAATTAACAAATTATACTTACCTTTGCACCACCAAAAAGAGAAACAATTATTAATTTCATCTCTTCAAGTAAAAGATCAGATTTTCCGTATTCCGGAATAAATATATAGCCCGTAGAAGGCAAAGAGTTTTTCATAGTTTAGTTTGAGGTTTAGGTTGATTATGCCTTTGGAGTGGTTCCCAAAGGCATTTCTTTTATACGGGATTTGTGTATGCTTCCAGGCCAATGAACTCATGACTATTGAACCAATGAACTACATTTTTTCCTTTCCAATTCATCATTCCTTTTTTTAACTTTGGTGCTCAAAAATTAACAAAACAATATTTCAATATAAAATGGCAAAGGCATCAGAAGTAAAGAGCGGAAATGTGCTTCGTTTTAACGGAGAGTTGGTCAGTGTAGAAGAATACATCCACCGTACCCCCGGAAATTTAAGGGCTTTTTATCAATCGCGTATGCGTAACGTAAAAACCGGTAAAATTGTCGAATACCGTTTCCGTACAGATGAAGAGGTGACCATTTGCCGGGTAGAGACCAACGACTATCAATATCTTTATGAAGATGGCGACTATCTAGTGGTGATGGACAACAATACTTTTGAGCAGTACAACATCCCTAAACTGCTTTTCGGGAATTCCATCAAGTTTTTAAAAGAAGGCATGAATGTAACTATTGCTTTTGAGAGCGACGAACCCATAGTTGCGCAACTGCCAAATAGTGTAGAATTAGAGATCACCTATTCAGAACCCGCCGTAAAAGGCGATACCTCCACCAGTGCGCAAAAATATGCCACTGTAGAAACCGGGGCAGAAATCAGGGTTCCTTTATTTATTAACCAGGGCGATAAGGTTAAGGTTGACACCAAAACCGGTGAATATATGGAAAGAGTGAAATAGTATAACCAGGGTGCTAAATTTTTCCTAAAACCCTAAGCCTTATACCCTAAACCTTTATAGGTTTTTATCAAAATAATTTTACCTTTGCCGTCACGAAAAACTGAAATATAAATCCAATTTAGGATCATACAATATGGCAAAAGCATCAGAAATTAAAACAGGCAACATTCTTCGTATCAATAACGAATTGGTTACTGTTGACGAATGGAATCACCGTACACCAGGAAAAGGTGGCGCATTTTACACAGGGAAATTCCGTAACATTAAATCGGGCAGAATTGTTGAGGCACGGATGAATACCGATGAAGCTGTTGAAATTTGCCGCGTTGAAACCAACGATTACCAATATTTATACGAAGAAGGTGATTATCTGGTTGTAATGGACAACAACAGTTATGAGCAATTTAATGTAGAGAAATCTTTATTTGGCTCAGCTATCAAATTTTTAAAAGAAGGCATGAACATTATTGTTTCTATGGAAAGTGAAGAAGCAATTATGGCTCAATTACCAAACTTTGCGGAATTTGAGATAACCTATTCGGAGCCAGCAGTGAAAGGTGATACTTCTACAAATGCATTAAAGGCCGCAACATTAGAAAATGGAGTTGAAGTTAAAGTTCCAATGTTTGTGAACCAGGGCGATAAAATTAAAATTGATACACGCACAGGAGACTACGTTGAGCGTGTAAAATAATATCACCTTATATAAAAAAGCCTCTGATTAAACAATTTCAGAGGCTTTTTTGGCTTTATCTAAACCTGTAAAATTTAAGAAACCTTGTAGGGCTGTAAAATATTTACCTTTGCTATGATGTTAAAAGCAGAAATCAGAAAGCAAGCGCTAAACGATAGATTGTTAATAAGCGAGGCTACCTACAAAGAACTGAACAAAGCCCTCTTAAAACAGTTTAAAAGGCTTGATTTTAGCAAAATTAAAACGCTGCATATCTTTTTGCCTATTTCAGAGAAAAAGGAACCCGATACTTTTCTATTGATCGAATGGCTTAATAAAAATTATCCTGAAATTAAGATTATTGTGCCTAAAGCCGATTTTGAAACGGCACTCATGACGAATCATGAATACATGGGTATTGATGACCTACAGAAAAACCTGTATAATATTCTGGAACCACAAAAGGGAGCCCTTTACGAAGGGGATGTAGATCTGGTACTTGTTCCACTTTTAGCTTTCGATAAACAGGGTTACCGTGTAGGTTATGGCAAAGGTTTTTACGACCGCTTCCTTGAGGGTTTAAATGCTCAGAAAATAGGCTTATCTTTGTATTCTGCTATCGAAAAAATCGATGATGTAAATCAACACGACATCAGGTTGGATTTTTGCATTACACCAACAGAAATTATAAAATTTTAAGCTTACCGGCATGCCACAAGAAATCGTTATCAAAACCGAAAAACAGTACGAAGACAACATGATTGCGGTATTCGAATTACAGGAAAAGGAAGAATTAACAGCCGAAGACCTGAAACAGATCGACCTGATGCTGAAGGCTGGAGAAAAATACGAGGCCGAACATTTGTAACTTCGTTCATTAGTTCAACAGCCATTGGTTCATTAGGCTGGGTACTTCATAAAAAGCTGCCACCTTTTTCAAGCCTATAAATCCGGCGCTAATTATAAGATATTTTCTGAAACATAAAGCATACTGAAACAAGTCCAGGACGACGCCACTTCGGGAATACTCTGTGTTTCTGTGGTCTCCGTGGACAACCTTAAGAAGTATATGCCTTTACAAAATCACTCACCAGATAAGCAACCAATTTAGAAGTTAGTTTACTTACCCGGCCATCCAGCATGCGTGTGGCACCCTCGCTAAGGTGCAAATAAGAAAATTTCTTTGCAGAAGTCAAAATTAATTTACGGATATCGTTAACGGCAAAACCTGATGGCGTTTCTGCACTCGACAGTACATTCTGGATGCAATCCAGATCAATTTCCAAACCAGCCACTGGTCCTATTTCATTAACGAAATTATTAAAATCAACTCCAGCTAAAATATCCTCAAAAAATATGGCTTTTAACTTTGGATCAGTATCTATCTGTTTTAAAATGGCTTCATTATTATAGTTTTGATGCAGGCCGTACATCAAATAACTATTCAGATAATTTTCCTTTAAGGCATAAGAAAATCCATTGCCACTGTGCCTTCCTTCAAGCTCCCGTAAATCAGCATGGGCATCCACATTCAATACAGCTATTGGTTTTTTATTTGCTAAAGAAAGTCCTTTGATGATCGGATAAGCATTATTATGTCCCCCACCGATTACAATCGGGATTTTACCCGCAGCTACAATTTTTTCTATAATGGGATAAACCAGGTCGTCAATCTCAGCCACCTTATTCCTTAAACCTTTTATAGAAGAATCTTCTGGCTCATTGATTTCCAAATGCCCCAGAACCAAAACTCCCGCTCCGCTTAAAAACCGATTGCTTTGGATATTTAGGAAAGCGGTTAAACTTGGCTTCCAGCTAGATGCTGCACCTGCAATACCGGCGTTGGCACGTACCCCGATATCTTCGGGAATACCCAACAGCACAAACTTTGCCTTCGCACTCTCCAGTTCATCCCAGGAGGATAAAACAGCCACTCTTTCGCCAAGTTTGGTTTCTCCATCGCGGGGGATAATCAAACGATCAATGTCGCTTTGGGAATATATTCTAAGGTTATCCATTATAAATTTCACCGTTTAAAATAGCAGTTTCTATTTGCGTTTCGCCAAAACTATAGGGCAGATAAGCAATAGAGGGTATTGGCTTCGTAATAAATAGATTGGCTTTTTTACCAATAGTGATGCTTCCGTAATGATCACTAACCTCCATTGCTGCTGCACCATTTAATGTTGCGGCGTTTATGGCCTGCTCTGGAAACATCTTCATTTTAATACAAGCAAGCGACACCACAAAATTCATATTTCCAGAGGGTGTTGAACCCGGATTGTAATCAGTAGCCAAAGCAACAGGCAAATCAGCTTTAATGAAGCTTTTAGCATCTGCAAATGGAATACCCAGGTAAAACGAGCAGGAAGGCAATAATGTTACAATGGTATCGGCTTTACTCAAAGTTTCGATGGTTTCTGCATTGCTTTCTTCAAGGTGATCAACAGAAATGGCCTTGTTTTGCACTGAAACCTCTACTCCACCCGAAACAGAGAGCTGGTTGACATGTACTTTTGGTTTTAATCCATATTTTGCTCCCGCTTTCAATATTTGATCGGTTTCTTCTAAGGAAAAAAACCCCTTTTCACAAAAAACATCAATATAATCGGCAAGCTTTTCTTCGGCAATTCTTGGCAGCATCTCATTGACGATTAAATTGATATAACCCTGATGATTGTTTTTAAATTCAGCAGGGTAAGCATGGGCGGCTAAAAAAGTTGCCTTAATTGGAATCGGAAAGCGATCTTTCAACCTTCGGATTACCCTAAGCATTTTGAGTTCGCTTTCTGTAGTTAAACCATAACCACTTTTAATTTCGACAGCTCCTGTTCCCTGAAGGATCATTTGCTTTAACCTCATAGCTGCACTTTCAAACAATTCATCTTCTGATGCTTTTTGGAGCTTTCTGGCCGAATTTAAGATCCCTCCCCCTGCTGCTGCAATTTCCTCATAACTTTTGCCTTGTATTTTCATGGCAAATTCTTCTTCACGCGGGGCCGCAAAAACAATATGCGTGTGGCTATCGCACCAGGAAGGGAACACATAACGGCCCTCGGCATTGTAAGATGGAAAATGTGTAATGGAGGATGGAAGATCCTTCATCTCTCCGAAATCTTCGATTAGCCCGTCTTTAATTAAAAGCCAGGCATTTTCAAGAATAGGTAAATGATCTAATTCGCTGCCCCGTAGCACTAATTTATCTTTGGGATGCAGGCCTACAAGGCCTTTTATGTTTGTGATTAGCATTTGGTTAGGTGAAGGTTGATTGTTTAAACTGTATAAATTGGTTAATTGAGTCTTGGCCACAGTTAACCGATTTAAACAATTAACCAGTTAACCAAATCCTTAATCTAGCTCTAAAAGAACAGGACAATGATCAGAATGTATCGCATCGGGTAAAATCTTAACGTTTTTTAAACGATGTTCCATAGGTTTAGTTGCCAAATGGTAATCGATACGCCACCCCAGGTTCTTTCCTCTCGAACCGGCACGGTAACTCCACCAGGTATAATGATGCGGGTCTTTGTTAAAGTAGCGGAAGGTATCAATGAAACCATTGTCTAAAAATAACTGCATCCATTCCCTTTCTTCTGGCAAGAATCCTGATGAATTGGCATTTGATTTAGGATTATGGATATCTATAGCAGTATGACAGATATTGTAATCGCCGCTCACAATTAAATTTGGGATTTCTTTTCTCAATTCTCCGATATAGACATCAAAAAACCGCATAAATTCGTACTTTTTTACTTGTCTATCATCACCGCTCGAACCCGAAGGCATATACAGACTCATTAGAGAGAAATCATCAAAATCAGCTCTTAAAATCCGGCCTTCTCTATCTATCCATTCTTCCCTACAGCCAAATTCTACATGCTTGGGTTTAATTTTCGATAAAATGGCTACACCGCTATAGCCCTTTTTTTCGGCCGGGAACCAGTAATGATGGTAGCCCAATTGTTCGATCAGGGCAATAATTTCTGGTATCTGCGATGGCAAAGCCTTTACTTCCTGCAAACAGACCATATCAGCATCTGTAGCCTGAAGCCAGCCAAAAAAGTTTTTGGTACTTGCCGCCCTAATCCCGTTAACGTTATAGGAGATAATCTTCATCCAGTAAAATTTCAATTGTTGTGGGCGGTAAATTTAGGAATTAATTGATTAAATGCTTAGCAATTCAATTAATGATAGGTATTGGCAACCGTCATCTCGACTGGATCGCAGTGGAATGGAGTAGATCTCCTGACTACGTTGCACGCGATAGAGCTATCGGGGCCGCTTGAGACAACACCAATTAGGTGACATCGAATGACGATATATCCTTGATCAACCGAGCAACAGCTGCTTCTCTAACTTCTTCGCTTCCCTCCTTTTCAAAACAGTGATTTCCATTTTCACATCCTGTTTTGGGCGGTTATTTTTATCAGTTGCCAGGGTTGCTATTTTATCAACCATATCCAATCCCACCACTATTTCACCGTAAACGGTGTAGTTTCTATCCAGATGAGGCGTACCTCCAATTGTTTTATACACTTCGCGCTGCCATCCGGGAATCTTGAATTTCAGGCGCTTTTCCTCTACATTATCCAGTTGTTGGTCTGTAAAAACTTTTCCCTGGACCAGATAAAACTGGCTTCCGCTTGAGGCTTTGGCCGGATTAACATCATCACCTTCTCTTGCTGCAGCTAAAACACCTTTCTTATGGAACAAACTATCATTAAATTCAGCAGGGATGGTATATTTCGGCCCACCATTACCCAGTAAAGAATCGGGTCTGGCATTCTTAGAATCTGGATCACCCCCCTGGATCATGAAATCCTTGATTACCCGATGAAACAAAACACCATTATAATACCCTGCCTTGGTTAGTTTCAAAAAATTATCCCGGTGCAAAGGTGTTTGGTTATACAGCTTCACGATACATTCTCCAAATTCGGTTTTAATGCGGACATATTGATTTTTAGGCTTTGCCGCAAAAGCAGAAAGCATTGAAAAAGCGCAGAGAAATAATAATATTTTCTTCATTTGATTGGTGTTTGAAGCTAAATTAAGTTAAAAAATGAAATTCAATAAATAAATGCTGGCATTATTCGTTTTTTTTTGCTTTACCTTTGTACTAATGAAGTTAAAACAAAAAATAGCACTTTCTTTGGCTGTATTCTATGCAGTTAGTGTTATGGGTTTGGCTTTAAGTCTCCATTTCTGTGGGGGCAAACTAGAAAACGTTAAACTTTTTAGCAACGAGGTTTCCTGCAAATTTTGCAAGGATATTCCTGCCGAAAAGAAAGATGACGGTTGTTGCAAAAACACCCAGGTTACGGTAAAAGTTAAAGATAGTCACCAAACAGAGGCACAGGTACAAATGCCAAAGCTATTTTCTATCCAGCTTTTTCTTCACCACCCGGTTGCTGCATTTCAAAGCAACATTTTTCCAAAGTTTTTTAGTAAAATCTCAAACAAAGCACCGCCATTATCCTCGCGGATCGCGCTTCACGTTTTCAATTGCATCTTTAGGAATTAGGATTTTATACATCTCCTCGTCAATGCATCATTCAGCATTTCGACAGGCGCTATGTGACATTTTTTAAAATTCTAATTCAAAAAATCATGAAAGCAATAAAAATTTTCAGCATCATTATGCTATTCTTCGCTGTTAATGTTTCAGCGCAACAAATATCTTCAGCAGATTTACAGGTAACTGGTTTAACCTGTTCGATGTGTTCAAAAGCAACACAAAAGTCTTTAGAGTCCCTGAATTTTATCAGCAGTGTAAAACCAGATTTAAATAAAAATATTTTTGTTCTCACCTTTAAAAAGGACGCGAATATTAGTCTTGATCTGGTTCGCAAAAAAGTTCAGGATGCAGGTTTTTCCGTTGGGGCCTTAACTGCAAATTTCAATTTTAACGATGTAAAGGTAGACGACAAAGGCCAGGCTATAGTTGACGGAAACGTATACCGCTTTGTAAATGTGAAAGGTAAAACGCTTAGCGGTACAATAAAAGCCAGCGTGGTGGATAAGGATTTTATTTCGGGATCAGCCTTTAAAAAACAAGCGGCAACCGCAAACTCTGATGCTTATGCAAGTGGATCAGGCGTGGTTAACGGTAAGAAAACACGTATTTATCATCTAGTTCTTTCTTAAGATGAAGCGCATATTCATATTGGCGCTGATATTTATTGGCGCTTATAACCTTGCGGCTGCACAAGAATTATATGTATTTACCGAGCCTGCCAGCAATATGCCCACCAAATCAATCGGTGTCCGTATTACCAACGAAGGAATGTTTAACTATCCAGGTTATGTAAGCAGGACCATTCCGGAAGTAATGATCGGTTTTAACAAAAACCTGATGATGCATGCTCAAGGATTTTTATCCGATATGGATGGAAAATACCGTTTAGAAGGTGGAAGTCTTTATGCGAAGTACCGCTTTTTATCTATGGATGAGGCGCACAGCCATTTTAGGGTATCAGCCTTTGGACGGGCAAGTACAAGCAAACGGCCAACATACACCAGAGACATCAACCTAGAAGGCGACAACAGCGGTGTTCAGGGTGGATTGATTTTTACGCAGCTTTTGCACAAGCTGGCACTTTCGTCAACTTTGGGTTATGCACATGCCTTCGAAAACAGCGACAGGCAAATTGCCGGAATGCCACAGCCTAAAAATATGCTATCCTACAGTTTATCATCGGGTTACCTTGTTTTGCCTGTGGTTTATAAAGATTATAAACAGCCGAACTTTAATGTATATTTAGAGTTACTGGGCAAAACCGATCCAGAGAGTGGTCAATCGTATTTAGATATTGCCCCGGCTATACAGATGGTTTTGAACAGTACAACACGGATCGATTTCGGTTACCGCTTTCAGGCCACTGGAAATATGGATAACCGATATACCAAAAACATGTACCTGCTCAGGGCAGAATTTAATTTCTTTAACGTTTTAAAATAATATAAAAAAGATGAAAAAAATATTAGGATTAGTTGCCATGATAACAATCGCAACAACAGCTTTCACTTACGCACAAGATAAAACCGATGTAGCCTTAAATCAGGTATTAACGGCTTATTACGATGTAAAAAATGCATTGGCGACAGATAAAAAAGACCTCGCCATCGAAAAGGTAAAAATTTTGTCTGCCAAAGTAAATGCGGTGAACCATACAGACTTGCCTGCTGATCAGCATAAAATATTTATGGAACAAGCGGCGATCATTAAAAGTAAAGCCGCTCAACTTGCCGGCTCGAATGATATCAAAACACAAAGAAAAGCTTTTGAAGGGATTTCTTACGCGATGATCAAAACCCTGAAAGGCCTGAAATTTAACAGTCAAACGGTTTATGTTCAACACTGCCCAATGGCGAAAGCGAGCTGGTTAAATGAAAAAGAAAACATCGAGAATCCATATTATGGAAGCATGATGTTTGATTGCGGTGATGTTTCAGAAACCATAAAATCGAACTGATGAAACTGCATATCAAAAATATGGTATGCAACCGTTGTAAAATGGTGGTTAAAGCTGAGCTCGAAAAGCTTGGCTTTAAACCATTATTGGTTGAACTTGGCGAAGTTACACTGACCGAAAATATTTCATCAGCGGATAAAACCAGGATATCAGAAAACCTCACCCATTTTGGATTCGAATTACTAGAGGACAAGAAAACCCAGATTGCAGAGCAGATTAAAACCACGATTATTAATCTGGTCCATTATACCAAAGAACCCTTAAAAATCAATCTCTCCACTTATTTAAACGAGCAGCTCAGGCTAGAATATGCCAGTTTAAGCAGCATTTTCTCAGAACTCGAAAATCAAACCATTGAGAAGTATTTCATTGCCCAAAAAATAGAAAAAGCAAAAGAAATGCTTGCTTATGGCGAACTTACGCTCAGCGAGATTGCCTATCAATTAAATTATAGTAGCGTTGCACACCTATCGGCACAATTTAAAAAAGTAACCGGCATTACACCCTCGGTTTATAAAACGGCTTTTACAGATAGCAGGAAAACCCTGGATGAAGTGTAGGTAGAATGAAAGAGGAAAGGTGGATGATGGGTGAAAGAATAGACCATAGTTAATGGTTAGATGGTTCATAGCCTAAAGCATAAGCAGTTAGCTAGTTGGCAGTTTTCAGTTAACAATTTGGACAATCCATCAGTTAACCGTTTTAAACAGTTAACCGGTTAACCACCGAATTTCTTACCATACGTCAAGACTGATCAGCTGATTCTCAGCTACATTTGTACCTAAATAAAATTACTAGTTATGAAAAAATTATTCTTATTTCTGATCGCTACTTCAATCGGTGTGGCATCATTTGCACAAACAAGCTGGAAAATAGATCCGATGCACTCGTTTGTTAATTTTTCAGTTAAACACATGGGCATTTCTTTTGTTGATGGCTCGTTTAAAAAATTCGACGGAACAGTTACGGCATCGAAACCAGACTTAACTGATGCTAAAATTAGCTTTACAGTTGATGTAAATAGCGTTACTACAGGTGTTGATATGAGGGATGGCCATTTAAAAACTGACGATTTCTTCAATGCGGCTACTTATCCGACAATGAAATTCGAAGGTACTTCATTCAAAAAATTAAGTGGTAACAACTACGAGTTAAGTGGAAAATTAACCATCCGCGACGTAACCAAAGACGTAAAATTTGCTGTTGTTTATGGTGGTACAGCTAAAGACCAACAGGGCAATACTAAAGCTGGTTTTGGCGCAACAACAACCATTAACCGTTTGGATTACAACATTAAATATGATCCAACAGGTGCTGGCGTTGCCAAAGACGTTGCCATTAAATTAAACCTGGAGTTTGTTCAGGCGAAATAATTGATAAGATTGTGATTCCGGGCTTGACCCGGAATCTTTCTCATTAGATCCTGAAGCAGGTTCAGGAGGACGATTATTTAAATTTATATAGACCAACCACTCCTTATGTCCACAATATCTCAATTCAGGAACTTTACTCAACGTTTACCCCAAACAGATCTAATGCCCGCAATCTTTATCGGCCATGGTTCTCCTATGAACGGTATCGAAAACAATGAGTTTAGTCAGAGTTGGGCAGAATTGGCAAAGCATATTCCGGTGCCAAAAGCCGTGTTGGTGGTATCGGCACATTGGTATACACATGGCACTTTTGTTACCGCAATGGATTTCCCCAGTACCATACACGATTTTGGTGGCTTTCCACAGGCACTTTTTGACGTGCAATACCCTGCACCTGGCGATCCAAAATTGGCGGCAGAAATACCCGGCTTAATCCACACTACTCCTGTTGGCTTAGATCATGATTGGGGTTTAGATCATGGCACGTGGACTGTGGTAAAACACATGTATCCGAATGCTGATATCCCGGTTCTTCAGTTAAGTATAGATTACACCAAATCGCCTGAGCAACATTATGAAATTGCCAGAGAAATTTATGCGCTCCGTAAAAAAGGAATATTGGTTTTAGGCAGCGGAAATATGGTGCACAACCTACGCATGTTAAGCTGGGAAATGATTAACGGAGGTGGTTACGATTGGGCGATCGAAATGAATGATACGTTCAAAAACTTAATTGCGAATGGCGATCATCAGCCTTTGATTAATTACCGCAACCTTGGTACCGATGCGATGTTAGCCATCCCTACCCCAGAGCATTATTTACCGCTGATTTATACCCTTGGCATGAAAAACGATAAGGAAGAGGTTTCTTTCTTTAATGATAAAGCGGTAGGTGGTTCGTTAACGATGACTTCGGTTTTGGTGGGATAAGTTAGGGTTTAGGGTTTAGGGTTTAGAAAGGAACAGATCGTTAAAGAACTTGTTTTTTATCTGAAACCTTAATTTTCTTAACTCCTTAATGATGAAAAACGAAATAACGCTCTCTACATAGGAAAGAGAGTACACATAGACTTTTGGGGGTTGCTCGAAACGACAATTATTCACAGCATATCAGTACACTAAAAATTCTATAACACTTTATGATTATTCTGTAACGCTTATCGGCTTGTGAAGCGGTAAATTTGTATAAAGAATTTAATCATGACACACACTTATCAACTTACAGGTATGACCTGTGGCGGTTGCGAAAATAAAGTTAAAAGTAACCTGCTCGTTTTACCAGATATAACTTCTGTAGAGGTTTCGAAAGATACCAATTCTGCCACCATTAGCATGGATAAACACATTGGTTTAGATACGCTTCAACAAGCATTAGGCGGCACAGACAGCAAATATCAAATTTCTGCAACGCATCACAACGAAACACTCGAAGAAGCAAAATCCTGGGCCGAAACCTATAAACCCATTTTGTTAATTTTCGGATACGTTACCGCAATAGCACTGGTGGTTTCGTGGCAAGGAAATGGAATTAACTTCATGGTATTTATGCGCATTTTTATGGCGGGTTTCTTCCTTACCTTCTCCTTCTTTAAAATGCTCAACCTGAAAGGCTTTGCCGAAAGTTATGCCATGTACGATATTGTTGCCAAAAAGTTTAGTCCCTGGGGTTATATCTATGCTTTTATCGAACTTGGATTAGGGCTTTCTTTCGCCTTAAACTTATCTCCTACCCTTGTCAATTGGGTTACACTGATCGTCATGACCATAAGCATCCTGGGTGTTTTGGAAAGTGTTTTAAACAAAAAAAAGATTCAGTGCGCCTGTTTGGGTGCTGTGTTTAACCTGCCCATGAGCACCGTAACCATTGTTGAAGATGCGATCATGATTGCGATGAGTGCAGCCATGCTGATTTTGATGTAAGCTATTGCCGCTTATACCTAAATTCCGATTTTCGGCTTTTACCATTCAGCTCGCCTTCAATCGAGGCGAGCATTTCTTTTTTCCCCTGGTTTTCATACACTATTCTTTGTGGAAAATCGTGCTCCTTATTTTCAAAAATGTAAATCTTATCCTTTGTAGAAACCAGCTTAAAGCAAACTTCTTTACCTTCATTCTGATTGGCAACAGTTGAACAATAGAAAATTTCTTTCCCTATTTTTCTAATCTGTAATGTTTCACTAAGCACGCTGTCGCCCTTGGCATTTATTCTATAACTCTTACCGCTCAGTGTTTGATCTGAGTTTTGCACCCATTGTTCTACAATTTTACCCTTGGCTGTTTGCATTTCCCATGAGCCCAAAACAAAAGCAAAAGTTTTTGATGGATCTTTTTGTGCCTGGACATGCATTGAAAAGCCAACCAGGAATAAGATGATGAAATTTTGTATGCCTCTTTTCATTTTGCTATCGTATTGGTAATGTGTGCGAGATGGTGTTTGCCATGCCAGGCATACATACCCAGCATATTTGCCAAGGTAAGTTCTTTCCCTTGCGCAGGATGAATATATTTTCTTTGGTAATCCTCAACCCTCAATGTTTTCAAAAAAGCAACCCAGCGCCGGTGTAAAGCCGTTAATAAATTAACGGACAGTATAATGTCTCCATCTTTTGCTTCTCCGGTTTCAGCCCAACGTTCTTCAAAGTATGGTCTGATTACGGGAATATCTTCGGTAACGGCCTGTTTGAAACGGATATAGGCGTTAAGGTGGCTATCCGGAATATGGTGAACAACCTGCCTCAGTGTCCAGCCTCCGGGGCGATAGGTTTGGTTTAATTCTTCAACTGTCAAGCTTTCAGTCGCTTTTTTTACCTGGTCGGGTAAAGCCTCGATTTCAGAAATCCAGATATCGATTTGTTTCTGATCGAAAATTTCGGGCATTGAAAATTGACCAATGGGGTATTTAAGCTGTTCTAAATTCATGAAACCAAAATAGGCTTTTTGCATGAATTATTTTGCCACGGAATATTTTACATCAATTTCTTTAACCACTTCAGCAAGCCGATTTTTTTGGCATAAGGAGGATAAATCATTTTTGTTAAACCCAATTTAGACTGAAAAACCACCGCTCTTTCGTGCGAAAAGGTCTTGAAACCAAAAACACCATGGCAACTTCCCATTCCACTGTTGTTAACCCCTCCAAAGGGTAAGTTTGGATTGCTGATGTGTATCAGTACATCATTGACACAGGTTCCTCCGGCACTGGTTTCATTAATGATTTTATTTTGGCTTTGCGTATGATCTGAGAAAACATAAAGCGCTAAGGGTTTAGGTTTACCATTTACAAAATCGATGGCTTCCTGTATGTTTTTATAAGTAACAACAGGTAAAACCGGACCGAAAATTTCCTCTTGCATAATGGCACTGTTTTCCTTTACAGCAGTTAAAAGCGTTGGCCTGATGGTTAAATCTTTTTCATGTGATTGTCCTCCCAAGGTCAACACAGCCCCATCATTAACCGCGTATTCAATTAAACCATTTAAGCGCTTAAACTGCTTTTCATTGATAATTTTGGCATAATCACTTTTGTTAATTTCGTTCCCATCAAAGAACATATTCTGAACTGCCATTTTGTAATGTTCTACGAAATCATTTAACCTGCTTTCTTCAATCAGTACATAATCTGGCGCAATACAGGTCTGTCCGGCATTAACCAATTTGCCCCAGGCAATTTTTTCAGCGGCTTTTTTTAGATCACAGGTTTCATCTACAATAGCAGGCGATTTCCCACCAAGCTCCAAGGTAACAGATGTAAGATTTTTCGCCGCGGCTTCCATCACCACTTTACCAATTGCGGTACTTCCGGTAAAAAAGATATGATTAAATGGTAGTCTTAATAGTGCTGTAGAAATATCCACGCCGCCCTCGAAACAGGCAATTTCATTTTGATCAAAAGTGTTTGCTATTAATTTACTGATTACCCTGGAAGTTGCCCCACTCAATTCAGAGGGCTTCAGAATAACACAATTCCCCGCTGCTATAGCCGAAACCAATGGGCTCATCATTAACTGCAAAGGGTAATTCCACGGTGCAACAATTAAACAAACTCCCTTTGGTTCGTAATAGATTTTGTTGCTGGCAAAAAGGTTGCTCATGGTTCTACCAGCTGTTATTGGCTTCATCCATGAATTTAATTTTTTAACAGCATGGTCTATTTCCGCATAAGTAAAAAACAACTCGGTTACCGCGCTTTCGAAACTGTTTTTACGCAGATCCTTTTCCAAAGCAGCATATATTTCCGCTTCGGCTTTTTCCAGGGCTTCTTTAAGCAGCTTTAGTTTCCTGATGCGTATTTTAGCACCCGTTTTTCGCAATTCAATTTTATGTTTCTGCTGTAAATCGAAAACTGATTTAATCTGTTCTTCCATCATTAACAAATACTCATAATCTTTACCATATCAGCAATTTAAGAAAATATAAGGTTTTGAGGTGGTATGAAAATTAAAAGGTTAATCCCGCTAACCAATTTATGCGTTAAATTTAGTTAAAAGGCATCCTTTTCATTAAAAATTCATGCATTTAAAGCATATTGCGGTAAATTTTAATATTTCAAGATGAAAAGATTGTTTTTTGTTTTCGCATTCATAATTCCTATGGTTATCCATGCCCAAACCTTAAAAACAGATGTACTGGTAATTGGCGGTGGCGATGCTGCATACTCGGCGGCCTATCAGTCGTTTAAATCTGGGGTAAAAACGATCCTGCTTACACAAAAAGAACAGCCCGACCTTAAGAAATTTGAAGGCCAGCCTAAAGCTACATCAGACTTTTATAATGCTTTTTTAAAAAAGGAAATTGAAAATGCAAAAAGTTTAAATATTCCCAAAGTAAAACCAGACAAGAAGAAGCCCGTAAAAATAACCGTTGACAGCACACAGCTTTTAAATGTAATCAACAATACACCGTATATAGAAATCAACCGCTCAGGAAGTGGCTGGGACGTTAAACTCAGCAAAGATAGAAGCATTAAAGCTAAAATTTTGGTGATGGCCGATAATCCCGAAAAATTAATGGCCGCATTAAAAATTACAAGCTTAAATCCCGCAGCCTCCAGCCCTCTAAATTATAGCGAAAATGTATACAGAACGACAGTTGCCAGTGTTTCTTCAAAGGGAGCAAATTTTCTTTCTTTGTATAACTTGCTTATTCCAGACCAGGAAAATCTCTTATACACCCCTGCCGATCAATTCGAGATTGGTCCTGCAGCTGGTGCAACCGCAGCCTATGCCGCATTTTTCGATACCAAAACGAGTTTATCAAATCTTAAAAGGATTCAGGGAGAATTGTTAAGCTACAAACATCCGCTAATGCCTTTTGAAGACATAAAAGTTATCGACTCCAACTGGCTCGCGATCCAAAAAGTAGGCATAACTGGAATTATCAAGGCAGAAATCAGGCAGGGTAAAGCCTATTTCAATCCAGAAGAAGAGGTGAGCTACGACGAAATCAAACAACCGATTAAGGATTATTATTATAAAGCACAGATCTGGTTCGACGATCATCAGAACATTCCGATCAATTTAGAGAATACCATTGCCATGGTTTGTTACGTGGGCAATAAATCAGTTGAGGCAACCAAAACTGAACTGCAGAAGAAATGGAACAAAACTTATAAGTTCACTTCTAAATACGACCTTAAAAAAGTGTTGAGCAGGCGAGAGTTTGCAGTAATCATCAATGAATATTTAAAGCCTTTTGATGATGTGAACGTGGATAAAACCGGGAGGGTAATCCGTTAAATTTTTTTGCCATGGAGAGATAGATCCCTAAGGAATTGTTATGGCAGGAGTTTCTGTGAATTCTGTGCTTCCGGGGCAAAATCTCCTTTTTACAGTGGGGCTTGTTGTAACATTTCCATTTCCTTCTGAAATTAGCACGGCCATTATCTAAATTGCAGCCAAACCTAAAATTCATGAAGAAATATTTACTTTTCCTATTGCTCTATTCGGGCGGATATACTTTTGCGCAACAACTGGCGCCCTTAACGGTCGAAAAAATAATGCGCGACCCCAAATGGATGGGCATTTCGCCAACGAATTTTCGTTGGACCGCAGATAGCAAAACGCTCTACTTTAACTGGAACCCTGAAAATAAAGCCAAAGAAGAATTATTCAAAGTTTCGGCCTCTGCTTCAAAACCTGTTAAAGCTGCCGAAAAAGAAGATGAAAAGCTGCTGAGTTTGAACTATACCTACAATACCGACCGCTCCCTGGGTTTAATCGAAAAAAGCGGCGATATCTATCTCCAAAATTTCAGGAGCAACAAAGAAACACGTTTAACCAGTACACAGGAAAGGGAAAGCAGTCCGGTGTTTTTAACGACTGGAAATATTGTTTACCAATTGGGGGATAACCTTTTCGAGGTCAACCTCAAATCTGCCGAAACCAAACAATTGACCAATTTTGTTAAAGGTAAAAAAGCCGGAAGACCGGAAAACAAATCTGTTAGCGAGCAGGATAATTGGCTAAAAGCCCAACAGACGGAACTATTTGACATTATCAAAAAGAGAAATACAGAAACCAGAAGTAATGCCCGCGGAGGAAGGGGCCGCTCTGGTGCAGTCGCCGGAGAAACCAAGCCATTAAAAGAGCTTTATACAGAAGATAAATTTTTAAATGGGGTAAGTATTAGTCCTGATGGGCACTTCATCACCTACAAGCTCACGACCCCTGCACAGAACAACCACAATACTATTGTTCCAAATTATATTACTTCTTCCGGCTATACCGAAGATATTCCGGGCAGAACAAAAGTGGGAGAAAATGAAAATACCTCGCAAGGTTTTATCTACGATACCCAAAAAGATTCCGTTTATGCCATTCAGACTGCTACCATACCAGGCATTAAAGATCTTCCTGATTTTCTGAAAGATTATCCGAAGGAGCTGGACACTTTAAAAAAGAAAAACGCCGATCGGCCTGTAAATTTCTTTGGCCCAATTTGGAATGATAAGGGAAATACTGCAGTTGTGGTAGCCACTTCTACCGACAACAAAGACCGCTGGATCTTAAAACTAGATGCCTCAACAGGTAAATTTTCTCTGATAGACCGTCAGCGTGACGAAGCCTGGATCGGAGGACCTGGTATCAGCGGCTTTTATGAGGGCAGTACCGGATGGATCGATAATAACCGTTTTTACTATCAAAGCGAAGCAACAGGATATTCGCACCTTTATGTAGCTAATATTACGACAGGCGACAAAAAACAACTTACTTCTGGCAAATGGGAAGTGCAGTCTGTTCAGCTCTCAAAAGATAGAAACACATTTTACCTTAAAACGAATAAGGAGCATCCAGGGATTACGAATTTCTTTAAAATCAGTGTAAACGGTGGCGAGCTTGCTCAGATTACCAACATGAAAGGGTTGAATGACATTACCCTCTCTCCTGACGAGAAATACCTTGCCATTAACTATTCGTACATGGATAAACCTGGGGAGCTATATCTTCAACAGAATAAGGTTGGTGCCAAAGCTGAAAAAATTACACAGTCTACCTCAGCCGAATTTAATTCCTACAAATGGCGTCAGCCGGATATGGTAAGTTTTAAGAACCGTTATGGTGCCGATGTATATGCCCGGGTGTATAAATCGGACAATCCACATCCAAACCACCCAGCGGTAGTTTTTGTGCATGGTGCTGGTTATCTCCAAAATGTACATTTTGGCTGGAGCACTTACTTCCGCGAGTTTATGTTCAATAACTTACTGGCCGATAATGGTTATACGGTAATCGATATCGATTATACCGGGAGTTCGGGTTACGGCCGAGATCACCGCACGGGTATTTACCGCCATATGGGTGGAAAGGATTTAACCGACCAGGCGGATGGCGTTAAGTTTCTGGTAGAAAAATATGGTGTTAATCCGCAGCATGTCGGTTTATACGGCGGCTCTTATGGTGGTTTTATCACCTTGATGGCCATGTTTAACGAATCGGATGTTTTTGCAAGTGGTGCAGCTTTACGCTCGGTTACCGATTGGGCACATTACAACCATGGTTATACTTCGAATATTTTAAACGAACCATTTAACGATCCAATTGCCTACAAAAGAAGTTCGCCGATTTATTTCGCCGATAAGCTAAAGGGTAACCTTTTAATGGCCCACGGGATGGTTGATGTAAATGTTCATTTTCAGGATATCGTACGCATTAGCCAACGGTTTATTGAGCTTGGAAAAAACAATTGGGAACTTGCCGTTTACCCTGTTGAAGACCACGGGTTTATTGAGCCTAGCAGCTGGATCGATGAGTATAAAAGAATATTTAAACTGTATGAGAATACGTTGAAGAAGTAGTTTTTCCTAGTCCGGTCGTCCTTTAGATTTGTGATCTAAAGGACGACTTTCCTATTCAAGCTTGTTAATTATAGATACTATCTATCTGCAATAGATTTCTCGACTGCATTACACCCGATAGATATCGGGTCCGCTCGAAATGACAGCCATTTTACAGAAATAGAAACCCGCTATATTTCACCAAAACAATATAGTTTTCATCTATATCGTTATCAATAAATACAATTAACAATAAGTGAAACGGGGTTGCTTGACAGCTGTTTTAGCCTTACCTTTGTGGCACAAAATTAAAGACAAAAAATTATGGCAATAGTAGGCAAAAAATTCCCGAGTGTTAGTGTTGATGCAATGTCGGACATGGGTGATGACTTGAAAATCAATGTATTTGAAGAGGCTGTAAACAAAAATAGCAAAGTGTTATTGTTCTGGTATCCAAAAGATTTTACTTTCGTTTGCCCTACAGAATTACATGCTTTCCAGGCTGCTTTACCTGAGTTTGAAAAAAGAAATACCATTGTAATCGGTGCATCTTGCGATACCAACGAAGTTCACTTCGCATGGTTAAACACACCAAAAGATAACGGTGGCATTGAAGGTGTTACCTATCCGATTCTAGCGGATACCCACAGACAATTATCTGGTATTTTAGATATTTTAGATCAGGAAGTGAACTATGACGAAGAAGGAAATGAATCTTTCTCAGGATCAAATGTTTCTTTCAGAGCTACTTATCTGATCGACGAAACAGGTAAAGTTTTCCACGAAAGTGTTAACGATATGCCATTAGGCAGAAACGTTAAAGAATATCTACGTTTAATTGATGCTTATGCTCACGTTCAGAAACATGGCGAAGTTTGTCCTGCTAACTGGGAAGAAGGAAAAGAAGCAATGAATGCAAACAGAACTGGTGTAGCTGAATATTTAGCTGCCAACTAATTAAACAAAACGTTATGTTTTTAGAATTAACAGAAGATAATCTTCAACAATATTTGGCCGATAACTCAAAGGTTATGGTTCAGTATGCTGCATCATGGTGCGGAAACTGCCGGATCATGAAACCGAAGTTTAAAAAACTGGCTTCAGAAAATGAAGATGTAGCTTTCCTGATTGTTGATGCCGAAAAACTTCCAAACTCACGCAAATTTGCCAATGTTGATAATTTACCAACTTTCGCAGCTTTTGAAGGTGGTAATTTGGTAGATCAGGTGCAAACCAACAAAGCAGAAGGTTTAATAGAACTATTTAACAAGATCAAGTAATGAAGATTCCGGTTATAAGACAATTATTTCAAAACACCACTCCGGCTCAACTGGAGACCACTTTGGAAGTTTTAGAAGCTTTCTGCGAATTTAGAGGTGTTAGTGAGCACGAGGTTGATGTAGCGGGCGAGATGATTACCAATATCTGCGGTGCGCTTGAAGTGCACCAGATGGTAAGTGAGGGTGCTGCAGAAAAGGATGCACTTAATGCTTTTGGCCAAAAAGTAATGGGTTCGATTGATCGATAATCGTCTTAAAGCTTAATCTGGCTTTTTTCAAATATAAAATCCCTCGTTGATAAAAAATCAGCGGGGGATTTTTTTATGGTATTTTTCGTCATTGCGAGAAGGAAGACGAAGCAATCTATCCTGTTCAGCAAATATCCCTTAATTATTTATTGTTTTTTTGGAAAGCAAGTTTGGTTTTCCACCGGTTATTATTGTCCTGATGGGAATGGCCCGTTTTCTCGTTCCGGACGCAGTAAAGTCCTGCTAAACAAGAGCGACCTCTGTTTAGCTATGAGATAAAAATGGCAAACCATTACATATCACTATCTTCAAATCTACTTCGGGTTTTGTTCGGGTACAATTGTCACAGCTCCGTCTGAGCTCCGAACCAGCTCCGAAGAGGATCCGTCTCAACCCTTAGTTTCTACATACCCTGCCCGACGCCTTGAACGGTTCCGTTTTTTATAAGTTGCTCGGGATTGCAAATCCTGAATAACAGAGAAATTAAAAAAGGTCTGTGAAAACACAGACCTTAGATTATATTTTTAAACCACACAGCTTTTGCAAACCTGCATGGTTTAGCAGAAAGTATTAAGCTAAATTCCTACCCGCATTTACGATACCGAAAACGGTCCTTACCGCAAGCTTTTCCAGCGCATGCTGGTCTTTCTCGTTCTGATCATGTTGTAGTTTTTCTAAAGCAAAATGCTGGATCAATACCAATGGCAGGATAATTTTCTCGCGTGTAGCGATTGATTTTTTATCTACAGGATAATTGGCCATCAAAGTTGGCTGTCCGGAGAGTTTTAAGAGCATCTCCTTCGCCAATTCGAATTCATTGTGCAATTGCGTCCAGAAGGCGCCAAACTCCTTATCTGCGGCCAAATGCGCTGTAATGGTGAAGTCTGATTTGCTCATACTCATCATACAGTTATCTACAATGGTTTTCAGGTAATCAGAATCCTGGTACACTTTTACTACCTTGTCCCAGTTCCCGGCTTTTTCCTGGCTTTTTAATGCCGTTCCCATTCCATAGAAACCCGGAACATTCTGTTTCAACATGCTCCAGGCGGTAACAAAACTAATGGCCCTCAGATCCTCGAGTTTCATCTCGCCGCCGCCGTTTCTCTTTACCGGTCGGCTACTGATGTTGGCCTGCGACAATAATTTTAGAGGCGATAATTTCTCTAAATAACTCACAAATAGAGGGTGCTCTCTTAAATCGACAAAAGCTTTATAACTTTCTTCGGCCATCTCATCAAGCAGCGCTTTATTTTCAGGATCTAAAAGAATGTTATGTTTCTCTTTCAATCCGGAAGTAAGTCCGGCGTTGATTAATTGTTCGATATTAAACTCAGCACTTTCAACCGAACCATATTGCGAACTGATGGTTTGCCCCTGAACAGTCAGTTGCATATTTTTGTTGGCAATTTCTTTACCCATTGAGGCATAAAAACGGTGTGTTTTACCTCCACCACGTGCAGGCGGACCACCACGGCCATCAAAAAATGCCAGCTGAATATTGTGTTTCGCAGAAACAGCTGATAACGATGTCTTTCCGTTAAAGATAGACCAGTTGGCCATTAAATAACCGCCATCTTTGGTACTGTCGGAATAACCAAGCATAATATCCTGTTTATTCCCGCGGCTGGCCAGGTGTGCCTTATAAAAAGGGTTGCTGTAAAGCGTATCCATAATAGCCGCAGCACCTTTTAAATCGTTAACCGTTTCGAAAAGCGGCACAAAATCAATGGTGAGTGATTCTTTACTCCAGCCATTCCAAAGGAAAAGTTCAATGAGCTGAAGAATATCGCTGGCCTGCTGGCAGTTGCTGATAATAAAACGGTGACAAGCTTTTTCCCCGTTACGTTTTTGAATGCCTTTAATCTCTTTAATTACCTGGATGGTATCCTCAATTAAAGCATCTGGCTCACTTGCGTAAACGATGGTAGCTTCTTTAAAGGAAATGAGGCTTACTTTCTCTGCTTCCGATAATTTATTATAATCGGCCGGATATAAGGAAGAAATCGGTTTATTTTCACGGCAGTAGGCATGAACGCTTCTCAGCACACGGCTATCCTGACGGATATCCAGTGAAGCGAAATAATTACCATAAAGGTCTATTTTGCGGATCAGATCGTTAACCAGATCAACAAACAGCCCTTCGTGCTCAGCCAGTAACGTTTCCTTGATTTTATTCAGGTTATCTCTTAACTCCTCCGAAATATCGTGAAGTTCGCAGGTTTGATCAAAAGCATTCAGATAAAGTACATCATGCAGTTTTGCAATATTTTCTTCAACACCTCTAAAGGTAATGCGGCGTTTAATCACCCTGAAATCGCGGTAGTAACAACGGAACAGGATCTGGCGCAACATTTTAGAAACTGCTAAAGTGGTATCGGCATGAATATTTGGATTTCCATCCCGATCTCCTCCCGGCCAGAAACCCAGTTCAAGGATTTTCTTGGTTTCCAGGTTATATTCATCCAGGTTCTGATCAATCTCTTCCTGAATATTTGCCGCAGCAAAGTAGAACGTATTTTCCAGAAACCAGGCAAGGTTTAAGGCCTCATCAACCGGAGTTGGCGATTTTTTATTAAAAAACGGCGTTTTACCCAATTGCTGTAACAACGAGTTCATCGACGTAAGATCGTTATCCCTAATGGCCTTGGTTAAATCGGTAATGATGGCCAATACACTGCCCGGATAAAATTGGGTTGGGTGTGCAGTTAAAACCAAACGGAGCGAAAGCTCGTCGATCAGTTTTTCTATTTTAGCCAACATGGGTTTATTATCGGCATTCTTTTTTAAGATGAAAGCTAAAGTACTTTGCTCATCAGTAGTGTTTAATTTGGTAAATGAGGCATCTTCTACGGCATCAAAAAGCACCACCTGACGCTCGATATACTGGATAAAACGGAAAAGCAGGTCAACAATATCCTTTCGCTCGGTATAACTGGTATACTTGGCAAAAAATTCTTCGATCACCTGTGCAGGTTTTTCTCCGTTTGCAATACCTTCTTCACAGCTCTTAAAAAATAGCGGAAGCAGTGTTCCGGTATCTTTAATTTTGTAGAAAGGCAAAGTGAGAAATAAACTGTTAAATAGTTCAAATTTTGAGATGACCTCATTATTAAAAATAGATTCTCGTTGCGTAGTTAAACGAAGTTTGGGCATAGCTTATGCAATAGTTTTGTATACCGTAATACTACAAAAAATGCATAAGGTATTAAAATTCTAAGGCTTACAATTTGGAAAATTGTAGAATAAATTTTAATTTTAGAATCTTATTTGG
>Ga0163161_10000304_pt1 | contig 42860 bp, 39 predicted proteins | sample S45metaG_FD_129847 | JGI IMG/M metagenome (GOLD analysis project Ga0163161, IMG submission 129847) | Switchgrass rhizosphere microbial communities from Kellogg Biological Station, Michigan, USA - S4-5 metaG | ecosystem: Host-associated > Plants > Roots > Rhizosphere > Soil | place: USA... | reverse complement strand
TACCTGCAGGTGGTGCGGCACGAAGACCTGGCCGAGCAGGCCGAGAGCAACCGCACGGCCATCGTGCCGGTGGTGCCCAACCGGGGGCTGATCCTCGACCGCAACGGCATCGTGCTGGCCTCGAACTACTCGGCCTACACGCTGGAGATCACGCCCTCGAAGGTGAACGATGTCGAGGAGACCATCGACAACCTCACGCAGGTGCTCGAAGTCTCGCCGCGCGACCGCCGCCGCTTCAAGCGCCTGCGCGAAGACTCGCGCAGCTTCGACTCCATTCCGATCCGCACCCGCCTGAGCGACGAAGAGGTCGCGCGCTTCGCGGCCCAGCGCTACCGCTTCCCGGGCGTGGAGATCAAGGCGCGGCTGTTCCGCAATTACCCGAACGGCGAGACCGGCTCGCATGTGCTCGGCTACATCGGCCGCATCAACCAGCGCGAGAAGACCGCGATGGAAGACTGGGAAGAAGAAGAGCAGGCCAACTACAAGGGCACCGACTACATCGGCAAGCTGGGCATCGAGCAAAGCTACGAGAAAACGCTGCACGGCCAGACCGGCGTGGAGCAGATGGAAACTTCCGCGGGCGGCCGCGCCATCCGACGGCTCGCGAGCCACCCGGCCACACCGGGCAACACGGTGATGCTGTCGCTCGACATCAAGCTGCAGAAGCTGGTGGAAGACATGTTCGGCGACCGCCGCGGCGCGCTGGTGGCCATCGACCCCAAGACCGGCGAGGTGCTGGCCTTCGTGAGCAAGCCCACCTTCGATCCGAACCTCTTCGTCGAAGGCATCGACACCGAGAGCTGGAAAGAGCTGAGCGAATCGCTCGACAAGCCGTTGCTCAATCGCGCGCTGCGCGGCACCTACCCGCCCGGCTCCACCTACAAGCCCTTCATGGCCATGGCGGCGCTGCAGACCGGCAAGCGCGGCGCGAGCGTGGTGGTGAACGACCCCGGCTACTTCAACTTCGGCGGCCACCGTTTCGGCAGCCCCGAAGGCAACCTGGGCGGCGTCGACATGCGGCGTTCGATCCAGCTCTCGAGCAACATCTACTACTACTCGCTGGCCAACGAGATGGGCGTGGACATGATCCACGACTTCATGAAGCCGCTGGGCTTCGGCCAGATCACCGGCATCGACCTGGGCGGCGAGGTGCGCGGCGTGCTGCCCAGCACCGAGTGGAAGCGCAACGCCTACAAGCGCCCCGAGGCGAAGAAGTGGTATGCGGGCGAGACCATTTCGCTGGGCATCGGCCAGGGCTACAACGCCTTCACGATGCTGCAGCTCGCGCAGGCCACGGCCATCGTGGCCGACGGCGGCATCAAGCACAAGCCGCACCTCGTGCTGGCGACCCGCAACACGGTGAGCGGGCAGGTCGTGCCGCTGCCGCAGCCTCCGGCGGAAAACCTCGGCTTCACCGCCGCCAATGTCGCGGTGGTGCGCGAGGGCCTGACCAGCGTGGTCACCAGCGGCACCGCGCGCAGCGTGTTCGCTGGCGCGGGCTACCAGGCGGCCGGCAAGACCGGCACGGCGCAGGCGGTGACGCAGGCGCAGAACACCAAGTACAACGCCCGCGCGCTCGAGGAGCACCAGCGCGACCACGCGCTCTTCATGGCCTTCGCGCCGGTCAACGACCCGAAGATCGCCGTCGCGGTGATCGTGGAGAACGCCGGCTGGGGCGCCGGCGCCGCCGCGCCCATCGCGCGCCGGGTGTTCGATTACTGGCTGATGGACCAGTACCCGAGCGAGGCAGACATGGCCGCCATCAAGACCGGCAAGGCGGGTGCGCCGATGGGCAAGCCGCGCGTGGCGAGCGAGGTGGCGTGGCCGGCGGCGACGACTGCCGCCCCAGCACCTTGAACCTCTTGCTCCCTCTCCCCTTGGGGAAAGGGTTGGGGTGAGGGTGAGCGGCCATCGAGGCCACGCGATGTTGTGAGGCCGACGCCCTCACCCTGGCCCTCTCCCAGAGGGAGAGGGGACAACACGGGAGCCTCAGCCAGCCACGGTGCCGCTGACCTCACCGAGCCCGATACGCACAGCCCCCGCGCGCTCGCAGTAGCCGCGAATCACCAGCGTGTCGCCGTCTTCCAGGAAGGTGCGCTTCTCGCCGTTCGGCAGCGTGATCGCCTGCTTGCCGCCCAATGTGAGCTCGATCAGCGAACCCGCCTCGTCGGGCTTCGGTCCAGAGAGCGTGCCCGAGCCCAGCAGGTCGCCGGGCTGCAGGTTGCAGCCGTTCACCGTGTGGTGCGCGATGAGCTGCGCGGCGGTCCAGTAGGCGGCCTCGGTGGTGTTGCCTCGGGTGAGGCGCGCGGGCGCGATGCCTTCGGCGCGCATCTTCGCGGTCTGCAGCAGCACTTCGAGCGTGATGTCGAGCGCACCGGCTTCGCGGTTCGACGGCGCATCGAGATACGGCAACGGTTGCGGGTCGCCCGCGGGCCGCTCGAACTTCGCGCGGAACGGCGCGAGCGCCTCCATCGTCACGATCCACGGCGACAGCGTGCTCGCGAAATTCTTCGAGAGGAACGGGCCGAGCGGCTGGTATTCCCAGGCCTGCAGGTCGCGTGCCGACCAGTCGTTGAGCAGCGTCACGCCGAACAGATGGTCTTCGGCCTCGCCGATGGCGATCGGTTCGCCCAGCGCGTTGCCACGGCCGACAAGGAAACCCAGCTCCAGTTCGTAGTCGAGCCGCTTCGACGGCCCGAAGCTCGGCTCGGCGGCATCGGGCGCCTTGGTCTGGCCCTGCGGGCGCTTGAACGTCTGTCCGCTCACGACGATGGACGAGGCACGGCCGTGATAACCGATGGGCACCCACTTGTAGTTGGGCATCAGCGGCTGGTCGGGGCGGAAGAGCTTGCCGATGGTGGTCGCGTGATGGATGCCGGTGTAGAAGTCGGTGTAGTCGCCGATGCGGCAGGGCACCGTCATTTCGGCCTTGGCTTGCGCGAGCAGCGCTTTCGTCCACGCCGCCTGCTTCTCGCTGCCTTCGGCGAGGCCTGAGGAGATCGCGGCGCGCAGGGCCTGGCGGTCCTTCACGCTCGCGCCCATCAGCGCGTTCATGTCGTCGGTGTCCACGAGGCCCGCGGCCTTCAGGTCGAGCACCTGGTCGCCGATGGCGACGCCGATGCGGAAAGCCTCGCTGCTGCCCGCGGTGCGGAAGCGGCCGAAAGGCAGGTTCTGGATCGGGAAGTCGGTGCCGGCCTCGTTGGCCGAGGCGACCCAGCTGCGCAGCTTCGGGTCATGGGTGGCGTTCAGTGCGATGGTCATGGATGTCTTTCTGTGGATCTGTTCAATCTGCGGTCATGCCGGCCTTGCGAGCCACATCACCGAGGCGCTGGTATTCGCTCTGCGTGAGCGTCGCCAGCTCCTGCGCGGTCGAGCCGCGCGGCGAGAAGCCGGCCTGCTGCAGCTTGGCCTTCACGTCCGGCATCGCGAGCGCTTCGACAAAGGCGTCGTTCAGCGCCTTCACGACAGGCGCCGGCAGGTTCGCCGGCCCGTACACACCGAACCACGGATCGAGCGCGTAGCCTTTGAGGCCCGCCTCGGCCATCGTCGGCACCTCGGGCAGCGACGGCGAGCGCGTCGGCCCGGCGACGGCCAGCGCACGCAGCTTGCCCGCCTGGATGTGCGGCAGCGACGCCGGCAGGTTGTCGAACATCACGCCGATGTTGTTGCCCAGCATGTCGGTGATGGCCGGGCCGCTGCCCTTGTAGGCGACGTGCACGAGCTCGGTGCCGGTCATCTGCGCGAACATCACGCCCGCCAGGTTCATCGAGGTGCCCGCGCCGGCCGTGGCGTAGGGCAGGCCCGGGTTCTTCTTCGCGGCGGCGATCAGATCGGGCACCGACTTGATCGGCGAGGCGGTCGGCACTTCGAGCACGATGGTCGAGGTGCCCAGCAGGCTGATCGCGGTGAAATCCTTGCGTGGATCGAAGGCCATCGACTTGTAGATGTGCGGGTTCAGCGCATTCGTCGAGATCGCGCCGAAGCCGATGGTGTAGCCGTCGGGCGCGGCCTTGGCCACGGCGTCCATGCCGATGTTGCCGCCCGCGCCGCCGCGGTTGTCGATCAGCACGGGCTGGCCGAGCTTTTCCGACACCTTCTGGCCCACCGTGCGCGCCACGAGGTCGGTGGTGCCGCCGGGCGTGTAGGGCACGATGAAGCGGATCGGCTTCGATGGGAAGTCCGCCGCGTGCGTGAACAAGGGCGCAGCGAGCACCGCGATGGCCGCGGCGCGGCGCGTGAGACCGATGGCTTTCTTCATGGCTTGAACTGGTCCTTCAGCCCCGCCCAGCAGTCGGCGTAGTCCGTGTCGAGCGCTGGGCTCTTCAGCGCGAAGTTCGTCGGAATGAAGCGGTAGCGGCTCTCGAACATGAAGGCCAGCGTGTTGTCCAGCTTGTGCGGCTTCAGGTCGGCGCTCGTGGCTTTGTCGAAGGCTTCTTCGTCCGGCCCGTGCGGCACCATGCAGTTGTGCAGGCTCGCGCCGCCGGGCTTGAAGCCGCCCGGTTTGGCGTCGTACTCGCCGAGCACCAGGCCCATGAATTCGCTCATGAGGTTGCGGTGGAACCACGGCGGACGGAAGGTGTTTTCCATCACCATCCAGCGCGGCGGGAAGATCACGAAGTCGCAGTTGGCGGTGCCGGGCGTGTCGCTCGGCGAAGTCAGCACCGTGAAGATCGACGGATCGGGATGGTCGAAGCTGATCGAGCCGATGGCCATGAAATGCGCTGTGTCGTACTTCACCGGCGCGAGGTTGCCGTGCCAGGCGACCACGTTGAAGGGCGACTGTTTCGTTGGCGCCTTCCAGAAGCGGCCGGCGAATTTCTTCACCAGCTCGTAGGCGCCGCCGTCTTCCTCGTAAGCCGCCACCGGCGCCTGGAAGTCGCGCGCGTTCGCCAGGCCGTTCGAGCCGATCGGGCCCAGTTCGGGCAGGCGGAAATGCGCGCCGTAGTTCTCGCAGACGTAGCCGCGCGAAAGACCATCGGGCAACGCGACCTTGAAGACCATGCCGCGCGGCAGCACCGCGATTTCACCTGGCTTCACGTCGAGCACGCCGAGTTCGGTCGTGATGACGAGTCGGCCTTGTTGCGGCACGACCAGCATCTCACCGTCCGCGTTGACGAAGGCACGCTTCTCCATCGAGCGGCCCGCGAGATACATCAGCGAGCCGATGCCGACCTGCGATTCGGCATCGCCGTTCGCCGCGACCGTGTGCATGCCGTCGACGAAGTCCGCTTCGGCCGCGCCATCCAGCGGCATCGGATGCCAGCGCATCGGCTCGGGCGGCAGCGCGATCTCGCGGTCGCCGCCGGTGGTCCAGTGCGGCTGCGCATACGGCTGATAGCGGCCCGACACCACCGAGGGCTGGCGGCGGTACAGCCAGGTGCGGCGGTTCTCATGGCGCGGCGCGGTGAAGGCAGTGCCCGAGAGCAGCTCTGTGTACAGGTCGAAAGGCCCGCGCTGCGGGTTGTTGCGGCCCTGTGGCAGGGCGCCCGGTACGGCCTCGGAGGCGTATTCGTTGCCGAAGCCGCCGAGGTAGCGCCGGTCGTCGTTGGCGGAAGCTGGGGTCATGGTGTTCTCTTTCGAAAATCGCGATGAGGTTGGAATGCGCGGGGCGTTCGCCTAGCTGCCGCGCGCGGCTTCGAAGGCATCGCGCAGCACGGCGAGCGAGCCGATGTGGTTGGCCAGCACGAGCACGAGGCGCGCGTTGAAGGCGTGGCTCTCTTCGGTGGAAAGCCCCTGGTGCGCCTCGATGAGCGCTTCGTAAAAATCGTCGGACGCCTCGAGGTTCGGCGTGGTGATCAGTGCTTGCTTTGTCATGCTCTTGCCAGTGCGCGGTCGATGGCCGCACGGATGTTCGTTGGGGTGGGTTGCCGCCAGCGCGCACACACATGCTGGTCCGGCCGAAGGAGGTACACGGTACCGGGTTGCGCGTCATAGCGCTGGGTGGCGAGTTCGCCTTCGGCCGTCGTGCCTTGCACGCGCACGATGTGCAGCGGCGCGTCGCAAGCCTTCAGCACCTGCGCACTGCGCTCGGCGGCTTCGCCCGCGCCGAAGACCAGTGCGGTGAACTGCTGGCCATGGCATTCGCGCAGCAGCCAGCCGGTGCTTCCGTCGGCTCGCACGGTCGGCGCATCGGCTGCAGCGGCGCCGGGCACCATCGCGCCCTTGAAGGCGTCGGCATCGACCGTGTTGAGCGGCGAATCGCGCAGCACCGCCGGCACCGAAAGCCGCCCGCTGTTGACCAGCGTGCGCGCGAAGGCGTGGCGCTTGGTCAGCTCCAGCACCGCGTCGCGGAACAGGCGGCTCACCTCGCTCTTGGGCGTGATGAAGTCGGTCGCGCGCGTGGAGTGGCGGATGTTTTCGTCTGCCGCGTATTCGCGTTCGCTCGCGTAGCTGTCGAGCAGCGCATCGGGCGCGTCGCCTTTCAGCACCGCGGCAAGTTTCCACGCGAGGTTGTCCGCGTCCTGCACGCCCGAGTTCGCACCGCGCGCCCCGAAGGGCGACACGCCGTGCGCCGAGTCGCCCGCGAACAGCACGCGGCCGTGGCGAAAGCGCTCCATGCGCTGGCAGGCGAAGGTGTAGACGCTGGCCCAGCCGATCTGGAACTGCACGTTAGCAAAGCCGATGCTGTCGAGCAGCGCGCGCACCCGCGGCGTGATGTGCTCGGGCTTGCGCTCTTCCACCGGGTCGGCGTCCCAGCCGAGCTGGAAGTCGACGCGCCACATGCCGTCGGCCTGCTTGTGCAGCAGCACGCTCTGGCCGGGATGGAACGAGGGGTCGAACCAGAAGCGGCGCTCCGTGGGGAGCGGTGCGTCCATCGTGATGTCGGCGATCAGGAAGCGGTCGCGGAAGATGCGGCCCTTGGCCTCCTGGCCCAGCAGCTGGCGCAGGTTGGAGCGCGAGCCGTCGCAGGCGGCGACGTAGCCGGCGGCCAGTTGATAGTTGCCTTCGGGCGTCTCGACCGTGAGCACCGCGCCGTCGTCGCGCTGTTCGATGCCCGTCACCTTGTTGTTCCAGCGCAGGTCGATCAGCGGCAGCGCAGCGGCACGTTCGACGAGGTAGCCCTCGACGTAGTACTGCTGCAGGTTGATGAAGGCCGGCCGCTCGTGGCCGGGCTCGGGCAGCAGGTCGAAGCGATAGACCTGCTCGTCGTGGAAGAACACCTTGCCCACGCTCCACGACACGCCCTTGTCGACCATGCGGTCGCCGCAGCCGAGGCGGTCGAACACTTCGAGCGAGCGTTTGGCAAAGCAGATCGCGCGCGATCCGCTGGAAAGGGTGTTGTCGTTGTCCAGCAGCACCACAGGCACCTGGCGCAGCGCGAGGTCGATGGCGAGCGTGAGGCCGACCGGGCCGGCACCGACGATCACGACCGGGTGATGGGCGGGGGTGGCTGCGTCCTGGTCGGCGTGGCGGTGGTAGTCGAAGCGCAGACTTTGATAGTCGATCACGTTTGTCTCCGTGTCTTTTGTCTTTGTCTTGCTCCTTCCCCCTCTGGGGGAAGGTTGGGATGGGGGCAAGCGGCGCTCGAAACTGGCGCTCTGCCTGCCCCCACCCCAGCCCTCCCCCAGAGGGGAAGGGAGCAAGGCAGGACCGATCAGCCTTCCAGCGCCTTCCACATCTCGACGTCGCGCTCGGCCGTCCACACGCGCGGATCGGCATGCCCCGAAGCCTCGTCATACGCCCGGCTCACATCAAATGGCATGCAGTGGTCGAAGATCACCCACTGGCTGTACTTGGGCTTGAGCTTCGCGTAGGTGTCCTTGTAGACCGTGTTCAGGTCGCGGCCGGCCTTCACGCCTTCCTGCACGCTCGCATACACATCGGAGATGAAGTTGCGCGTGCCCGTCAGGCCCTCGGCCACCTCGGCCGGCGTGGTGAGCGCGGCACCGCGGCCCGGCACCAGCGCGGCGGGCTGGAGGGCCGCGATGTTGTCCAGCGTCTGCGGCCAGTCCTGGAAGTAGGCGTCGCCGGCGTACGGCGTGGCGCCGAACTCCACCAGGTCGCCCGACAGCAGCGTCTTCTCGCCTGGCAGCCAGACGACCGTGTCGCCCTTGGTGTGGCCGCGGCCCAGCTGGATCAGCTGCACCTCGAGCTTGCCCAGCCACAGCGTCATCTTGCCGGTGAAGGTCATGGTGGGCCAGGTGAGGCCGGGGGGCACGGTTTCGACGTTCTGGAAGAGGCGCGGGAAGCGGCCGATTTCGCTGGCCTTGTCGGCCTCGCCGCGCTCCACGATCAGGTCGCGCGTGTCCTGGCTCGCCAGGATGTGCTCGGCGCCATAGCCGGCCGCGCCCAGCACGCGCACCGCGTGGTAATGGGTGAGCACCACATACTTGATGGGCTTGTCGGTCACTTCGCGGATGCGGCGCACCACGTCGGCGGCCATGGCGGGGGTGGCCTGGGTGTCGGCGACCAGCACGCAGTCGTCGCCGATCACGATGCCGGTGTTCGGGTCGCCCTCGGCGGTGTAGGCCCAGGCGTGCTCGGAGATCTGGCTGAAGGTGATCTTCTTTTCTTCCATGTCGGCCTGGCTGGCGAACTTCTTGGCTTGGCTCATCGTGTTGTCTCCGGTCTGTGTGGGGGTGGACGGCGGTTTGTGGAAATTCGTTTAGGGCGAACGAATTCGCGGATAACGAATTTCCGCAGTGTAAGCCTCGGATCAGGTAATGTCTAATCCCTTCTTCATGAACGAACGATCGGCAGCCCTGTGACCAAGGACTCCAGCCACACCGGCGACAGCAGCGACCTCCCCGAAACAGACCGAGCCGCCCAGCGCGGCATCCAGAGCATCGAGGTCGGCGGCCAGTTGTTGCGTGCGCTGGTGCACCACGGCCGGCCGATGGCGCTGAAGGACCTGGCGCGCGAAGCCGACATGACGCCCGCCAAGGCCCACCCCTACATGGTGAGCTTCGGCCGGCTCGGGCTCATCGAGCAGGACCGCGCCAGCGGCCACTATCTGCTCGGTCCGCTGGCCTTGCAACTGGGGCTCATCAGCCTGCAGCAGGCCGACCCGGTGCACATCGCGACCCCGCTGCTCAGCCCGCTGGCGCAGCAGATCGGCCACACGGTGGCGCTGGCGGTGTGGGGCGCGCGCGGCGCGACCATCGTGCGCACGGCCGAATCGCCGTCGCCGGTGCATGTGAACATGCGGCACGGCACGGTGTTCTCGCTGACCAACACAGCTTCGGGGCGCATCTTCGCGGCCTACCTGGATGCCGACGCGGTGCGGCAACTGCTCGAAGAGGAGCGCCAGCGCCAAAAACCGCGCAAGGGCGCAGCCGCCGGGCCCGCTGCACCCGCTGGCGGCATGCCGGCCGTGCAGCCGTTGCCGTCGTGGAGCGACTTCGAGCGCCAACTCAAAGAAGTGCGCGAACACGGCATCAGCCGCTCCGACGGCGAGGTGATCAAGGGCGTGAGCGCCATGGCCGCGCCGGTGTTCGACCACACCGGCGCCATCGTGCTGGCCGTGACCGCCATCGGCCCGGCCGGCGTTTTCGACACCGCGTGGGACGGCGAGCTCTCGCGCGCACTCAAGGCCTGTGCGGGCGCCGTGTCGCAGCGGCTCGGCGCGCCCGCCACAGGGCCTTCCGGATCTTCGAAACCCGAGCGATGATGCGACCCGACGCCACCGACACCACCTCTTTCTCTTCTCCGCTCGCAGCCGCCATCGCGCTGCTCCGCGACGCCCGGCGCATCGTCGTCTTCTCGGGCGCTGGTTTGTCACGCGCCTCGGGCATCCCGACCTACCGCGATGCCGACGGCCTTTGGAAAAGCCAGAACGCCCTGCAGTTCTCCCATGCCGAAGACCTCAAGCGCGACCCCTCGGGCTTCACGAAGTTCTGGGGCCAGCGCATGTCGGTCGTCGAATCGGCCGCGCCCAACCCGGGGCACCGGGCGCTCGCGCAGTTGCAGCGGCTGCGCCCGGCGACACGGCTGATCACACAGAACGTCGACGGCTTGCTCACCCAGGCGGGCGGGCTCGACGTGCTCGAACTCCACGGGTCGCTGCGCCGCTGGCGCTGCGACCATTGCGGCAACCGCAGCGGGCCGTGGCCCTTTCACCGGTGCCTGCGCTGCGGCTCGCATGCGCGGCCCGACGTCGTGATGTTCGGGGAGATGCTCAACCCCGGCGTGCTGCTGGAGGCGCAGGTGGCGGCGCAGGAATCGGACCTCTTCCTGGTGGTCGGCAGCACGACCATCGTCTATCCGGCGGCCGAACTGCCCGAGCTGGCGATGGCACATGGCGGCCGACTCGTCACGCTGAACCTGGAGCCGCTGCCGCACCTGGACGATTCGGCGGCGGTGGTGCTGCGCGGCACTTCGGAAGACCTGTTGCCGCGCTTGCTGGCAGGACTGGGCGGCTAGGTTCCCGCCCTGCGCTTTTCTTCTTCCCGGTCAGTTGATGCGCGCGTTGGTGAACTGCATGTCCTCGAACCGGCTTCCGGTGAAGTCCACCTGCTCGCCGACCAGGTCGGTGGCGCTCACTTGCTGACCCCGGCAATCCAGCAGCTTGACTTGCGACCAGTGGCTCGCATCGAAATTCAGCGAGATGAGGTTGCAGTGACTGAGCGTGCAGTCGCTGAAGGTGCTGGCCTTGAGTTGCGATGCCGCGAAGGTGCAGCCCACGAATGAACAGCCGCTGACCTTGATCCGCTGCATGTCGCACCGGCTGAACGAGCAGCCGGTGAAGCGGCACGCGGTCCACACGGCATCCACGAAGCTGGTGCCGCCGAAGCGGCTGCTCTTGAAGGTGCTGGACGTGAAGGTGATCAGGCCGAGATCGAGGCCGAGATAGACATTGCCGTCGCTTTCACCCGCCAGTCCCGCGGGCGCGCCGCCCGTGCCTTTGCGCCATTTGTCGTGGTCTTGGATGATCTGAAGAGAACTCATGGAAGTGCGCCAGAAATGAAGGAGGGCGCATTGTGCGAATGCGCCCTCGGCGCAAGAACTGCGAGAAATGTTCCGGCCACCATTGCAGTGCCAGCGCCGTGACGGATTGCATGGAGGCTGGCTTCGCCTCGCCGCGACCTTCCTCTTCACTCACCCATCCCGCAGTGCGCGGGCGGGCGAGCGCTCAGCCTTTTTTGCCGCCCAGCAGCACCAGCGCGCCGCCCACCACGATGGCGGCCACGCCGGCCCAGGCCGGGAAGTTGACGGTCTGCTTTTCCTTCACCGAGAACTCCAGCGGGCCGAGCTTGGCCTGGTGCGTTTCCTTGGTGAAGCTGAAGCCGCCGAGGCCCAGCCCCGCGATGCCTGCCACGATCAGCAGGATGCCGACGATGCGTGTTGCGTTCATGGGGCGGGTCTCCTCGTCTTTGGTTTGAAGCTGCGCACGGCGCAGGGGGATTGCAGCTTACTGCCGCGGTTGCCGCTGCAGTGCGTCCATCCACTGCGTGACTTCGGCCACGGCCGCATCGCTGGCCGCCGTCAGGGCCTTCACGCCGCCGGGCGCGTCGGCGCTGGGCGCGGGGCGGCGCACGGTGAAGGTCTTCTGGCCGAGCACGCGGTCGCCGCCGGTGCCGCCGCGGATCAGCGTGGCGCGCAGGCGCACCAGGCCGGCGCTGCTGGCGGGCGAATCGAAGTAGTGGCTGAACTCGTCCAGCGAGATGCGCAGCGTGTCGGGCACCTCGCCCTTGCTGCGCGCGAGCGTGGCGCTTTCCTCCGGGCCGAGCACGGTGCGGCGCTCGGCGAGCGCGTCGCGCAGCCGCTGGCGCAATAACTGCGCGGGCGGCTGGCTCCAGCGCGACTGGCCATAGGGGCGCAGTTCGTTGGTGTCCGCGTAGCCGAGGCGGTAGAGGATCTGCGTGCCGTCCAGCCGGGTGTTGGCCTCGATCTCGGCCAGCGCGAGCATCGGCAGTGCGGGTGAAGGCGCGGCGGCCGGCGCCGTGGCCGTGGCCATGGCTGAAACGCCGGGGCCGAAGTCGTACAGCTTGGCACGCGCCGGCTTGTCGGGCAGCGCGCCGCAACCGGCGACCAGCAGCGCGATACCGAGGCCGGCCAAGGCCGATGCAAGAGGGTGGGTGGTTGTCTTCATGCTCATCACCTTCGATCAAGGACGCGCAGCCGGCGCGGAGAAACCCGGCTCGCCCGGGCCCGCCGCGGCGCCGCCGTTGCCGAACAGCAGCGATTGCGGGTTGTCGTTGATGCTGTCCGCCGCGCGGCCCAGCCGGCGCACCGCGTGCGAGGTGTCGTCGGCCACGCGGTTCACGCGCGGCAGCGTGGCGGCGTTGAACGAATCGACCGCCTGCGCGAGCGCCTTGGTGCCGTCGCTCAGCCGCTCGACCGGGCCGTCGGGCGCGTTCAGCCGGCCCACGGTGGTGTTGAAGTTGTTGGCTACGCGCGAGACATCGCTGGCCGCCTTCTTCACCGTGCCCAGCGTGTCGGGCAGCTTTTCCAGCGCGGGGTTCAGTCCGGTCTTCACCGTGTTGTCGAGCGTCTTGAGCAGCGTGTTGGCGCTGGCCGAGGCGGCTGCGATGTTCTCCAGCGCATCGGCCGCGCGCTTCTGGTTCGGGTCGCTCAGCAACTGGTTGGCGCGCTTGGTCACTTCCTCGACCTGGTTGATGATGGCTTCGCCCCGGTCCTGCAACTGCGCGAGCATCGAGGGCTTGAGCGGAATGCGCGGCGGATCGTCGTCGTTGGGTTTGAGTGCGACCTGCGATTCACCCTTGTCGTCCAGCGCGATGAAGGCGAGACCGGTCACGCCCTGGTAGCTCAGCGTGGCAAAGCTGGAGGTGGTGAGCGGCACGCGCTGGTCGACCGTGATGCGCACGCGCACATTGCCCTTCACCTTGGGGTCGAAGTCGATCGACGCCACCTTGCCGACCGCGATGCCGCGGTAGCGCACCATCGCCTGCGGCTGCAGGCCGCTGACCGCATCGCGGGTGGAAAGCTCGTAGACGTTGCGCACGGTGTTGTCGCGCGTGAACCAGATCACCAGCCCGACGAGCACGGCCAGAAGGCCGAGCACGAAGGCGCCGGCGGCGAGGGCATGGGCCTTGTTTTCCATGGTGGCTACCTACCTTTCGGCGCGCGCGGATTCGGGCCGCGGCGCGTGTTGTTCTGTGGCTGGCTTCTTGTCATGCAGCGCCTCCAGGGCGCGCTGGCCGCGCCCTCCCAGAAAGTATTCGTGGATGAACGGATGCGGGTAGGCGATGACCTCGCGCGCCGTGCCGCTGACGATGACTTTCTGGTCGGCCAGCACCGCGATGCGGGTGCTCAGGTCGAACAGCGTGTCCAGGTCGTGCGTGACCATCACTACCGTCAGGCCCAGCTCGCGGTGCAGGCCGCGCAGCAAATTGCAGAAGCTGTCGGAGGCCTCGGGGTCCAGGCCCGCCGTGGGCTCGTCGAGCAAGAGCAGCGGCGGGTCCATGATGAGCGCGCGCGCCAGCGCCACGCGCTTGATCATGCCGCCCGACAGGTCCGACGGACTCATGTTGGCGTGCCGCGGTTCGAGGCCCACCATCTGCAGCTTCACGAGCGCCGCGTGGCGGATCAGCTCGTCCGGCAAGAGCTTCAGTTCGCGCAGCGGAAAGGCGATGTTCTCCAGCACGCTGAAGGCCGAGAACAGCGCGCCGTGCTGGAACAGCATGCCCACGTTGGCCGCGCCCGAGGCGCTGAGTTCGCCCGGCTGCTGGCCCAGCACCTCGACGACGCCCTGCGTCGGCTTTTCCAGCCCGAGGATCTGGCGCAGCAGCACCGTCTTGCCGGTGCCCGATCCGCCCACCAGCGAGAGCACCTCGCCGCGGTCGATGTGCATGTCGAGGTTGCGATGCACCACCTGTTCGCCGTCGGTGTTCTTGAACACCGTCCAGAGCTTGCGGATGTCGACGACGGTGGGGTCGTCGCGGGTGTTCGTCGCTGCGTTCATCCGCGAAACCCTATGCCCTTGAAGAGCACGGCGAAGAGCGCGTCCACCAGGATCACCGCGGTGATCGAGGTCACGACCGAAGACGTTGTGCCGCGGCCGAGGCTTTCGGTATTGGGCTTGACCTTCATGCCGAAGTAGCAGCCGATCAACGCGATCAGGATGCCGAACACTGCCGACTTGGCCATCGCGAGCCACAGGTTCGCGATCGGCACCGCGCGCGGCAGCGCCGAGAGAAAGTAGGCCGGAGAAATATCGAGCGCCGCGTCGGCCGCGAGCATGCCGCCCAGCAGCGCCGCCATCGAGGTCCAGAGGCTGATGAGCGGCATCGCGATGGCCAGCGCCAGCACGCGCGGCATCACCAGGCGAAAGCCGTGCGGAATGCCCATGACGCGCATCGCGTCGAGCTCCTCGGTCACCCGCATCACGCCGATCTGCGCGGTGATGGCCGAGCCCGAGCGCCCGGCGATCAACACCGCGGCCAGCACCGGACCGAGTTCCCGCACCAGCGAGAGCCCGAGGATGTTGACCACGAAGGCCTCGGCGCCGTAGTTGCGCAGCTGCTGCGAGATCAGGTAGGCCAGCACCACGCCGATCAAGAGGCCGACCAGCGCCGTGATGTGCAGCGCCGTCGCACCGAACTGATAAAGATGTCCCGAGAAGTCGCGCCACGGTGCGCGGTGCGGCGCACGGATCAGCGTGCCGACATCGATCGCGAGTTGGCCGATCAGCCCGATGAAGTCGCGCGCCACGACCATCGCGCGCGGCCCGTTGTGCGAAAAGGTGCGGATGCGGTCGGCCAAGGTCTTGGGCGGCTCGTCCGGCGTGGCGACGGTGTATTGTGCCACCTGGTCGAGCACCGCCTTGTGCTGCGCTTCCATCTCCAGCGTGGCGGGCCATTCGTGGCGCCAGTGCTCCCACAGCAGCTGGGCGCCGATGTGGTCGAGCTGCTCGATGGGGCGCAGGTCCCAGGCGCGGTCGTCCGCGGGAGGTGCCGCCGCCAGGCTTTTGGAGAGCGCCTGCCAGGCCGGCAGCGACGACATGCCCAACGCGGTCCAGCGGCCGGTGCCTACCGTCCATTGGCGGCCTTCCTGCTCCCGCTGCGCTACACGCGGCCACGCGCTGTCGGCGGCTGGGGCGTCGGCAGTCGGGGTGGCGGAAGGCATGGGTCGGAGGATGAGCAGAAAGTTAACAAATGACCGGTTTTGGGGGACGCGCGCATCGTAACCGGGTGCATCCCGCGCCCATGTGCTCCAGACCCCTCATTGGCGTAGGGCAGAGCGCCGTTTTTTCAGCTTTTCTTCAGTTCCAGGCCTTGGCCAATGCGTCCCAGGCGCTGGCGATCACCGGCTCGTCGCGCCGCGAGGCGAGCGAGACAAAACGCAGCGCGCAATCGAGCTGCACCCGGTCGGCCATCGCAAGGCCGTGCGCCTGGCATTCGCGGATCGCGATCGAGTCGCGCACGAGGCTCAGACCAATGCCCGATTTCAGCAGGTCGAGCATCGACGCCTCCTGGTCGACCATCGCCACCCGCCGCGGCGAAAGGCCCAGCGGCGCGAACACGCGTTCCAGCAGCCGGTGGTGCGCCGACTCGGGCGGCGTGGCGAGCCAGGGCAGCGCGGCCAGCGCCTTCCAGTCGCGGCCCTGCACCTGCGGCCCCCAGCCGGCGGGCGCGACCACCCGGTAGGTGAAGCGGGTGAGGGTGCGGACCGAGAGCGCGGGCGTTGCCGCGGCCTGGTCGTCGTCGCCGGGGTCGAGGTGAAAGCCCACGTCCAGGTCGCCGCGCAGCACCTGCGCCAGCACGCTGCCGCTCATGCCGTGGCGCAGCTCGGTCTCGATCTGCGGCGCGGCCTCGACCAGCTCGCGCAGGAACACGCCCAGGCGCGTGAACTCCGGATCGAGGATGGTGCCGATGCGCAGCGCCCCGCGCACCGTGCCCTGCAGCTTGCGCGCCGCCTGCTGCAGGTCGCCCACGGCGGCCAACACCCGCTCGGCCTGCGGCAGCATCGCGGCGCCGTCGGCCGTGAGCGCCAAGCCGTGCGGCGTGCGCGTGAAGAGTACGAGCCCGGTCTCTTCGGCAAAGCGCTTGAGCTGCAGGCTCACGGCGGGCTGCGTGAGGTGCAGCCGCTCGGCGGCGCGGGAGACGTTGCCTTCCTTCGCTGCGAGAACGAAGGCGCGCAAAATCTGGAGGTCCATGGCGGCGGTAGTCATATAAACCCGATTTATAAGCCCGTGGCGCCGAATTCATTGGCCTTTCCTTCGGGGAACAGGCCAAATTGCCCTCAAGGAGACCTCATCATGTCCATGAATATCAGAAATATCGATCACCACATCGCCGGCCTGCCGGCCGCGAACACCTCGGGCCGCACGCAGGACGTGACGAACCCCGCCACGGGCGCCGTCACCGGCAAGGTCGGCCTCGCCGACGCGGCGCAGGTCTCGGCCGCCGTGGCCGCCGCCCAGGCCGCGTTTCCCGCCTGGGCCGACACCCCGCCGATCCGCCGGGCGCGCGTGATGTTCAAGTTCCTGCAGCTGCTCAACGAGCACAAGGACGAGCTCGCCCACCTCATCACCGCCGAGCACGGCAAGGTCTTCACCGACGCGCAGGGCGAGGTCTCGCGCGGCATCGACATCGTCGAATTCGCCTGCGGCATCCCGCAACTCCTCAAGGGCGACTTCACCGACCAGGTGAGCACCGGCATCGACAACTGGACGCTGCGCCAGCCCCTGGGCGTGGTCGCCGGCATCACGCCCTTCAACTTCCCGGTGATGGTGCCGATGTGGATGTTCCCGGTGGCCATTGCCGCGGGCAACACCTTCGTGCTCAAGCCCAGCCCGACCGATCCGAGCCCGTCGCTGCTGATCGCCGAGCTGTTCAAGCAGGCCGGCCTGCCCGACGGCGTGTTCAACGTCGTGCAGGGAGACAAGGTCGCGGTCGATGCGCTGCTCGAGCACCCGGACGTCAAGGCCATCAGCTTCGTGGGCTCCACGCCGATTGCCAACTACATCTACGAAACCGGCGCGCACCACGGCAAGCGCGTGCAGGCGCTGGGCGGCGCGAAGAACCACATGGTCGTCATGCCCGACGCCGACATCGACCAGACCGTGGATGCGCTGATCGGCGCGGGCTACGGCTCGGCGGGCGAGCGCTGCATGGCGATCAGCGTCGCGGTGCTGGTGGGCGACGTGGCGGACAAGGTGATTCCGAAGCTCATCGAGCGCACGAAGACGCTCAAGGTCTTGAACGGCACCAACCTCGCGGCCGAGATGGGCCCGATCGTCACGCGCGCGGCGCACGAGCGCATCACCGGCTACATCGCGCAAGGCGAGAAGGAAGGCGCGAAGCTGCTGGTCGATGGTCGTTCGTTCGACGGCAGCGTGGCCGGCGAAGGCTGCGGCGATGGCTTCTGGATGGGCGGCACGCTGTTCGACCACGTCACGCCCGAGATGCGCATCTACAAGGAAGAGATCTTCGGCCCGGTGCTCAGCTGCGTGCGCGTGGAGAACTTCAAGGACGCGGTGGACCTCATCAACGCCCACGAGTTCGGCAACGGCGTGAGCTGCTTCACCCGCGACGGCAACGTGGCGCGCGAATTCAGCCGCCGCATCCAGGTGGGCATGGTCGGCATCAACGTGCCGATTCCGGTGCCGATGGCCTGGCACGGTTTCGGCGGCTGGAAGAAGAGCCTGTTCGGCGACATGCACGCGTACGGTGAAGAGGGCGTGCGCTTCTATACGAAGCAGAAGTCGATCATGCAGCGCTGGCCAGAGAGCATCGGCAAGGGTGCCGAGTTCGTCATGCCGACGGCCAAGTAACAACGAACGCCACGCGCCGAAAGCAGGCATGCAAGAAAGCGGCTGGCAGCCGATCGCGGGCCGCGTCGGGCATGTGGGCGGCATCGAGTCGTTCACGCTCGATGGCAGGCACCACTACTTCGGCTTCGACCACAAGCGGGGGCTCGTGCTGTCTCCGGCAATCAACGATGCGGCGGCGATGGCGCACTTCGCGAGCCGCCACATGCAGGCGATTTACAGGGGCCGTCTGTTCGGACTGCTCGGAAAGACCGGGCCGCGTGACGAAGCCTTCTGGGCCGAGGCGGTGGAATGGTCGGAGAACGCCACCGACCTGCGCGGACAGCCCGAGCGCACGCTGGCAAGCGCGCAGCTTGCGGCGAGCGTGTCGGAGCTCGGCCTTGCCGCACAAGAGAACCGCATCGCGCGCGAGTTCATGCCCGATGCGTTGCCGTGCATGCTGCTCGCAGCCGCGGGTGATGGATCGCCCGATGAAGCCGAAGGCATCCAGGCCGAGGTCGCCATCGTCTGGGGCCGCGAGCCGCTGCCGCCGGGGCGCGAGATCGCCGATGTGGCGCGCGCGTTGCAGGCCCGCCTGAACGCGCTGGTCGACCGCGCGCAAGGCAACTGGGCGCAGATTTTTTCGATGCTGAAATCCTGAGCAGTGATCCCAAGAAAAGAAGAACCATGCGAGACAACGACAACACCTTCGACTACATCATCATCGGCGCCGGCACCGCCGGTTCGCTCATCGCCAACCGGCTGAGTGCCGACAAGAGCAAGCGCGTGCTGCTCATCGAGGCGGGCCGCAAGGACGACTACCACTGGATCCACATTCCGGTCGGGTATCTCTACTGCATCGGCAACCCGCGCACCGACTGGCTCTACAACACCGAGCCGGACGCGGGCCTCAACGGCCGCGCGCTGCGCTATCCGCGCGGCAAGACGCTGGGCGGATGCTCCAGCATCAACGGGATGATCTACATGCGCGGCCAGTCGCGCGACTACGACCAGTGGGCCGACCTCACCGGCGACGATGGCTGGCGTTGGCAGAACGTGCTGCCGGCCTTCAAGAAGCACGAGGACTTCTATCTCGGCGCCGATGACATGCACGGCGCGGGCGGCGAGTGGCGCGTGGAGAAACAGCGCCTGCGCTGGGACATCCTCGATGCATTCGCCGAAGCCGCAGTGCAGGCCGGCGTGCCGCACACCACCGACTTCAACCGCGGCAGCAACGAAGGTGTGGGCTACTTCCAGGTCAACCAGAAGAACGGCTGGCGCTGGAATACCGCCAAGGCGTTCCTCCGGCCCACCTGCTATGGCCGGCCCAACTTCGAACTGTGGACCGGCGCGCAGGTCTCGCGTCTTCTCTTCGAGACGCAGCCAGACGGCACGAAGCGCTGCACCGGCGCCGAAGTCTGGAACGGCAGCGAGATGGCGACCGCGCACGCCGAGCGCGAAGTGATCCTCTCTGCGGGCGCCATCGGCTCGCCGCAGATCCTGCAGCTTTCGGGCGTCGGCCCGGCCGAGTTGCTGCGCCAGCACGGCATCGATGTGGTGCTCGATGCGCCCGGCGTCGGTGCCAACCTGCAGGACCATCTGCAGATTCGCGCGGTCTACAAGATCGACGGCGCGCCCACGCTCAACGTGCTCGCATCGTCGATGCTCGGCAAGGCGAAGATCGGCCTCGAATACCTGATGAAGCGCAGCGGCCCGATGAGCATGGCGCCTTCGCAGCTGGGCGCCTTCACGCGCAGCTCCGACGCCTACGAGTGGCCGAACCTCGAATACCACGTGCAGCCACTGTCGCTCGATGCCTTCGGCGATCCGCTGCACAGCTTTCCGGCCTTCACCGCGAGCGTGTGCAACCTCAACCCGACCAGCCGGGGCTCGGTGCGCATCAAGAGCAAGCGTTTCGAGGATGCGCCGGCCATCGCGCCCAACTACCTCAGCACGGATGAAGACCGCAAGGTGGCCGCCGATTCGCTGCGCGTGACGCGCCGCATCGCGTCGCAGCCCGCGCTCGCCAAGTACAAGCCCGAAGAATGGAAGCCCGGCGTGCAGTACCAGACCGACGAAGACCTCGCGCGCCTGGCCGGCGACATCGCGACCACCATCTTCCATCCGGTGGGCACCACGAAGATGGGCGCCGACGGCGACCCGATGGCGGTGCTCGATGCGAAGCTGCGCGTACGCGGCATCCAGGGCCTGCGCGTGGTGGATGCGGGCGCGATGCCCACCATCACGAGCGGCAACACGAACAGCCCGACCTTGATGATGGCCGAGAAGGCCGCGGGCTGGATCGTCGAAGCCAACCGCTGAGCAGCAAGCTTCAGCGGCGCGGTGCGGACTTGCGCCGCGGGGCCTTCTTGAGCTCGTCGCTTTCCCTGTTCGCAAGGCGCGCCTTCGCGCCTTCGATCATCAGGTCCACGCCGATGTCGAACATCGCATCGGGACCGGCCTTGCGATAACTGGCGAAGGCCTCGGCCAGCAGGGGGCGCGATGCCGCGGCGGCATCGAGCGTCTGCTGGCGCGCTGGCGCGTCGTCGGGCGCCGCCTGCTCCTCCAGCACGCAGCCCACGGTGTAGCGGCCCAGCGCGATCATCAGCGCCATCGCGTCCGTCGCCGCCATGCCCCGGCTGACCACGGCAGCAAGCTGGGCCTCCACCATTTCCAGGTCGCCCGGGTCGGGCTCGGTGCCCGCATGCAGGCGCGCGCCGTCGCGCCGTGCCAGCAGCGCGCGGCGGAAGCTGCGCGCGTTCTCGCGCAAGAAGTCTTCCCACGACTCGCCCTCCAGCGGCAGCCGGCGCTCGTGCGCGCGGCGCAGGATCGCGCCGCTCATCGCATCGAGCAGCGCGCGCTTGTTCTTGAAATGCCAGTACAGCGCGGGCTGCTGCACGCCGAGGCGTTCGGCCAGCAGCCGGGTGCTGAGCTTGTCCATGCCGACCTCGTCGAGCAGTGCGAGGGCTGCCTCGAGGATCGTTTCGCTGTCCAGTTTCATGCCGTTCTCTGTGCCCGCGTCAGGGCCGATGGGTGGGGTTCACAACCCAGAATTTATCGCTGATAATTCCTTATCAACGATAAATTTCAAGATGTCTTCTTCCTTTTTCCCAAGCGGCCGCCCGGCGCAGGCCGTGATCCTCGCGATCGTCACGCTCGACGCCATCGGCATCAGCCTGGTCATGCCCATCGTGCCGAGCCTGCTGCGCGAGGTCGGCCATACCGGCGATCTCGGCTGGCACTTCGGCGCCTTTCTCTCGCTGTATGCGCTGATGCAGTTCCTCTGCGCGCCGGTGCTCGGCGCGCTCAGCGACCGCTTCGGCCGCCGGCCGGTGCTGCTGGTGTCGGTGGCGGGCGCGGCAATCGATGCGCTCTTCATGGCCTTCGCGCCCTCGCTGTGGATGCTGTTCGTGGGCCGCGCGATCGCGGGCATAACGGGCGCGAACATGGCAGTGGCCTCCGCGGCCATCGCCGACCTCACGCCCGAGAACCAGCGCGCGCGCTGGTTCGGCCGCATGGGTGCCTGCTTCGGCCTGGGCTTCATCGCGGGGCCTGCCATCGGCGGTGTGCTCGGCGATCACGGCGTGCGCTTGCCGTTCATTGCGGCCGCGGTGCTCAACGGACTGACCTTCCTCGTGGGCCTGCTGGTGTTGCGCGAGTCGCGCCCGCCTGCGCTCGCATCGAAGCCCTTCGATCGCAACGTGCTGCATCCGCTCGCGTCGCTGCGCTGGGCCACAGGCTTTCCCGCGCTGCTGCCGATCCTCGGTGTCTTCCTGGTGCTCGTGCTGGTGGGCGAGGTCGCCGGCACGACCTGGGTGATTCACGGCGAAGACCGCTACGCCTGGAACGGCACCACGGTCGGCCTTTCGCTCGCGGGCTTCGGCCTGATCCATGCGCTCGTGCAAGGCGTGCTGGCGGGTCCGCTGGTCGAGCGCTGGGGCGAGCGCGTGGCGATCGCGGTCGGCACTCTCTCCGACTGCACCGCCTACGCGTTGATCGCCTTCGCCTCGCAGGGCTGGATGGCGCTCGCGCTGCTGCCGTTCCTGTGCATGGGCGGCGTCGGCCAGCCCGCGCTGCAGGCGATGCTCTCGCGACGCGTGGGCGAGGCCGACCAGGGCCGGCTGCAAGGAGTGCTCGCTAGCATCTCCAGCCTAGCCTCGGTGGTTGGCCCGCTGCTGATCAGCTCGCTCTACTTCGCGTTCCGCGTGCGCTTCCCGGGCATCGTGTGGCTGGCCGGCGCGGTGCTCTATCTGCTGTGCCTGCCGGTGCTGATGCGAAAGACGAAGGCCTAACCACCTAACCGCCCGCCCAGCCCCTTCGAGAACACCGAGGAACCGGCTTTGCCGGGCCTCAGGTGTTGCCCCCGGTAGGGGGTTGGCGAAGCGACACGAAGTGCGCGAAGACTGGGGGCGAGCCTATTTCTCGATGGTCTTGTTCCAGCGCGAATTCCATGCGGGCCGGTTCGCGTTGATGCTTTCCCAATCGATGGTGATCGCCGTCTTCATCCACTTGTTGATGTCCGCCACCTGCGTCGCGCCTTCGCCCACGGCCGGCGCCTTCGGGTTGGTCGGGATCTGCGCGCCGTACTGAAGCACGTTGGCCTGCGCCAGCGGGCTCAGCAAGAACTCGGCGAGCTTCTGTGAGAGCTCGGGTTCGCTGTTGTTGGCGATCACGCACTGGCCCACCATCAGCACCACCGCGCCTTCCTTGGGCGGTGCGTACTCCACCGGAATGCCCTTGACCTTGAGCGCGGCCACGGCCGTGGGCGTGAGCGGGAAGATCGCCGCCTCGCCCGTCTGCACCATCTCCGAGAGCTTGGCCGAGCTCGGGATGTACTCGAGCACGTTCGGTCCGATGGTGTTCGGCCAGGCCTTGAAGCCGGGCTCCACGTTCTTGTCGTTGCCGCCCTGGATGCGGTTGAACATCAGGAAGCCGTGCAGCCCGAACGACGAGGAAGACATCGACTGGAACACCACCTTGCCCTTGAACTTCGGGTCGGCCAGGTCCATCCACGAGGTGGGCGCGGCCCAGCCCTTTTCCTTGAACATCTTCGCGTTGTAGGCCAGGCCGGTCATGCCCAGGCTCACGCCGCTGGCCATGTCGTCCTTGAAGCGCGCGGCCGGGTAGATCTCGGCGAGCGACGGGTTGGGCTTCTGCTTCTGGCACAGGCCCATGCCGATGGCGCGCACCATGATGCCGTCGTCCAGGAACATCACATGCATCTGCGGGCGGTCCTTGTTGGCCTGCGCCTTCGCGAGGATGTCCGACGAGGTACCCGGCACCACCACCACCTTCGCGCCGTAGAGCTTCTCGAAGGCCGGGAACACGTACTGGGTGTACGCCTTCTCCATGGTGCCGCCGTTCATGCCGATGTAGAGGGTCTTGGTCTGCGCGCTCGCCGCGCCGCCTGCTGCGAGCAGCGAAACCGCCGCTGCCCCGAGCAGGGTCCGGTGAAGGGAGAAGGTCTTCTGGATACGGGACATGGTGTTGCCTTTCAGGGTGAGGTGGGGGTCTTGTCTTCTGCGAAGAAGCGGTCGATGGAGAACGCATCGATCGGCGTGCTGCTGTGTCCGTCGCGCACCAGCTCGGCCAGCACTTCGCCCGCGCCCGGGCCGATCTGGAAGCCTGCGCCCGAGAAGCCGAAGCCGTGGAAAAGGCCGGGCGTGGTGCGGCTGGGGCCGAGCACCGGCTGGCGATCGGGCAGGTAGCCCTCGGTGCCGCTCCAGGTGCGAATGAAGTGCGCGTGGCGCAGCGCGGGCAGAAGTTCGATGGCCTGCGCCGCGAGGGTGGCGATGGCGTCGCTGCCGGCGCGGGCGCGGTCGGCATCGACCGCGATGCCCGCGCCGCCGCCGAGCACGAGGTTGCCGCGCGCCACCTGCCGGCCGTAGATGCCGCCGCCTTCCACGCCGAGGCTCCAGTCCATGAAATGCGGCACCGGCTCGGTCACCACCATCACGGGGTTGCCCGAGCGCAGCGGCACGGCTTCGTCGAAATGGGTCGCGATGGGGCCGGACCATGCGCCCGCGCAGTTGAGCAGCACCGGCGCATGCACTTCCAGCGCATTGCCCGAGCGCAGCATGAACATCGCGCCGTCGTGCGCGACTTCGTCGACCTGGTGGCGCTCGAAGATCTGCGCGCCGGCGCGCTGCGCCGCGAGCGCGAAGGCCGGCGACACCAGCCGCGGATTGGCCTGCCCGTCTTCCACGCACAGCGAGCCGCCAACCGCGCGCGGGCCGAGCCAGGGACAGCGCTCGCGCAGGCGCGCAGCGGAGATCAGTTCGAGCCCGAGGTCGAAGTCCAGGCTCTGGGCGCGGTAGCGCTCGAGCGAGGCCATGTCGGATTCGCTGCGCGCGATCTTGAAGTGGCCCGAGCGCAGGTATTCGCCATCGGTGCCGAGCAGCGACGGCAGGCGGCCCCAGATCCGGTGCGCGCGTTGTGCGAGCGGCAACTGGCTCAGCGGCCGCCCCTGGCGCCGCACGCCGCCGAAATTCACGCCGCTGGAACGCGAGCCGCACAGGTCGCGCTCCAGCAGCGCGACGCCGATGCCCATCTGCCGCAGCGCGAGCGCTGCCGACGAACCCACGATGCCGCCGCCGACGATGGCCACGTCGGTGCGCAGCGTCCGAATCGAACTCATGCGCCGGCTCCTTCGGTCGATGCGTGCACGGCGAGATGAATGGGGATCGGCTTGATCGGCGCCTGCCCGCGCAACCGGCCCACCTGCTGCAGCGGCTGGCCTGTCGCATGCGCGAGGATCTCGGCGGCGGCCACGCCGCACATGCGACCCTGGCAGCGGCCCATGCCGACGCGCGACAGCGCCTTGAGGCGGTTCATTTCGTCGGCGCCGTTGACGGCAATGGCCTGACGCAGCGTGCCGGCGGTGACGTTCTCGCAGCGGCAGACGACAAGGTCGTCGGGCGCGTTCGCGGCCCAGTCCTGCGGCAGCGGAAAGGCGCGCTCCAGCCCGCGGCGAAAGCCCGTCAATCCTTCGAGCTTGGCCTCGAGCGCAGCGGCGCGTGCGGCATCGATGGCCACGCCGCGGTCCGCGAGCAGCGCGAGCGCGGCGCGTTCCCCCGCCCACTCGGCCGCATCGGCACCCATGATCCCGGCGCCATCGCCCGCGAGGTACACGCCTTCGACGCTGGCGCGGCCCGCCGCATCGCGCACCGGCAGGTGGGCGCGGTGCATCGGCGCGAACTCGAAGCGGCAGCCGAGCAGATCGGCCAGTTGGGTCTCGGAGCGCAGCGCGTAGCCGAAGCCGACGGCGTCGCAAGCCAGCGTGCGTTCTTCGCGGCCGTCGTGCCATGCAACGCCGGTGACGCGCCGCGCCTCGTCGTCGCCGATCACTCGCAATGGCCGCACGCCGCTGTGTAACGGCACGCCGTGCGCGCGCAGCCATGCGACGAAGTACACGCCCTTCGCGAACACGGCCGGTTGGCGCAGCATCGCGGGCGTTGCCGCGATCTGGTCGGCGAGCCGCGCGGTGTCGAGCACCGCCGCGACCTTCGCGCCGGCTTTTGCATATTGATAGGCCACGAGGTACAGCAGCGGCCCCGTGCCCATGAACACCACGCGTTGCCCGATGGCGCAGCCCTGGAACTTGAGCGCGACCTGCGCACCGCCGAGCGTGTAGACGCCGGGCAGCGTCCAGCCCGGTACGGGCAGCACGCGGTCGGTCGCTCCCGTCGCGACGATCAACGCGCCATGCGGCACGCGCGTCGTGGTGCGCGTCGGGCTGTGCAGCACGTCGAGCACGCCGCCCTGTGCGTTCCACACGAGGCTGTCGGGGCGGTAGTCGATGCGATCGCGCAGTGCGTCGAAGACCAGGTGCACCGCGTTCGCCCGCGAGGCTTCGAAGCCGTAGAGCGTGGCCGCCGTGCGCTGGATGAAGTTGGCGGGCGGGCGGCGATAGATCTGTCCACCGGCACGCGAAGCCTCGTCGATCACGAGGGGGCGCAGTCCATGCGCTACCAGCGCTTGCGCCGCGCGCACACCAGCCGGCCCGGCGCCGACGATCACGGGTTGAAGCCCGGCATTCGTCGTCATGCGCCGCTCCGCCCGGTGACCAGCGCCATGCCCGGCGCGATGAAGGTCGAGCAGGCGCGCAGGCGCTCGCCTTCGGCGGTCGCGATCCAGCAGTCCTGGCAGGCGCCCATCATGCAGAAGCCGGCGCGCGGCATGTCGCTGAATTCGTTGCGGCGAAGTTGGCCTGCCTGCGTGAGCACGGCCGTGAGCACCGTGTCGCCGGCGAGTGCCGAGGCGGGCTCGCCATCGAGCGTGAAGGCCACGGCCGCACGGCCGGTCTCGGCGACGCGATGCAGCAGTGCGTGTGATGCAGTCGATGCCATCTACTTGCGCCCCACCAGCACGCGGTCCAGCCCGTAGAGCCGGTCGAGGATCACCATCGCGACCGCGGTCACCGCCACCATCAGCGCCGACACCGCCGCCATCAGCGGATCGATCGACTCGGTCGCATACATGTACATGCGCACCGGCAGCGTCACCGTGCTGGGCGAGGTCACGAAGATCGACATCGTCACTTCGTCGAAGCTGTTGATGAAGGCCAGCATCCAGCCGCCCGTCACGCCCGGAAGGATCATCGGCAGCGTGATGCGCCGGAACACCGTCGCCTGGCTCGCACCCAGCGAGAGCGCGGCCTGCTCCGCGCTGCGGTCGAAGCCCACGAGCGCGGCCACGACGAGACGCAGCGTGTAGGGCGTGACGATGAGCGCGTGCGCCATCACCAGCCAGCCGAAGCTGCCCGTGCCGCCCACCAGCGCGAAGAGCCGCAGCAGCGCCACGCCCAGCACCAGGTGCGGAATGATCAGCGGCGAGAGAAATAGCGCATTGAGCAAGTCGCGCCCCGGAAATTCGTAGCGCGTGATCGCCATGCCGGCCGGCACCGCGAGCAGCGTGGCGATGGTGGCCGAGGCCAGCGCGAGCCACAGGCTGTTCCAGAACGACTGCATGAAGTCGGGGTGCGCGAACACCGCGGCGAACCAGCGCAGCGAGAAGCTGGTGGTCGGAATCGTCAGCGTGTTCTCGGGCGTGAACGCGACGATGCACACCACCAGCAGCGGCGCCAGCATGAAGGTGATGACGAGCGCGTTGAACGCGAGGGCGAAGGGGCCGTTCTTGGTCATCGCTTCAGCCCAGCGCTTTCTTGTAGCGGCCTTCTACGAGGCGGTTGTAGCTCAGCATCACGATGAGGTTCGCGGCGAGCAGCGTGAGTGCGATCGCTGCACCGAGGGGCCAGTTCAGCTCGCTCAGGTACTCGTCGTAGACCACCGTCGCGACCATCTTCAGGCGGCGTCCGCCGAGCAACCCCGGAATCGCGAACGAACTCGCCGCGAGGCCGAACACGATCAGGCTGCCCGAGAGGATTCCGGGCATCACCTGCGGCAGCACGATGCGGCGCAGCGTGGTGAAGGGCGAGGCCTTGAGCGAGAGCGCCGCGTTCTCCACGCCCGCGTCCAACTTCTGCAGAGAGGTCCACACCGGGATCACCATGAACGGCAGCATCACGTGGACCAGCGCGACGATCACCGCGATCTCGGTGTAGAGCATCTTCACCGGCCCGATGCCCACGAGGCCCAGCAGCGAATTGACCGCGCCCTCGGGCCCGAGCAGCATGCTCCAGCCGAAGGCGCGCACCACCACCGACACCAGCAGAGGCGCGAGCACCACCAGCAACAGGATCGAGCGCCACGGGTTGCGCATGCGGCTGAGCACATAGGCCTCGGGCGCGCCGATGACCACGCAGATCAGCGTGACCAGCGCCGAGATCCAGAAGGTGCGCCAGAAGATGCCGTGGTAGTACGAGTCGGTGAAGACGTGCGCGTAGTGCTCCAGCGTGAATTCACCGGCCTTCGGCCCGGTGGCCGGGTCGTACACGTTGAACGACAGCACTGCGGTGAGCAGCAGCGGCACCAGCAGCAATGCGGTGAAGAGCAGCAGCGCGGGGCCCGACAGCCACCACGGCACGGCCTTGTTCTTGATGCCGCTCATGCCGCGACCGCTTCCTCGGCCGGCAGCAGGCGCGTGCAATGCGCGGGCCAGTCGATGCCGACTGCGTTGCCTTCGTCCAGCGCATCGCGGCCGTCGTTGGGGCTCAGCACCATCAGGTCGCCTGCGGGCGTGGCGATGCGGTAGAGCCACTGGCTGCCGAGGAAGAAGCGCTCCTGCACCGTGCCGTCGAGCCGGCCGCGGCCGGCCGTGACCAGCTGGAGCTTTTCAGGCCGCACGCTCATGAGCACCGCGGCGCCGGCCTTCAAGCCGTCTTCGTCCACCTGCACCGCCAGTGGGCCGACCTCGACGTTGCAACTGCCGGTGCTGCAGGCCGTCACGCGTCCGTTCAGCAGGTTCGCCTTGCCCACGAAGGTGGAGATGAAGCGCGTGCTCGGATGCTCGTACACGCGGTGCGGATGGTCGATCTGCGTGGCGCAGCCGCCTTCCATTACCACCACGCGGTCGCTGATGGACATGGCCTCGCTCTGGTCGTGCGTGACCATCACCGTGGTGGTGCCGACCTTGCGCTGGATCTGGCGCAACTCGAACTGCATCTCCTCGCGCAGCTTGGCGTCCAGGTTGGAGAGCGGCTCGTCGAGCAACAGCACCGGCGGCTCGATCACCAGTGCGCGGGCGAGCGCCACGCGCTGCCGCTGGCCGCCCGAGAGTTCGCGCGGGTAGCGCGTGGCGTGCGCCTCCAGGTGCACCAGCGCCAGCGCCTGCTTCACGCGTTCGGCGCGCTCGGCCTTGGGCATCTTGCGCATCTCGAGGCCGAAGCTCACGTTGTCGGCCACGGTCATGTGCGGAAAGAGCGCGTAGCTCTGGAACACGATGCCCAGACCGCGCGTGTTGGCCTTGGCGTTCGTGATGTCCTTGCCCGCGAGTTCGATGCGGCCACTGGAGACAGCCTCGAACCCCGCAATCATCTGCAGCGTCGTCGTCTTGCCGCAGCCCGAGGGGCCGAGCAGCGAGACGAACTCGCCTTTTTCGACGCTGAGGTTCATCGCCGACACCGCGCGGGTGCTGCCGTAGAACTTGGTCACGTCGGTAAGCCGTAGGAATGACATGGAAGCGCCTTTTCTGTGGGGCAACAAGATGGCGTGCGACACCTTGGTGCATGCCATGGACTGCTGAGTACTTTCAATTCACTCTATTGCAACGATTGCGCCAGAACGCTTCGGGTATTCCATTAATCAGAATATTTCTATGATTTATTCCGTTCATTGGAATATCAGCCATAAAATTGACCCAGAAAATTCCACAGGAGCAAGGTATGGAAACCCCTTCGGAGGCGGCATCGGCGTCCACCGCAGCCAGCGGCGGCGTGCCACGCGTCTTTTCGGTGATCCGCGCGCTCGGCGCGGTGCAGGCCGAAGGCGGCCGCGTGACCCAGATCGCACGGTCCGTGGGCCTGACGCAAGCCACCACGCACCGTTTGCTGCAGGCGCTGATGGCCGAGGGCATGGTCGAGCAGGACGAGCGCACCAAGCTCTATCGCCTCGGCATCGACTTCTTCGCGCTCGCGGCGAGCGCGGGCAACCCCGGCGACCTGCGCTCGATATGCCGGCCAGTGCTGCTGCGGCTGTGCGCGAGCCTGGGGGACAGCATCTTCCTGTTGGCGCGCAGCGGCTTCGACGCCATCTGCCTGGACCGCAGCGAGGGGCCGTTCCCGATCCGCTCGTTCACCGGCGACATCGGCGGGCGCATCGCGCTGGGCGTGGGGCAGGGAGCGCTGGCGATCCTGGCCTTCCTGCCGGAGGCGGAGCGTGAAGAAGTGATCCGCTTCAATCTCTCTCGCGTGCGCGAGTACGGCGTGTACGACGAGGTCTATCTGCGCACCGAGATCGAGCGCGTGCGGCAGGCCGGCTACGCGGGGCGCAACACCGGGTTGCTCGAAGGCATGGCAGGCGTGGCGGTGCCGATCCTCGATCGCGAAGGCCGCGCAGTGGCCGCGCTGAGCGTGGGCACGATTGCCGACCGGCTCAATGCGGACCGCATGCCGACCGTCGTGGAGTTGCTCAAGCGGGAAGCCGCGGCCATCGGGCCGAAGATCAACCCGTTCGACGCGACGCTGAGGCGGCCGGCGCAGAGCCTGGCGGGGTCGCCGGCGGGGCAGCGGATCAGCTTGCCGGAGCCACCGGCGCCGTAGGGTCGCCAGGGCCAGGGCCAGGACCAGGGCCAGGGCCAGGTACAGCGGCTGCCGCCCACCACGACATCATCCAGTCGACGAGCCAGCGTCCCGCGGGTCCCGGCGGCGCCGACGCCGGATAGACGGCGGACATCGACAGGCCGGTGCCCTCGGGTGGCATGTCCTCGATGTCCAGCAGCACCAGCGAGCCGGCGGCGATGTCCTGCGCGACCATGTGTTGCGGCATGCTGCCCCATCCGACGGCGTCCTTGAGGAACGCGTGCTTGGTCGAGAGATCGGCCAGGCGCCAGGTCGAGGGCGACAGCACGCCGTAGTCCTTGCCCGCCATCAGCGCCGACCGGTCGGTCAGCACCAGCTGAATGTGTTTCTTCAGTTCGCGGGCCGGAATGCGTCCGCCCAGCGCCGCGAGCGGATGGCTCCGGGCCGCGACCATCACCAGCGAGACCTGGCCCAGGCGCTCGCTCGCGAGCGACGGAAACGCCACCGGCAGCTGGCCCAGAAACCCCAGGCTGCAGCGGCCGTCCATCACCGGCTGGTAGGCCGCGCCCAGGCCCTCCACGAACAGCCTCAGCGGCGTCAGCGGAAACCGGTGCGCAAAGGCTTTCGCGGCTTCGGTGATGGCGGCGGTGGGAAAGAACACGTCGACCACCACCGACAGCTCCGCCTCCAGCCCCGAGGCCATGAGCCGGGCCCGCGCCTTCAGCGTGTCCACGCCCGAGACGATGGTGCGCGCATCGGCCAGCAGCAGCACACCTTCGGGGGTCAGCTTGGGGAACCGGCCGGAGCGATCAAACAGCACCACGCCGATCTGCGCCTCCAGGCTGCCGACCCAGCCGCTCACCGCCGACTGCACACGGTTCAGCTTGCGGGCCGCGGCAGAAAAGCTGCCTTCGTCGACCGCCGCGATGAAGGTCCTGAGCTGGTCGAGTGAAACGCCGTCGAGCATGGAAGTTGGAAGGCTATAGAGCGCAAGCCATCCCAAAAACAGATGGATTGCATCTCAATATACCGTCTTCTCAGATCGAAGTGGAGTGGCCACCATTCAGCCCATCACCACTCATTCACTGAAATTCACCATGACCTACGCAATCATCGGCTCCGGCAACGTCGGAACAGCCCTCGCTCGCCAGTTCGCCCGCAGCGGTATCGCCGTCGCCATCGCCAACACCCGCGGACCAGAAACCCTCGCCGCGCTCGCCGACGAGTTGGGAGCGCGCATCACCGCCACCACCTTGCAGCAGGCCCTGGAGGCCGACGTCGTGATCCTGGCCTTGCCGTTCCGCGCGCACGTTGCGGTGGGCCGCGCTGCGAAGGACTGGAGCGGAAAGATCGTGGTCGATGCCATGAACACCTACGGCGTTGCGCCCGAGGAACTCAAGGGTCGGCCCTCCAGCGACGTGGTGGCCGACGCGTTCCCTGGCGCGAAGGTCGTCAAGACACTCAACCAGCTGCCCGCCAGGCTGCTGGCCATGAACCCCGCAGAGAACGGTGGCCGCCGCGTGATGTTCGTGGCCGGCAACGACGAGGCCGCGTCGGCGTCCATCGCAGGACTGGTCGATTCGCTCGGCTTCGCGCCCATTTCGCTCGGAAAGATCAACGAAGGCGGCGCCTTGCTGGGGCTCGGCGGGCCGCTGGTGCTGCAGAACCTGATCAAGCAGGGCTGAGCATCGCTTTCAGCGCTGGCGCATCGGCATCCGGTCGATCTCGGCGAACACCGCCTGCAGGTCGACGTCGGGGCCTTCGGTCATCTTGACGCCGCCGTCCTTGCCGACCAGCACGAAAGTCGGCGCGCCTGCTGCGTCCAGCTTCAGCGCACGCAGCAGGGCGCGGGTCTGCGCCGGGGGAAGGGGCTTGTCGTTGCGGCGGCCCTCGCCCGCGACCACGGTGTAGAGCACCATCTCGCGGTCGATGAAGGCCTCGCGCGTGGCGGTCTGGCGCAGGGCCGCTTCGACCTTTTGCAGCAGCGGATCGGCCACTGTCGGCACCACCACGACCACCGGCCGCGTTTTCCAGCGTTCGGCCACGAGCGGGTTGCTGTCGGCGGCCAGCGCGGGGAGCGGCACGGCGAGGCAAAGGGCTGCAGCAGCAGCGGTGGCATGGAGCAATGGGCGTCTTGTCATTTGAGCTTCCTGTCTTCGCTTTTGGCTTCCGCCATCGCCTCGGGTTCCAGTTCTTCCGCGAAGCGGTTCAGGCGAATGAAGATGCCCCAGCCCGCCATCAGCAGGCCGACGGCACTCAGCATGGCGGCGGCGTACAGCAGGAGTTCGGGCGCCTCGCGCGCCTTGAAGGTTGCCACCAGCCCTTCGACCGCCACGGCCACTACGATGACCACCATGAAGCGCGAGAGGAACCTGCGCACGCGGGTCGGCGCGCCGATGTGCGCGTCGCGGATGACCTCTTCTTCGAGCACGGTCTGCGAGATCTGCAGCGCCACCACGCCGGCGGCCAGCAGGCCCATCGCTTCGATGATCGCCTCGGCCGCCGGAAGGTCGAGGCCATGCATCACCGCGCCCCATCCCGTGCGCGCCGCGATCACGACCAGCACGAGCGAGGCGATGGCGAATGCGAGCGCCATCAGCGCATGGATCGCGGCGTAGAGGGAGTGGATGAGCTTCATGGCGCATGCGCAGGTATGAGGATGTGGAATCTTGGGCGCCATGCGGCGGTTCGTGCGTAGGCGCGCAGGCCGTCGCGCGGGCCGAGTTCTTGCAGAAAAAATGCTGCTCGCGCATTCGGGGTCGAACGGGCGTGAAAAGCTCGTGGAGTTGTCGATGGGGCGGAGGATCGATGCGCGCGAAGGTTGTTGGGCCGGGCGTAAGCATCACTGCGCCGTCAATGGCTCAAGACCTCCACGGGCAACAAAAAACTCTGCGGGCCATGCTTGGGTTCGCCTGAGACACGTCTTGAGATGGCGACGATGGCTACAACTTTGGGCGCGGGTTTCTCGATAGGAAATCCGGCCTTCGCTTTTACATGCCACTCAACCGTTTGACGGGGAAGCAGCCATCGACGTCGAAGATCGGAGAAGGCGGCGTGGAGTGCATTCGGGTCGATCGCGCCCTTGTTGACAGCGCGCAGCGTGTCGCTGAATCCTGGCGCGACAAGGTCCGCGACGTCCTTGGCCGATATCGAAAAATAGAAAGCGGGGTACCAGCTGGTGTTCAGCACCTTCAACGTGAAGCGATCCGGCTGAGAGGATCGAGGGCGGGTCAACGTGACTTTGAACGCGTGCAGTGGCCGGGGCTCCTGCAAACGCGAAATCGTCTGGTAGAGACTGAACGGGCTCTTGAGTTTTGTCCTCCCAATCAGCCAATGACCGAATACAAGGTCATCGTCATACCTTGAAAGTCGCCACCAGAACCAGCAGGCGGCGAGCATGACAGCCACAAGGGGGATCCGCACCTGCGCGAGCGACAGCGCCACCAAGACGACAAATGCGACAGCGCTTGCCAGAGGACTGGTCAGCGAGCGCCAGGCGGCAAGCGCTTTGGGCTTTGCCGCGGCCTTCCATCTTCTAGCTTGTTCCAGCCAATAGAGCCTGGAGTATTTGGTCGGAACAACCCGCCATGGCCGCTCGTCGAAGTCGAATCGCAGTATGGGTGCGCGGGGCCAATCCCGGTCGACCCAACGGGCGTAGCACCTGCATGCTTCCACCATCAGCGTTCGACAATCGTCGCGCAGCGTATCGAACATCTCTGGAATTTCGACGCTCGACAGCTGTACGACCCGCTCACGCTCCGGCGTGAGCGACTCCACGGCATCGAAGATGACGATGCCTCGCCCTTGGATGAGTGCAAACCGCTTGCCATCGCCCATGCCCAGCCCGTGGATGTAGTAGGCGGCGGCTCGGTTCTCTCTGTCGACCATTCTGTGGTCGAGGTACTCCGCAACCCCTCTTCGGGGGTGAAGTGCGACCCAGTCGGCAAGCAGTTGATGCTCGGCGGTGAGTTCGGTGTAGCCAGTCGTGGGCTTGCTCTGAAACTCGAAGCTCATAGATGACGGCTCCAGCGAAGGTGTTGGCAAGATGCGTGCGATTTCAGCACGGTTAGCAGATGACGTCCTTCCTGAAACGCATCAAGTCCTTCCATTTTTTCACTAGGCAAGCGCGCGGGATTCGCAGATATTGGCCGGGTTTCCCGCCCCTCTGTTGCCTTTCTTCTTCCCTCCTTTGCGGAGCGCGCCCATGTCCGAAACCCAATCCCCCGTTTCCCTCCCCACCGAAGTCGAACAACTGCTGCAGCGCCTGGGCGTGCCCCGCACCGCCTACACCGGCGGCGAGCTGACGGTGCGCTCGCCGGTCAGCGGCGAGGTGATCGCACAGGTGCCGCAGACCACGGCCGTGGAGGCCACCGGCGCCATCGGCCGCGCGCACGAGGCCTTCAAGGCCTGGCGCAATGTGCCGGCGCCGCGCCGCGGCGAACTGGTGCGTTTGCTGGGCGAAGAACTGCGCGCCGCCAAGCGCGACCTCGGCCGCCTCGTCACGCTGGAGGCCGGCAAGATCCCGTCCGAAGGCGCGGGCGAGGTGCAGGAAATGATCGACATCTGCGACTTCGCGGTCGGCCTCTCGCGCCAGATCTACGGCCTCACGCTGGCCACCGAGCGCGCCGAGCACCGGATGATGGAAACCTGGCATCCGCTGGGCGTGTGCGGCGTGATCTCGGCCTTCAACTTTCCCGTGGCCGTGTGGTCGTGGAATGCGGCGCTCGCGCTGGTGTGCGGCGACTCGGTGGTGTGGAAGCCGTCCGAGAAAACACCGCTCACGGCGCTGGCCGTGCACGCCATCGCGCAGCGCGCCATCGAACGTTTCGGCGATGCGCCCGAAGGCCTGCTGGGCCTCTTGCTGGGCCAGCGCGACATCGGCGAAGTGCTGGTGGACGACCACCGCGTATCGATCCTCTCGGCCACCGGCTCGACCGCGATGGGCCGGCAGGTCGCGCCCAAGCTGGCCGCGCGCTTCGCCCGCGCCATTCTTGAACTGGGCGGCAACAACGCCGCCATCGTCACGCCCTCGGCGGACCTGGACCTCACGCTGCGTGGCATCGCGTTCTCGGCGATGGGCACGGCCGGCCAGCGCTGCACCACGCTGCGGCGCCTGTTCGTGCACGACAGCGTGTACGACCAGCTGGTGCCCAAGCTCGCGAAGGTCTACGGCAATGTGCAGGTGGGCGATCCGCGCGAGGCCGGCACGCTGGTCGGTCCGCTGATCGACCGCGCGGCCTTCGACGGCATGCAGAAGGCGCTCAGCGAAAGCCGTGAGATCGGCGCCAAGGTGCACGGCGGCAGCCGCGTCGACGGCATCGGCACGCAGGACGCCTACTACGTGCGCCCCGCGCTGGTGGAATTGAAGTCGCACGACGGCCCGGTGCTGCGCGAGACCTTCGCGCCCATCCTCTACGTGGTGCGCTACAGCACGCTCGACGAAGCCATCGAATGGCACAACGCGGTGGGCGCGGGGCTGTCGTCGTCGATCTTCACGCTCAACGTGCGCGAGGCCGAGCGCTTCATGTCCAGCGCCGGCTCTGACTGCGGCATTGCCAACGTCAACATCGGCCCGAGCGGTGCCGAAATCGGCGGCGCCTTCGGTGGCGAGAAGGAAACCGGCGGCGGGCGCGAAGCGGGCTCGGACAGCTGGAAGGCGTACATGCGCCGCGCGACCAACACCATCAATTACTCGACGGCACTGCCCCTTGCCCAGGGCGTGACCTTCGACATCGGCGACTGATCGACCCCGGCCTGTTGTTCTTGCCGCGCAGCGTTTCGCTGCAGCGGCAAGGCGGTGGCCGCGCGCATCCAAGAAAAACTACCAGGAGACAGAGAAGATGAAGAAGCAAATGAAGACCTTCGCCACCGCAGCGCTGCTCGCGCTCGCATTCGGCACCACAGCCACCGCGCAGCAGGCACCCACCGGCGGCACGCTCGACAAGATCAAGGCGAGCGGCAAGGTCGTGCTCGGCGTGCGCGAAGCCTCGCCGCCGATGGCCTACATGCTGGGCGCGGGCGAGAAGTACGTGGGCTACCACGTCGAGCTCTGCGAGCGCGTGCTGAAAGACATCACGCCCAACGCGAAGCTCGAATACATGGCGGTGACCGCGCAGAACACGATTCCGCTGGTGCAGAACGGCACGCTCGACATCGGCTGCGGGCCCACCACCAACAACACTGCGCGCCAGCAACAGGTGGCCTTCGCGCTCACCACGTATGTGAGCGAAGTGCGCATGGCCACCAGGGTCGATTCGGGCATCACCACGCTCGACCAGCTCGCGGGCCGCAACGTGTCGGCCTCGACCGGCACCACTGCCGTGCAGCTGCTGCGCAAGCGCGAGCGCGCGCAGAACGTCTCGTACAACACGATGCTCGGCAAGGACCACCTGGAGAGCTTCCTGCTGATGGAGTCGGGCCGCGCCGATGCCTTCGTGCTCGACGACAACCTGCTCGCCGGGATCATCGCGAACTCGAAGAACCCTGCGGCCTATCGAATCGCCGGCGAGGCGCTGGGCTCCGAGCCGATCGCGCTCCTGTTCCGCAAGGACGACCCGGCCTTCAAGGCGGCGGTGGACGAGTCGCTGCGCAAGCTCATGAAGAGCGGCGAGCTCGAGAAGATCTACACCAAGTGGTTCGTGGCCGCGATTCCACCGAAGAACACCAGCCTCAACCTGCCGATGAGCCCGGCGCTCAAGCAGTTGCTGCTCGAACCCAACGACAAGCCATTGGAAGCCTACGCCAAGTGACCGACGCTGCCGTGTTCTCGCCGGCGCAACGTGTGCGCGCCATCCACGTCTCGGAGATCCTGCGCATCACCGACCACGCGCAGGCGCTCAAGCGCGCCGGCCGCCCGGTGATCGTGCTGGGTGCGGGCGAGCCCGACTTCGACACGCCCGAGAACATCCGGCACGCGGCCTCGCAGGCGATTGCGCGCGGCGACACGCGCTACACGGTGCTCGATGGCAGCCCGGCGATGAAGGCGGCCGTGCAGCTGAAGTTCAAGCGCGACAACGCGCTGGACTTCGCGCTCGACGAGATCAGCGTGAGCGCCGGCGCCAAGCAGGTGATCTTCAATGCGCTGATGGCGAGCCTGAACCCGGGCGACGAAGTGATATTGCCCGCGCCGTACTGGACGTCTTACGCAGACATCGTGCAGATCTGCGGCGGCGTGCCGGTGTCGGTGGCGTGCGGCGAGGAGAACGGCTTTCGCCTGACAGCGGCGCAATTGCAGGCGGCCATCACGCCGCGCACGCGCTGGCTGTTTCTCAACTCGCCATCGAACCCGAGCGGCGCGGCCTACAGCGCGGCGCAGTTGAAGTCGATCACCGATGTGCTGCTCGACCACCCGGGCGTCTGGGTGCTCGCGGACGACATCTATGAACACATCCTCTACGACGGCCTCGCGTTCGCAACGCCGGTGGCTGTCGAACCGCGGCTGCGTGATCGCACGCTCACGGTGAACGGCGTGTCGAAGGCCTATGCGATGACCGGCTGGCGTGTCGGGTACGGCGCGGGGCCGCGCGCGTTGATCGCGGCGATGGCGGTGGTGCAGAGCCAGTCGACCTCGTGCCCGTCGTCGGTGAGCCAGGCCGCGGCCATCGAGGCGCTCACCGGACCGCAGGGCATCGTGGCCGAGCGTTGCGCATCGTTCCAGCAGCGCCGCGATTTCGTCGTGGCCGCGCTCAATCGCACGCAAGGCCTGCATTGCCGCGTGCCCGAAGGCGCCTTCTACACATTCGCAAGCTGCGCCGGCGTGCTCGGCAAGCGCACCGCCGGCGGCGCGCTGCTGCAGACCGACAGCGACTTCTGCCGCTACCTGCTGCAGGACTTCGACGTGGCGGTGGTGCCGGGCAGCGTGTTCGGGCTCGCGCCGTATTTCCGCATCTCGTATGCGACGTCGATGACGCAACTCGAAGAGGCGTGTGCGCGGATTTCCGCCGCTTGCGCCGCGCTCACATGACCCCGCATTTCTCTCTCCCCCGCTGGGGGAGGGCAGGGGTGGGGGCAGGCGGCGCATCCATCGCCGTCGGCCGTATCAACGCCGCTTGCCCCCATCCCAGCCTTCCCCCAGAGGGGGAAGGAGCCAAAACCAATATCCACAGTCATCCTTCGGAGCGCACATGACTTCCTCCCGCACCGGCGGCCAGATCCTGGTCGACCAGCTCATCACCCACGGCGTGCAGCAGCTCTTCTGCGTGCCCGGCGAAAGCTTCCTGGCCGTGCTCGATGCCTTGCACGATGCGTCGATCGACGTGACGGTGTGCCGGCAGGAGGGCGGCGCGACGATGATGGCCGAGGCACAGGGCAAGCTCACGGGCAAGCCGGGTATCTGCTTCGTCACGCGCGGCCCCGGCGCCACCAACGCGGCGGCGGGCGTGCACATCGCGCACCAGGACTCGACGCCGCTCCTGCTGTTCGTCGGCCAGGTCGCACGCGACGCGCTGGGCCGCGAGGCTTTCCAGGAACTGGACTACGGCGCCGTCTTCGGCACCATGGCCAAGTGGGTCGTGCAGATCGACGATCCGGCGCGCGTGCCAGAACTCGTCTCGCGCGCCTTCCATGTCGCGACCTCGGGCCGGCCCGGTCCGGTGGTGATCGCGCTGCCCGAAGACATGCTGACCGAAGCCGCCGTGGTGGCCGATGCGCTGCCTTATGCGGTGACCGAAACCCATCCCGGTGCGGCGCAACTGGCCGAGCTGCAGCAGCGCCTGTCGCAGGCGCAGCGGCCAGTCGTCATCCTGGGTGGCAGCCGCTGGTCCGAAGCCGCGACGCAGCAGTTCGCGAAGTTCGCCGAGGCGTATGCGCTCCCGGTGTACTGCTCGTTCCGCCGCCAGATGCTGATGTCCGCCGACCACCCCTGCTACGCGGGCGACCTGGGCCTCGGCGCGAACCCGCGCATGCTGGCGCGCATTCGCGATGCGGACCTCGTGCTACTTGTCGGCGGCCGCTTGTCGGAAGTGCCTTCTCAAGGCTATGAGCTGTTCGCGATCCCGCAGCCCAAGCAGGCGCTGGTGCATGTGCACGCGGATGCCGACGAGCTCGGCAAGCTCTATCGACCGGCGCAGGGCATCCACGCCACGCCGCAGGCGTTCGCCGAAGCGGTGTCGGCGCTGCGCCCGGCATCAACGCCCGCCTGGCAGGCCGAGACCCAAACCGCGCGCGAGGATTTCCTGCGCTGGAGCGACCCGGCCCCCATCCGCATTCCCGGCCCGCTGCAGATGGGCGAGGTCATGCAGCACCTGCGCGAGGTGCTGCCGGCCGACACCATCTTCTGCAACGGCGCGGGCAACTTCGCGACCTGGGTGCACCGCTTCTGGCCGTTTCGCGCATTCGCAAGCCAGCTCGCGCCGACCAGCGGTTCGATGGGCTACGGCCTGCCGGCCGGCGTCGGCGCCAAGCGGCTGTGGCCCGAACGCGAGGTGGTCGTGTTCGCGGGCGACGGCGATTTTCTGATGCACGGCCAGGAGTTCGCCACCGCCGTGCAGTACGGCCTGCCGATCCTCGTGGTGCTGCTGGACAACGGCATGTACGGCACGATCCGCATGCACCAGGAAAAGCACTACCCCGGCCGCATCAGCGCCACGCAGTTGAAGAACCCCGACTTTCGCGGCTATGCCGAAGTGTTCGGCGGGCATGGCGAACGCGTGACCACGACGGAAGAGTTCGGCCCCGCACTCGCGCGTGCGCGGGCGAGCGGCAAGCCGGCCCTCCTGCATTGCCTGCTGGACCCCGAGGCCATCACGCCGGCCAGCACGCTGCAGTCGATCCGCAAGGCGGCGCTGGCGGCGAACTGAGGCGTTGTTCAGAGCGGCCCTTGCCGGCCGCACACCGAACCAACGATCAGCCGCTCAGCCCATCCACCGCCTGGAACATCGCCTGCCGCGCCTGGCTGACGATCTGCCCGCGCCACGCGTCGGTGTCGGTATAGAACGCCTCGACCATCCGCGCGCGGATGCCGTCGGCCAGATCGGTCGGCGCATCCGGGTGCTTGTGCAGCCAGTGGTCGGCGCGCAGGGCGCCAGTCACTTCCAGGATGGGCAGCGTGCCGTATTCGAGCGCGATGCCGGTGTATTCGGCCTTCGGGCATTCCTCGTACACGGCGTCCCACATCAGCCCGCGCAGCAGCGCCGAAGTCGATGAGCCGTCGTAGATCGAAGTGACAGGCGCCGCGGGCGTGCCCCACCAGGCGTTGGCGCGGGCGTAGGCGGTCTTGTCGTCCTTGCCCGCATAGATGCGCTCGCCCAGGCCGTTGGGGCCGAGCCCCGTGTGCAGGTCGATCCAGGCGATGCGTTTGGCGTTGCCCGCGTGGCGGCGCAGCACGCCGCGGATGGTCTTGTTGCTCCAGGTGGGCGCCTTGCCGCCGAAGAACAGGCCATCGTCGAACTGGTATTGGCCGCTGGTAACGGCTGCCTGGTAAGCAGTGGTGCCGTGCTTCTCGATCCACTTCTCGACGGCCGCCTGGTTCTCCGGCGTGGGCGGCCAGGTGTCGGGCAGCAGCAGCGGATGCAGCTTGGCGTAGGGCTCGTTGACCGGCACCGGCTGCGAGAAATCGATGAAGTTGCGGTTCAGGTCGACGTTCTCGTGCGTCACGCGCCGGCCGTACGAAAAGCCGTGCGGGTTGAGCGCGTGCACGTAGAGCACCGCCACGCCCTGTGCCTTGGCCTTGTCGCGCCACTCGGCATCGTGCAGCGCGAACACCTGCACGCCGCTGCCGCAATGGCCCTCGGCGCCGTGGCACGCGCTCGTGACGATCAGCAGGCGCTCGGCGTTCGCATCGCCATCGAGCGCCACGTCCATCGACAGGTCTTCGCCGTCGCGGCCCTTGAGCGGGTGCGCATGCGGCTCGACGGTGAGGCCTGCGCTCACGCAGCCTTGCAGGAACTTCTGGCGCGCCTGGGCATAGCGCGGCGAAAAGGCCTCGCCGATGCCGATCATGAAACGTTGCCGCCCGGCTTGTTCAGGAACTGCTCGGCGATCTGCACCCAGCAGGTGGCGCCGAGCGGAATGAGATCGTCGTTGAAGTCGTAGCTCGCGTTGTGAAGCGTGCAGGGGCCTTCGCCGTGGTGCACGTCGCGGTGCGTGCCGTCGCCGTTGCCGATGAAGGCATAGGCGCCGGGCTTGGCCTGCAGCATGAAGGCGAAGTCTTCGGAGGTCATGGCGGCCTCCTGCTTCAACACGTTCTCGGGGCCGACGATGCCGGCCATCACGTCGCGCGCGAAGTGGGCTTCGGCCTCGGTGTTGATGGTGGGCGGGTAGTAGCGCTCGAAGCGGAAGTCGCAGGTCGCGTCGTGCGCCGCGCAGATGTGCTCGGCGATCTGGCGCATCTTGGCCTCGATCATGTCGAGCACCTCGATCGAGAAGGTGCGCACCGTGCCCGAGAGCTCGCAGTTGTCGGGAATCACGTTGTTGGTTTCGCCCGCATGGATGGTGGTGACGGAGATCACGGCCGAATCGGTCGGCTTCATCTTGCGGGTGAGCACGGTCTGGAAGGCCTGCACGATCTCGCAGGCGATCGGCACCGGGTCGATGCCGGTCTGCGGCAGCGCCGCGTGGCCGCCCTTGCCGATCACGTTGACGTGGAACTTGTTGCCCGAGGCCATCACCGGGCCGGGGCTCACGGCGAACTGGCCGGCTTTCATGCCGGGCCAGTTGTGCATGCCGAAGACGGCATCCATGGGGAACTGCTCGAACAGCCCTTCCTTGATCATTTCGCGGGCACCGCCGCCGCCTTCTTCGGCCGGCTGGAAGATCAGGTAGACGGTGCCGTCGAAATTGCGGTTCTTCGCCAGGTGCTGGGCGGCTGCGAGCAGCATCGCGGTGTGGCCGTCGTGGCCGCAGGCGTGCATCTTGCCGTGGTGCTTGCTGGCGTGGGCGAAGTTGTTGAGCTCGGTGACGGGGAGGGCGTCCATGTCGGCGCGAAGGCCGACCGCGCGGTTGCTGGTGCCGTTCTTGACGATGCCGACGACGCCGGTGGTGCCCAGGCCCCGATGGATGGGAATGCCCCATTCGGTGAGCTTGCCTGCCACCACGTCGGCGGTGCGGACTTCCTGGAAGCAGAGTTCGGGATGGGCGTGGAGGTCACGTCGGACGGCGGCGATGCCGGCCGCCTGCGTGACGAGCGAATCGATGAGTTTCATGGGCACAGTCTAGGCTTTGCATCCTGCTCCGCAAAGACCGTGCCGGGCAAACCCTCAGGCTGTGTTCAGGAACCGGTCAGCGCCCCATGCTCTTCAGATAGTCGGCCCGTGCAGCCAGCGCCGTGTCGGTGAAGTCGGTGAAAACGCCGTCCACGCCGAGCTTGTAGTAAATCGCGTACTCGTTCTTGCCGTCCTTGTTGTAGTCCGCAGCCAGGCGGCGCGACTCGTTGCGGAAGGTGAAGGGGTGCACGAAAAGGCCGGCCTTGTGGGCGTCGGCGATCAGCGTGGTGGGCGAGACCGAGGTGGCGTCGGCGTCGTTGACCTTGCCGTCCTTGTTCACGTCGATCGGCTTGCCGTCCGGGCCGATGCTGCCCTTGATGCTCACGATGTAGCGTTTCCACGGGCCGATGCCATCGGCATAGGTCTTGATCTCGGCCAGGCCTGCGGGCGTGACCATGGCGTCGAAGTTGCGGGTGTCGCCGGCCTTGGTCCAGTCGTAGGGGCGGTCGCTGGGCACGGCGAAGGTCACGGTGCCGGTCTTCAGGTCGACGCTGTCGCCGTCGATCAGCTGGATGATCTTCGTGTTCAGGCCCTTGGCTTTCATGTACTTCAAGCTGCCCGGCTCGAAGGACTGCACGTAGATCGGCGCGGTCTTGCTGTTCCAGCCGGCGGCGTTGATGGCGGCGATCATCTTGTCTTCCAGCGGCAGGCCGAGTTCGCGGAAGTAAGTCGGGTTCTTCGACTCGGGATAGATCGCGATGGTGCGGCCGGTTTCCTTCGACTTGGCCTTGGCGAAATCGATGATCTCCTGGAACGTGGGGACCTTGAACTTGCCGTTGAATTCCTGCGGGCGCTCCGCGTCGGTCGAGATGCCGCCCAGCGTCTTGATCTCGGCCAGCGTGAAGTCGTTGCTGAACCAGCCGGTCTGGGT
>Ga0163161_10000303_pt1 | contig 42868 bp, 48 predicted proteins | sample S45metaG_FD_129847 | JGI IMG/M metagenome (GOLD analysis project Ga0163161, IMG submission 129847) | Switchgrass rhizosphere microbial communities from Kellogg Biological Station, Michigan, USA - S4-5 metaG | ecosystem: Host-associated > Plants > Roots > Rhizosphere > Soil | place: USA... | reverse complement strand
TTCGTCCTGAAAAAAGGTTATGTCCTGCTGAACGCCGTCCTCAAAGACGAGAAAATCGCCGCGCGAGAGGCCCGTGATCAGCTGCTTCTTTTGCGTAACGGTCACCGGCAGCCGCACCTCAAACACCTTGGTCGGCCCGCCGGTCTCATCGCCGGTCGGCGGCGGTGTTGGCGTGGCTTTTTGTGCGTGCCCGACGCTCGCAAATATCGCTGAGAGCGATAGTAAAAGGAGGAAACTCTTTCTCATAAACCGCGGCAATAAATACAATTATGACCCGTGTTTTCGATGCGCGGGCGAGGTGGCATGTTGCCCTGCAGCAAGCCGCGAGTATAACAAACTTCGGCATTCCTTTGTATCTTGCCGATTGTTCGGCGAAAATCAGTTAGCCATGAGCCTGATGGATCCAAACATCTTCAGGGAATACGACATTCGCGGCATTGTCGGCTCGCAATTGACCGATGAGACCATAGATATGCTGGGGCGGGCGATCGGGACGTTCTATCGGCAGAACGGCGCGATGAAGATCGCGATCGGTTATGACGCGCGCGAAAGCAGTCCCCGATATTGCGACCTCTTGACCGCGGCCCTGAACGGCTGCGGGTGCGATGTCGTGCGTATCGGAATGGTGCCGACGCCGGTGCTGTATCACACGGTCTTTACCCGCGACGTCGACGGCGGCGTGATGATCACCGGCTCGCACAACCCGCCGGACCATAACGGATTTAAGATCTGCCTCGAGAAGGAGGCTCTGTTCGGATCGCAGATACAGGAAATAAAAGAGATCGCTTTCGCCGGCAGGTTTGTCGCCGGTTCGGGCTCGATCGAAACGATTGACGTTCTCGACGATTATCGTCGCGATATCGTATCGCGGGTTTCACTTCCCTCGCGCAAGATCAAGGCCGTGATCGACGCTGGCAACGGCATGGGCGGCGTGACCGCTGTGCCCGTTTATCGCGAATTGAGTATCGAGTTGATCGAGCTTTTCACGGAACCTGACTCGACATTTCCAAATCATCATCCCGACCCAACGGTCGAATCAAATCTCAATGACCTCATCGCAGCCGTAAAACAAAACAACGCCGATGTCGGCATCGCATTCGACGGCGACGGTGATCGGATCGGTGTCGTCGACGAAACGGGCCGCATCATCTGGGGCGACGAGTTGATGGTTTTGCTCTCGCGCGCCGCGCTTGCCGAGCGGCCGGGCGCCACCATCATCGCCGAGGTGAAATGTTCGCAAACGCTTTTTGACGACATCGCAGCACACGGCGGCAAAGCTGTTATGTGGAAGGCCGGCCATTCGCTGATCAAAGCAAAAATGAAAGAGACGGGAGCGGTACTCGCCGGCGAGATGAGCGGCCATATCTTCTTTGCCGACAGGTTTTACGGGTTTGACGACGCGACGTATGCCGGAGCCAGGTTGATCGAGATCTTATCGCAGACGGACAAACCTCTTTCGGCACTTCTGGCCGATATTCCAAAGACATTCTCGACGCCCGAGATCCGCGTCGATTGTCCTGACGAGATCAAATTCGATGTCGTCAAACGGATCGCCACCGACTTTGCCCGCGACCACGATGTAATAACCATCGACGGCGCTAGAATTATTTTTGATCACGGATGGGGCCTCGTCCGCGCGTCGAATACGCAGGCGATACTTGTGCTCAGATTCGAAGCCGATGCACAAGATCATCTGCAGGAAATAAGAAGGGAGTTGGAAGAAACCCTGGCAAAACTGCTCAAGCATTAACACACACTATGAGATCGCAATACATTTTCAAACGCCTCATATTCGTATCCGGCCTTTTCATGCTAACTGCCGCGTCGCTTGTTTCGGCACGCGGCCAAACGCATTTCAGAATAAGCGTCGACCGGTCGCTGTCGGTTGAGCAGCCTCTGTCGGGACGGCTGCTGATCTTTATGACAAAGAGCCACAAGCCGCTGGAATTGATCGAGCCGGATTTTATGGACCCGAACGCCGTATGGATCTCCGGAACTGAAGTCGCAAATCTCGCGTTTGCAAAGAGTGTCGAGATCGACGCGGATGCAAAGAGTTTCCCCGCGCCGTTCTCAAGCGCGCCGGCCGGCGAGTACCAGATAATGGCCGTTCTCGATCGTAACCATTCATACACGTATTGGGGCCGGCCGGATGAGGGCGATATCGTCAGCGTCGTGCAAAAGGTCACCATGCCAGCCAGCGAGACCGCTTTGACATTGTCGAAAGTGTTTCCCGAACCGGTTCGCGAAACCCATCCTAACGTCAAGTTTGTCGAATTTGAGAGTCCGACGCTTTCTCAGTTTTGGGGACGGGCGATGACGATGCAAGCAGCGGTCGTGCTGCCACCAAAATACTTTGAAACAAACACGGCACATTACCCGACAGCTTACATCATCCATGGCTACGGCGGCGGCGGTCCTCCGCCGAAAGGTGCGATGGACACGGCGATGAAGCAGTTCCAGAGCGGTGAGCTCCCTCAGATGATCTATGTCTTCCTGAACGCTCACACGTCGATGGGACATCACGTCTTTGCCGATTCGGCCAACAACGGGCCGTGGGGAACGGCGCTCGTGAAGGAATTCATTCCCTATCTCGAAAAGCAATTTCGAATGGACGCTCGTCCGTCGGAACGATTCCTGACCGGCCACTCATCGGGCGGCTGGGCGACGCTTTGGGTGATGGTCACGCACCCGGATTTTTTTGGCGGTACGTGGTCGACGTCGCCCGACCCAGTGGATTTCCGAAATTTCACCGGCCCCGACCTGACTAAATATCCGCCGCAGAACGCATACGTGGATCCATCGGGCAAGGAATACGGGCTTGTCCGCGTAAAGGGCAAAGATGTTGCCGTCGTCCGGCAATACACACAGCAGGAAATGGTCCTTGGATATTACGGCGGCCAGTTCGGCTCGTTCAACGCGGTCTTTAGCCCGAAAGGTCCCGATGGCCAGCCGATGAAGCTATTCGACACCGATACCGGCCGGATCGATCCGTTCGTTCAGAAGGCATGGGAGAAATACGACATCTCGCGGCTATTGCGTGACAACTGGAAAACGCTCGGGCCGAAACTAAGAGGCAAGATCCACATCGTCGTCGGTACGGCGGACACCTTTCATCTCGATGAGCCGACGCGGCTGCTCGATGCCGAATTGAAAAAGCTGGGCAGCGACGCAAAGTTCGAGTATCTCGAGGGCAAAAACCATTTCGATCTTTACCAGGGTGGTCTGCGGAACAGGTTGTTCAAAGAGATGTATGCCGTCGCGCGTCCGGCATCAAAAGCAGCTCGAAAGTGAAACATACGGTCCAAGAACTTGCCGATGTCGGTCGCGAATTCTACCGCCGCGGCTGGGCGTTGGGCACGAGCGGCAACTTTAGCGCGCTTGTCGGCCGCGAGCCGTTGAGGATGACGATCACGGCGAGCGGAAATGAGAAAGGCATGCTCGACGACGAGCATTTTCTCGAGGTCGACGATCAAGGGGAAGTTGTCGCCGGCGAGGGACGACAGTCTGCTGAGACGTCTCTGCATCTTACGATCTATCGCATGCGGCCGGCGGCGGGTGCCGTGCTTCACACGCATTCGGTTTGGGGAACGATCCTGTCCGATGCATTCTATGATAAGGGAGCGATCGTGATTGAGGGCTATGAGATGCTGAAAGGCCTCGCCGGCGTCACGACGCATGAACATTCGGAACGAGTGCCGATCACCGAGAATTCGCAGGATTACATGGCGCTGGCCGGGACGATCGAGAATATCTTACGGGACGATAATGACATCCATGCCATCTATCTGCGGCGGCACGGCCTATATACTTGGGGCCGCGACATTGCCGAGGCGAAGCGACACGTCGAGATCTTCGAGTTTTTGTTCGAGGTTTTGGGCAGAAGCCAGTAGCGACCGGCTTCGTTTGAGAGGTTTAGAATGGCAGTAGTAAATATTCCTGACAAAGGCGTTACTCTGAAAGAGCCGAACGAGATCGTTAATTGCCTCGCCGCGATCGGCATCGACTACGAGCGATGGCAGATATCGGACGATCTCGCGCCCGACGCCTCGGACGATGATATCCTCACGGCATACTCCCCTGAGATAGAGCGGCTCAAAGAGAATGGCGGTTATGTGACCGCCGATGTCATAAACGTCACGCCGGCGACACCCGGCCTTGATGAGATGCTCGACAAATTTAACAAAGAACACTGGCATGACGAGGACGAGGTGCGCTTTATCGTCAAAGGTCACGGGCTTTTCCATATCGCACCGCCGGGCGGTGATGTCGTGTCGATAGAAATGGAAGCAGGCGACCTGATACGCGTACCGCGCGGGACGCTGCACTGGTTCAACCTTTGCTCGGACCGCACGGTGAGAGCGATACGTCTCTTTCAGGACGCCGCCGGCTGGACGCCGCACTATACCTCGAGCGGCGTCGATGCGAATTTTCAGCCGCTTTGCCTCGGCCCTGCGTATTTTCCAAAGGCGGCATGAATTCCATGCCAACCGTCATTCTCCTCGATATCGAGGGAACTACCACGCCGATCGATTTTGTCCACAAGACCCTTTTCCCGTTCGCCCGCGCGCGGATGGCTGCGTATGTCGCCGCGCATTTTGCGTCGCTCGGCGCCGAGATCGAGCAACTCGCGGAGGAACACGCACGCGATTGCGAACATGAAGAGCCGATTGACACAACCTCGCCCGACTCGGTTGCGCAGTACCTGAACCATCTGAACGATGTCGATCGCAAGTCCACGCCCCTCAAATCCATCCAAGGGCGCATCTGGCAGAACGGATATAAATCGGGCGAATTGAAGTCGATCGTCTTCGACGACGTGCCTACGGCTTTTGAGAATTGGCACGCCGTCGGAAAGCGTATCGCTATCTATTCATCCGGCAGCGTACTCGCGCAGCAGCTGTTATTCCGATCTACGGATCATGGCGACCTCACGCCGCGCATATCGGAATATTTCGACACAAATGTGGGCGGCAAACGCGACGCGGACAGCTATCGCAAGATCGCAAAGGCTCTCGACGCGCTCCCTTCAGACATTTTATTCGTCTCCGACATCCAGGCCGAACTCGACGCGGCAAAGAGTGTCGGATTTGAAACCGCTCTGTCCGTGCGTGAGGGCAATGGAGCAAACGACAGCCCGCCCCGGCATCTGACCATACGATCATTCGCAGAGATCGCGATCTAATTCACGCTGGCGACCTGGTACTGCTCGAGCTTGCCGTCAGGCATCTCAAATGTCCATGCCCGCAGGGTCTTGTTTGCAAAGCGCACGATGTAATTCCGATAGACCATGCCGCCGCGCAGACTCTGCGAGCTTTGGACAAACGACTGCGGCGGGCCGAGCGGGCCGAGGCTCGAGGCAAAATCTTTCAGCGCAACGTCACTGAAATAAAAATTCGCGTTGTCAGTGAAGAGTGCGCGGTCAATAGTGCCTTTCTGAAGGCCTTCGAAGATCTTGCGTGTTTGTTCGGTCTTGGGAGCCACCGACGCGTCCGAGGTCTCGGAGAGCATCGGGATGATCGCACCGGTGATCGCACCACCGGCGTCGGCCGCATCCTGATTGGTAAGCACGACGACGGCGGCTTTGTCGTCGGGAAAAACGGTATTTTGTGCGGTAAAACCCGAAACCTCGCCGCTGTGCGAAACAGCTCGGCGGCCGTTGTTTGAGCCCACCGAAACGCCCAGGCCATACCGCGTCGAAAGGCCGTTATTGAGCAGCGTGTCCTTTTCGAGCTCGGCATACGATGCGGGCTTAAGAAGCTTTTGATCGATGAGCGATATGTCCCATTTGGCAAGGTCCTCGGCGGTCATGGCGATCTCGCCGGCGGCAAACAGCCATCCCGGCCCTTCCTTCGGCGCGGGATGCAGAGGCCCGAGCGCGAACCGGTAGTAGCCCGTCGGGTCAGATTCGGTCAGTTTCGCCTTATCGGTGTCGTACGCAGTGGCCATCCCGAGCGGTTTGAATATCCGTTCCTGCAGGAATTGCCACATCGGCATTCCCGACGCTTTTTCGATGATCACGCCGGCGATGACGTAATTCGTATTGCTGTACTGCCACTTCGTGCCGGGTTCGAAGTCCAGCGGGATCTTTGCCCAGCGGTCCATGATCGCCTGTGCGGTCGTCGGCTTGAGCATGCCGGGCATGACGTAATCCTGCGGCCAGTAGTCCTGATAGCCTGACGTGTGCGACAACAGCTGGCGGATCGTGACCTCATTGGCACGCGTCAGGCCGGGGACATATTTGCCGACCTTGTCATCAAGCGAGAGCTTTCCTTGTTCCTGCAAAAGCAGTATCGCTGCGCCAGTAAATTGCTTGCTGATCGAGCCGATGCTGTATCTCATCGCCGGCGTGGCCGGCGTGTTCGTCTCGAGCCGGGCGGTGCCATAGGCCTTCGTAACGACGATCTTGCCGTCCTTTACGATCGCAACCGACGCACTTGGCACGCCAGTGCGAGCAAGCGCGTCGGTTGCAACTTTGTCGATCTTTGACTGCAACTCGGCCGAGAGCTGTGTTTGCGCACCGGCGAGGACAGCTGAAGATGCGAGAGCAATGATGGTGGATATGCGAATAACAACGTTCGATCTGTTCATTAAATTCCTCTGTGGGTTAACCCTCGTTGACTTTTAGGACGGCAAGAAAAGCTTCCTGCGGTATCTCAACGCGGCCGACTTTTTTCATTCGTTTTTTGCCTTCTTTTTGCTTTTCGAGCAGCTTACGTTTGCGGCTGATGTCGCCGCCGTAGCATTTGGCGATGACGTTCTTGCCCATGGCCTTGACGGTCTCGCGGGCGATGACCTTGTTGCCGATGGCGGCCTGGATGGGCACTTCGAAAAGCTGACGCGGGATCAACTCTTTCATTTTTGCGGTGAGAAGACGGCCTTTTGCGGCGGCGGTCTCCGTGTGGAGGATGAGCGACAGGGCGTCGACCGGCTCGCCCGAGACGAGGATGTCGAGCTTGACCAGTTTGCTCTCCTTGTAGCCCGACAGGTGATAGTCGAGCGATGCGTAGCCGCGTGAGACGCTCTTTAGCCGGTCGTAAAAATCGAGCACGATCTCGTTGAGCGGCAGCTCATAGACGAGCATTACGCGGTCCTTCGTGACATATTCAAAACGTTTTTGCTCGCCGCGTTTTTCGTCCAATAACGGCAAAATCCCGCCGAGGAACTCGTCGTTGGTCAAGATCGTCGCCTCGATGTACGGCTCTTCGATCTTTGTGATACGACCAGGATCTGGCATCTTCGATGGGCTATCGATCTCGGCGACCGCGCCGTCGGTCGTCGTCACACGGTAACGCACGCCGGGCGCGGTGGTTATGAGTTCGAGGTCGAATTCGCGCTCCAACCGTTCCTGGATGATCTCCATGTGGAGCAGGCCGAGAAAACCGCAGCGAAACCCGAAGCCGAGCGCGGTCGACGATTCCGGCTCGTAAAAGAACGACGCGTCGTTAAGCCGCAGCTTGTCCATCGCGTCGCGAAGGTCCTCGTACTGGGCCGAGTCGATCGGGTAAAGACCGGCAAAGACCATCGGCTTTACTTCCTGAAAGCCGGGTAATGCCTCGGCGACGGGCCGTGCGGCGTCGGTGATCGTGTCGCCGATCTGCACGTCGGCCACCGTCTTTATCGATGCCGTGAGAAAGCCGACCTCACCCGGGCCGAGCTCATTGATGGGCGTCGGGCGCGGGCGGTTGACGCCGATCATTTCAACGAGATATTCGCGGCCCGTATTGAAAAACTTGAGCTTCATGCCCTTCTTGATCGTGCCGTCGATCACGCGAAACAATACGATTACGCCGCGATACGAGTCGTACCAACTGTCAAAAATAAGCGCTTTTAGAGGTGCGTTGCGGTCACCTTTTGGCGGCGGCACCTTTGCTACGATCGCTTCGAGGACATCTTCGACACCGAGGCCTGTTTTCGCCGACGTCAACGCCGCATCGCTCGTGTCCAGGCCGATGATGTTCTCGATCTGTTCCTTGATGCGGTCGGGCTCGGCGGACGGTAGATCGATCTTGTTGAGGACGGGAATCAACTCGAGGTCGTTTTCGATGGCAAGATATGTGTTTGCGAGCGTCTGCGCCTCGACGCCTTGCGAAGCGTCGACAACGAGCAGAGCTCCCTCGCACGCCGAGAGCGAACGGGATACCTCGTATGAGAAATCGACGTGGCCCGGCGTGTCGATGAGATTCAGAACGTAATTCTTCCCGTCGCGGGCCTTGTAATCGAGCCTGACGGCGTGGGCCTTGATGGTGATGCCGCGCTCGCGCTCGAGGTCCATGTCGTCGAGCAATTGCTCTTCCATATCGCGGTCGGCGACGGCGCCGGTCAACTGCAAGATGCGGTCAGCGAGCGTCGATTTGCCGTGATCGATGTGGGCAATTATGGAGAAATTTCGTATCAGGCTCAGATCCATACGGTTGAACAAACCCAAATTGTAACAAATCGAATGATAGGCCGCATTTTGTTGAGGAAATGCGCACTAGCGAACAATATTGATTGCCCGGAACGCCTATTCTTTGTTATAGTTGTGGCATAGCCGGATGTATCGATCGGTAGACGCGTTTGAACAAACGCGGGAGGAAACTATGGGACGTAATGAAAGAGATGAATCGAGTGCGGCGACAAAGCTGACCTATTTGCTGGTCGGCGGTGGCATCGGCGCTATTTTGGCATTGCTTTTTGCACCGAAATCGGGCGAGGAGCTTCGCGGCGATATCGCCGACGCGACGCGTAAGGGCATCGAGAAGAGTAAGGAAGCGGCTGCCCAATTGCAGGATAAGGCGGGCGAGTACTACGAGGTCTCGAAGGAGAGGGCCGGCGAACTTTATCAGACCGCCACCGACAAGGCCGGCGAGCTTGGCGAAAAAGCGCGGACCGCCGCGGCCAATGTCGCTAACCCGTTCACCGCAGCCATCGACGCCGGCAAGGACGCCTACACGGCCGAGAAGCGTAAAAACGAGGCCAAGGCGATCACCGAGGGCCGGGCGAGCTATCCGGTCTCGGACGATAAAAAGACGGGCGGTCAATGAACCCGAACGATTATCAATTCTGGCAAATGGTCTCGTCGATCGTGATCGCGGTGACGTTCATCGTCATGGCGATCGCGTTGCTTTGGATCGCTCTGACGGTCCGCAAGGTCGTCGCCACTGTAAACAACCTCGAGGAACGCGTCGGGCCGCTGATCACCAAGGTCGATGCGATGAGCGTGCAGGGCAAAGAGATCTCGGTCCACTTCAATGAGATCTCTGCGAACCTTTCCATCGCGACCAAATACCTCGCGGAGTCGACCGAATTGATCAAGGAAGAGGTCGTCGAGCTCAAACAGCTCGTCAGCGAGGGTGCGATCACAGCCAAGGACAAGGTCGAGATGGTCAGCCGCACGATCGACCGTACACACGATCAGGTAGTCGACACGACCGAGTTCGTCAATCAAAAGATCGTCGTCCCGGCCCGCGAGATCGCGGCGATTATGGCCGGCGTCAAGCGTGGGCTCGAGGTGCTTTTTGCACCTGCACCGAAACAGATCGACCGCGTCTACACCGAGGACGAGATGTTTATTGGCTAGATATCACAACCATCAGGTAAAAAAGGCGAGAAGAACATCTTCTCGCTTTTTTATTTTGGAGTAGAAGTATCCCGCTCAGGCCGCTTTTGACAGGCCAAGGACATTCGAATAAGGAACATTGACCGGACGTCGCCGGTCGAGAAGCCTCACCACCGTTGAACAGAACATATCGAGGTCGTCGGGCTTGACCAGGAAAGCGTCGGCTCCACACTCGGTTGCGCGCCGGCGGTCGACGGGGCGGTCCATGGCCGTCAAGATCATCATCGACACTTCGCAGCCCATGTAACGAACCAGCGAGCACAATTGTGCGCCGGTCATATCAGGAAGCGCATAGTCGAAAATGCACAGATCAAATTCGCCTCGGTTGAGCAGCGTGAAGGCGTCACGGCCTGCTACTGCGGATTTGATCGAGGTCGAAATGTGATTGTTTTTGAGAACGTTCCTGATCCACTCGATCGTGTTTCGGTCGCTGTCGACGCACAGGATGCGTGGCTGGGGCGTCTTCATTTGCGCGATGTTGCTCATGGTACTACGTGAAGATTCAAGCAGGCTGCGGTCCAAACAATTTCTGTTTCCAACTAACAGGTGTTCGAGCCGACAGCCTGCTTTTAGTGGCAGTCTTTAATCTATGCCGGGCGCGATCGAGAATCGGTATGCCAGCGAACACAATCGAGCATTTTTTTGAGGGAAAATAGAAAGACCGGGAAAGGGCGGACCAGCGGGCCTTCTCGGGACTCATCCCAGATCTTTTCAAGGAGTAACACATTATGCGTAATTCAAATTATAACAACGAGGAACCCTACAACAGCGGCAACGCGGGAAGCAATTTGCTATACCTTTTGGCCGGCTGCGGCATCGGCGCGACACTCGCCCTGCTCTTTGCGCCAAAGTCCGGCGCTGAGTTGCGAAGCGACATTTCGGATATCACACGCAAGGGCTACGACGAAACGCTTGAGCTGGCGCAAGAGATGAAGGAACGCTCGGCCGAGCTTTATGGTTCGATCAAGGACCATGCGGACAAGATCTATGATGTCGCGTCCGCCAAGCTGCGTATGGCGGAAAAGACCATCGAGGAATCAAAGCAGAACGTTCAGGAGCTGATCAACGGCGAGATCGGCGGCAAGAGCGGCAAGGGCCAGCAAAAGGCCGCCGGCAACCGCCCGCCGTCGAACATTTACTAGTAGCAGAAAGAGGACACGGAAAATAGATCGGCGACCGAGATGTCTCGGCCGCCGATTTGTTTGAACCATATCCGGTTCACCTGGGAAAAACCTATTTAGGTCATTCGCCTAGACCGCTCTACGCCCGGTCACGAGCTGAACGATAAGAATGATCAGCGCGATCACCAAGATCAGGTGGATCAGGCTGCCTGCCGCGGGCAGGAAGCCGTAACCCAAAGCCCAGAGCACGATCAGTATCAAGATAATTGTCCAAAGCATAACACTCTCCTCCTTATCAGTTTTCGTATCTACGAGGTCCCCTCATTGGGCGACATTCGACGCCGCCGGTTTGGGCGGCGACGGAACGCGGGTCGCGGCGCTGAAAAAGAACGTAAAAAGCAAAATTGCCGTGATGACCACGAACGCCGCGATGGATATCATTGCCCAGTTGACGCCGCGATAAGCCTTGGCGGTGTCCTCACGGACGACCACATCTTCGCCGTGAACTGTTATGACATCCTTCGACATTACTTACCTCCAAAAAAAATTGACGGGAACACGAAGCGAACATATAAAGGTGGATGTTCAAGGTGTGGTCGGTTCCCGTCATTTTGGGTCATTATTAATGTATGATGACCCGCTGCCGTTAGTCGGTATGGCAGCTTACAGAGCTTGATTTTCAAACGCTTACCGGCGAGCCGAGCTCGGCGTAACAGTTGCAAGCGGCCTGTTCGATACGCCTTCGATCGAGGATCGCAATGCCGCCGCGTGAGTAATTAATAAGCTTGCTGTCGCGTAATTCTTGCGCGATGCACGTGATGCTCGGGCGATAGACGCCTAGGATGCGTGCGATCTGCTCGTGCGTCAGGTTGAGCGTCGTCTTGCCGCATCGGTCCTGGACCATCAGCAGCCACGTGCAAAGCCGTTCCTTGACCGAGTGGTACATATTGCAGATCGCTTTTTGCGAGATCTGGCGAATGTAGATATCAAGAAAGTGGCTCAGCCGGTTGCGCAGCCGCTCGTCGGAACGCAGCACCTTTTCAAATGTCTCGGCGTCGATCCGCTTTGCGATACCAGCCTGTGAAACCTGCGCACAATTTGCCGCGATGTGCATATCAGAGATCAGCGACGGCAAACCGATCGCGCCTTCGCGGCCGGTGACTGCAACCTCGACCATGCGGCCGTCCTCGAGTATCTTGAACTCCGAGATTACGGCCGTCTCGGGAAAGTAAATGTAGTTGAGCTTGTCCTCTTCCTGGTAAAGGAACTGCTCCTTGGCCAGGGACACTGTTTTGAGAGAGGGTTCCAATACGCGGCGGATCTCGGCCGGGATCGCGCTTAGGATAAGATTGGCGGGCGTCACGAGGGCATCGCTGCGTCTCTTTTCGCCTCGGACACCACGTGTGCGCGCCATCGTTCCGTAACTCGGAACGTAATGGTCGTCAATATCGTGAACGTCTGTCTGTATGATTCCTCTATAATCCATTGTCTTCCCCCTTGTGCTAATGAGTTGAATCGATCGCCGGATAACTGTCTAAGAATATTTATGAAGCCGCGATCGACCCGTTTTTTCAACCAAAAAAGTTTTGAGCAGGGTTTCCGGGAAGGATCCCCTGCTCTTCCCCCTTGAATTGATCGAATAGGCGACCCCTTTTTAACTTTCGCTCCATCACTAGCGAAGCCGCCTTTTGCCTATTCGATGGTTTGATTATGAAGAAGTAAGCAAATAGGGAAAATCGGGAAGATTGGAAAACTCATTAGGGAAAAACCCTAATGGGTGAATTACGAATTTCAAATTACGATTTGCGAATTGGCCATATAATGACGGGCGGAGGATCAAGTTTATGAAGGACAATGTTCTGCTCGATAAAAGCTTTTCATTCGCCATCCGTGGGACGGCTTAACCTACGACGATGTCCTGCACAACACCGGAGAAGAGCCCGGCGAGTCGGCCTTTGTCTGGACAAAATAGGAACCGCTCGAACTTTGGATTTAATCAAGGGCTTCAATTTCCGAGAGGCCGATACTCTTCAGAAATTCAAATGTACCATCGTAAAAATTGGCTGGTCGCGTCCCGTCCTCGTCATCGCCAGGAGGAACGAAAATGATCATGCCTTGTCGTGCTCGCGTCAGTAGCACACGATATGTGTTCTTTAGATAGCGTCGATCGATTTCCGAATTTACATTCTTCCACGACGAACCGGTAAAAGATTGAGATTGCCATTGGCTCCCGTCAAAATAAAAATCCCCGTCCCAGCACACACCAATCCAATCTAGCTCTAGTCCTTGAATATCGAACTCTGTCGCCACATCTTCAAGATAAAAAGACGACCGCACGTCCTCCTTTCCTTTCAAGAACCAATCGGCTGCCTTTATCTTATTTTTGACAAATATTCCGTGAGGTTTCAAACGTCCCGCCCCTGATGATGCGACAAGGCCAGATCGGTTGGTGCCGCGAGCTTTCTCACGAAGCCATCCTCTTGCACTGTCCAGACTTCTTGTTAGATAAACGGGATAGCCCTTTTCGCGCAGTTCGACGTTAAGTTGCGTTGCATTTTGACTGTCACCGGCCAGAATAGATTCAACAAATGCTGCCAGCTTGTCAGATCGAAATGAGCGAACGGGCATATCCAAATGAAGTTCAGCTTTGGCCTCGCCGTGGTCTCTCAACCAATCTATGATTTTGGTGTCGCGGAGATAGTCGTTGCTGGTCTCGATTTTTTCCGAGTAGTAGACCTTCCAGTCTGGAAAATGGTCCCGCAGAGCACGAAACCATTCTTCGAGTCCCGCCTCTCCGTCATGAATTTCTTGCCCGCCTCCAACTAGGCAAACAATCGTGCAGAATCCGTCGTGTCTAGCCATCTGCCCCACCAAGAACTGTGGCTCGGACTGGTCAAACTCAGGATGGACCGTTGGCCCAAGGTAAGCTCGAAGCTTTTCTCTCGTCCAAGCTCGCTGGGATTCATCGAAAATGACGACTCTCTCTACAGGTGATTGATAAGTTTCCATTTGGTCCGCTCGGAATTCGTGTATCGCCTGGATAATCGTTTTCGCCCACGCATTCGCGGCGCCTAATGTAATCGATTCCACCTCTATTTCCGCTCTATTGTCGGGATCGCGGGCCGCCTCAACCTCCAATTTGTTTATCGCAACCTTATTTCGACTTAGTGCCTCTCGCAATACCTGAACGAGCGGTCCGTTGCCTGACATGTAGGTAGCATGTCGACGATCCTTATCCATGTTCTGAATAGCTATATTCAGCCCTGCAAGGGTTTTTCCGGCGCCTGGGACGCCGGTTACGAAACAGATTGATTTGCGGTCTGTTTGAAATGAGTTATCGATAATTTGCTGGATACAATTCGAAGTGGTGCTCAGGTTAGAGGTGTCGTCTGCATCTGTCCGCGCAATCTCAGTCACCGTGTGCCCGGCATAAAGAGCTTGCGCTGCTTCGACAATTGTGGGAGTAGGTTTATAGGTAGCAGCAGCCCAAGCATCCGCTTCGATCGAAGCTCCACGCTGAGCCGTACACCCGAACCTAAGCACCTCTTCGAGGTTGGTAGAATTCGCGAACAGCGGTTCAAACGTTTGATCTGCATTCGCGACCAATGTGTTCGGTATGGCAGGAGCATTAGTAACAACCAGAATTGGCACTAGGGCAGCACTGTGACTTGCCTCGTGAAAGTTTTTTAGATCGAGCGCGTAGTCTATAACCTGGTCCGTTGCGTACTTGTCATACCCGGTGTAACCAACTTTGAATTCAATCACAAAGACTAGATTGTCGTAGACGAGAATATTGTCGGCTCTTTTCCCCATCCTCGGGATTGAGAATTCAAAGAACACATGGCCGCCTTCGAATGATCCCAAAGTTGCCTTAAGAATACTTATTTGGCTTTTCCAAGAATCTTTTAGTTCTGGTGTCAGCGTTTGAAAATCATGGTGAGCCACCAACTCGCCGAAAATGCGAGTTTCGTCGTCAGCAAGGAAATCCGCAACCGAATTGCAATAGTAGTATCGTGCCACAAGTGTTACTTCTTTCCTTTCGGCCTAGATGCGGAATCAAGCCTTAGTAACTCTGACACCGACATCTCGAAGCACTTAGCAAACACGCCGACATTCGACAGCGAAAGATTCCGCTCGCCGCGTTCGATCATTCCGATGTAGGTGCGGTGGAAGCCTGTTTGGAAAGCTAATTCTTCTTGCGAGAGACCGCGTTCGGTTCGGAGTTGCTTAATCCTCTGGCCGAATGCCTCCAGCAGCTGCTTGTCTGCCATGTGAAGATCAAACTATACGCATTGTATGCGGCGATCAACATACAATGAGTATCGCGAGGCGCAATGGACCTTTTAACACTCGTTGGCAGACGGGTTTATATTCTGAAAATCCAAGACGATGTCTATCCGGCTTGTTATGCCCAGCTTGCGCATCGCGTTGGCTTTGTGGGCTTCAATACCAATTACAAATTACGAATTACGAATTACGAATGGTCTAGTTGTCATGCAGCCAATCTCTTAAGATGGCGTACTTTACAATATCGATGCGGCTCGTGATGCCTAGTTTTCGCATGGCATTCGCCTTATGAGCCTCTATTGTCTTTACGCTGAGGTCGAGTTGGGTGCCGATCTCTTTGTTGCTGTAGCCAAATGAGATGAGGCGGAGGACCTCGGCTTCGCGGTCGGTGATCTCGCCTTTGTTTTCGCCGCGCTGCGAATCGGCGCGGCTGACGTAGCCGCCCATTACTTTTCGCGTGAGGCTCGGGTCGAGGTAAGCGTTGCCGGCCGCGACGGTCCGGATCGCGTTGATCAGCTCGGTCGGCGCGCTTTGTTTGAGGACGTAGCCGTTGGCACCGGCGGCGATGAGCTGTTTGAGATATCCGTCGTCCGTGTGGCGCGTGAGCGTCAGGATCTTGACGTCCGAGCCGTTGCCGCGGAGCTTCCTGGTCGCCCGCAGGCCGTTCAGATTGGGCATCGTGATGTCCATCACAACAACGTCCGGTTTGAGCCGTTCGGCTTCCTTGACGGCGGCCTCGCCGTCGCCGACCTCGCCGACAACCTCCATATCCGGCTGAGCGTTGACGAGCAGCTTGATGCCCTCGCGGACGGTCTGGTGGTCCTCGGCGAGCAATATCTTTAGCTTTTCTGCCATAGATCTTTACTTAAACAAACGTCGGGATCCGAACATAGATCGTCGTTCCTTTGCCGCGCGCGGACTCGATCTCGAGCTCGCCGCCGATAAGCGCGGCCCGCTCGCGCATACCGCCGAGGCCGAGGCCGTGGCCCGACTCGGTCACAACGCTTGCCTTCTCGGGGTCAAAACCTTTGCCGTCATCCTCGATGATCAGGTTGATATTCTCGCCCATTCTCTCAAGCAGCACCGAGACGCGCCCGGCCCCGGCATGCTTGGCGACGTTGTTGAGGGCTTCCTGCGTTATGCGGTAAAGGTGCGTTTCGACATCGCGGTCGAACCGCGCCTCGGCGAGCCCCGACGTGTGAGACTCGGCCGCGATCTCGTAATGCCGTGACCACTCGTTAACGTACGCACCGACCGCCTCGACGAGGCCGAGATCGTCGAGCGTGCTCGGACGCAATTCCCACGCAAGAAAGCTGACCTCAGAATCGAGCAGCTCGCCGATCTCCTGCAGCCGGTCGATGCGTTCGGCAAGGACGCCATTGCCGCCGGTGACTTCTTTTAGCGAGGCGATCTTGAGTCTGAGCGCGGTCAGCCGCTGGCCCAGTTGATCGTGCAGGTCGCGTGCGATGCGCCGCCGCTCGAATTCCTGGCTCGAGACGAGCCGGCCCAGCAGATCGATCCTCTGTTTTTCGGCCGCTGCGCGCTGCTCGATCTCCTGCAGGAGCGCGGCGTTGCTCTCGGCGAGTTCACGCGTACGCTGGGCGACGCGCATCTCAAGCTCATCATGCGCCTGCTGCAGCAGCTCGGCCTGGCGCTTCTTCTGGGTGAGGTCGCCGGCGATCTTTGCGTAGCCCGTCAATGTCTTGCCGACATACAACGGCATCATCACGCCGCTTGCAAAAAAGCGCGTCCCGTCCTTCCGGATATGCCATCGTTCGTCGGACGCACGTCCCCGTTGACGAGCATGTCTCATTTCTCTGGCGGGGACGCCGGCCGCGATGTCCTCCGGCAAGAAGAGTATGTCCGCGTTCCGGCCGATCATCTCATCGCGCGAATAGCCAAAGATGTGTTCGGCACCGGTATTCCAACTGTCGATGTTGCCCTCGCGATCGGTCGAGAAGATGGCATAGTCGGTGAACGTTTCCATCATCAACGCGAGGCGCTCCTCGCTCGAACGCAGCAGCTCCTGCGAGCGTTTGAGGTCGGTAAAATCGCTGGTCAGCCCGTAGTAGCCGCGGACGCGGCCATCGGCACCGACGTCGGGAACATAAATGCCGTGAACGTATCGTGGCCCGCCTGCTCTATACGGAATGAGCGCCTCAAAACTGGCCTCACGCCCGGCGAGCGCCCTGTCGATGGACGGCTTCAGCTTGCGATAGGCACTAATTCCAAAAATGTGCCTGACCGAGCGGCCGACAACGTCTTTGGGATCGACGTCGAACCACTCCTTGTATGTGTGGTTTGCATAGACATATCGCTCGTCGCGATCAACGTACGAGATCAGGGCCGGCAACGAGTCGGTGATCAGGCGGAGGCGTTTCTGGCTGACGCGCAACCGTTCCTCGGCTTCCTTTCGCTGGGTGATGTCGCGCGCCACCTTTGAAGCACCGATGACGATGCCGTCGGCGTTCCTGATCGGTGAAACGGTCAGCGAGATGTCGAGCAGCGTGCCGTCCTTGCGACGGCGGATCGTTTCGTAATGCTCGATCGACTCGCCGCCGCGAATGCGCGCCAGGATACCGGGCTCTTCGTCAACGCGTTCCGGCGGCATAAGCATCGTGACCGGCTGGCCGATCGCCTCGTCGGCCGTGTAGCCGAAGACATGTTCCGCACCGCGGTTCCAACTCGTTATCACGCCGTTCAGGTCCTTGCTGATGATGGCGTCATCCGACGACTCAACAATGGCGGCAAGCCGCGCGGTTCCCGCCTGTGCAAGACGCAGCTCAGTGACGTCGATGATGGATGCGATCCAGCCGGTCACACGGCCGGCGTCGTCGAAGTCGGGCACATAGTTGACCCTCATCGTTCGCTTTCCAACAGCCGGATAAGCAACCACGGCCTCATATTCCAAGGCCTCGCCATTTAGAGCGCGGTCGATATACGGCTTGACCGCCGAAAATGCCTCTTTGCCCATCAAGGACTTGACCGACTTTCCGACCATGTCGCCCGGCTCGAGACCGAAGAGGGCTGCGCCGGCCTTATTGATGAACTGGTATTTCAGATCGCGGCCGCACCGCACAAGGACGACCGGAGTGCTGTCGGCGATCAACTGCAGCTCGGACTCTTTTTGCTGCAGGGCCTCCTCTACGGCCTTTCGGTCGGTGATGTCTGTTCCGTAAAAGTTTATGTAGCCGGCCTCTACTACCGGAGCGATCGTCGCGAGGAGCGTGCGGCCATCAAACTCGATCTCGAAATCCTGACGGAGCCCGACACGGAAAGCCTCGTGCAGCCGTATCCGGAAATCCCTCGGCAGTTTGAGCCCGCTGGTGCGTTTCCAAAAACCGAGAAGCGGCCGGGCGGCGGCGTTCGCATAAAGTATCTCGCCCTCCGCGGATATGCGCATCACCGGGCTCGGGTTCTCGGCAGGCATGCGCGATATCTGCCGGATCTCTTCCTCGATCCTTTTCTGCTGGCTGATGTCGATCGCCATGCCGCCGATCAGCGCCGGCTTGCCGTCGCGACCCGGTATCGGGAACTTGCTCACGATCGAATGCGTGGTCTCGCCGTCGACGCCGAGAGTTTCAACGGTCTGAATGCCCGTCCGTTTCTTGAAAGCGCGCCGGTCGTTCTCGCGGAAGGCAGTGGCGGTCTCGGGTGGGAAGAGCTCTTCGTCCGTTTTCCCGTAAAGCTCGTCGCGCGTGGTTCCGAACGCCTTGACCGCCGCGTCGTTGGCAAAGACATAGCGGCCGTCGGCGTCCTTGATCCACGCGAGGCCGGGCAGATTGCTCATGAAGCGCGAAAAACGCTCGTCAGAGATCTGCATCGCGGCGTCGTCGCCGTTGGTCAGCGGCCGTTTTCGCTTGTTGTCGCCCGCCTGTCCCGCGGGCACCCCTTGTACCTTTGAAGCCATCGTGAGCCTTTAAGACAGAATTCCTTTACGTCAGTCTAACGCGCGGCGGTGGCGCCTGACAAGATTTTCGTGTGACGCGTGTTCTTGTGCCGTATTTGCGTTAGCTTCGGGCCTTTTTCTATATGTTAGGTTCATAACTGATGATTAGGGGGAAATAGCGTTCTCTGATAGTATGCAAGCGTATCAACCGCTCTTTGAGAATTCACCACTCGACACCGGGAATCGCATAACGCACCTTTCCTTCTGCCGTCTGCTGTGTTCGCACACGCGACCTTACGGAAGGAATAGCTATGAACGATAACCCGTCGACCCCGACAATAAACAGTATTCTCATTTCGCTGCCCGCTGCGGACCGCGAGCGCCTCGCGCCCAAGCTCGAGCGCGTCACAATGGCGCACGGCGACATCCTCTACGCGCCAGATCAAAAGATCAAGCACGTCTATTTTCCCGACAGGGCGATGATCTCTGTCGTTGCCTATACCCCGGAGGGCCAGGGCTCCGAGGTGGCGGTGATCGGGTTTGAAGGCATAACCGGCATCGATGTCGTGCTCGGCTCTGACCGGGCGTCGAACGAGTTCATCACGCAGCTGTCCGATGGAGCGCTGCGGATGACTACGGCCGACATACGCGACGAATTTGCCCGCGCCGGTGCGATGCAGTCGCTTCTTCTGCAATTTACGCGCAAGCTGCTTGTCCAGATCAGCCAGACCGCGCTCTGCAACCGTCTGCACACGACCGAGAAGCGCCTGTCCCGCTGGCTGCTGATGTGCCACGACCGCCACGACACCGATATTCTGAACATCACTCAGGAATTTTTAGCCGTCATGCTCGGCACGACGCGCACAAGCGTCTCGATCACAGCCAATGTGCTGGCGGACGACGGCATGATCTCGTATTCACGAGGCGTGATAACGATCACCGACCGCAAAGGCCTCGAGAAATTCACTTGCCCTTGCTACAAGGTCATCAGGCAGGCGTATGCACCCGACATGCCGATGCGCAGGCCATAGAATGTAAGTTGGCGGCGGATCACACGGCAAAGAAGCTACGCCGCCGATCTGTAGTCGCCCTTGCCGATCGTGGTCTGAGCGAAGTGGACATATCGGACGTTCGTTTCGCCAAGATGCTCTTCGCACAGGTTCGCCTCTTCCGAACGGTAGGCGATCGAGTCGATCCCCGAGCCAATGGCCAGCGCGTCCGCGATCAGAAGTCCAAAGACCACGTGCCTTGCCGCGACTCCCTGGCATCGATCGCACCTGGGTAAAGACCGTATTTTGGTTGGAATTTGTTTGGCGGCCATATGTTGGATAACCCCCTGATAAACTTTTACCGACACGAGCACTATAGCCCCGGCAGAATAACTTCTCTGTGCGTTACCGCACACAGCCTTTTTCATACTCATCACTCGTCCCCCTAATTGATCGTCCCTCCTCAAGTTCGTATGTGCGGCAACGCACTGACTACGCCTTTGTTAACTGCTTAAATCTATCTAAGCCCGAGTCAATTGGACCGAATTGAGTGCCCTACCAAACTCGCATTCAAATAACCTCCAATGTTATTCACATCCGTTGACGGAGGCTGCTTTGGCACACGGCAGGAGAAATCATGAAAGCACAAATCTCGATCCTAAGATCACTCGCGATAGCAATAAGTCTGGCAGCCATTTTCGTCGCAACATCCGGGCAATCCGCTGCCCAGACCGAGAAGAGTCTGTATGAACGCCTTGGCGGCGTCTTCGCCATTTCGGCGGTCGTTGACCACTTTAGCGACGCGCTTATAAAGAACCCGATCGTGGGAAAGAATTCAAAGAACCCGGCCCTCAGAAACTGGCACCGTAATAACCTGGGCAGGCTGCCAGGCCTCAAGTTCATGCGAACCCTGTGGGTCTGCGAGGTCTCGGGCGGGCCGTACACATTCTCGCCGACAAAGCCAGGCAAAACTCACTTGGGCCTTGAAGAGGCGCATCGTGACCTCAAGATCTCGCCGGCGGAATTCGACGAGGTCGCGGCCGAGCTGGGGCGCACTCTTGACTGGGCCAAAGTGCCCGCACGCGAAAAGGGAGAAGTCCTCGTGGCCTTTGCAGCGCACAAGGACGAGGTAACGGCTGGCTACAAGGCGAAGTAGTTACGCGGCAGACGAGAGGAGGAGACAATGGATACACAGACGCTCATTATTCTAATAATTGTATTGGTACTTTTATTCGGCGGCGGCGGCTTCTGGTATAGAAGCCGGCGAGGATAGAAAGGCCGACAGCACTCCCTACGGGTCGCGGTCCTGATGCTTGCAATGTTTGCGGGTGGGTAGTATTTTTATCTTGACCGAAAATTGGAGAGGACGAAATGCCTCCTGACCCTACGTCGAACCCCGCTCTGAAGAACCACTTGCTCGCCGCTCTGCCGGCAGATGAATTCCACCGCATAGATCAGCACCTCGAACCCATATCGCTCAAACTCGGCACAGTGATGCATGAGACCGGCGACAAGATGAATAATGTCTATTTCCCGACGACTGCGATAATGTCGCTGCTCTACATCATGGAAAACGGCGCTACCGCCGAGATCGGTGTGGTGGGCAACGACGGAATACTTGGCATTGAGTTGTTTATGGGCGGCGATACGACGACGAACCGGGCGATAGTTCAGAGCGCGGGCGATGCCGTCAGAATGAATTCAAAGGACTTGACAGCCGAATTTACGCGAGGTGGTAAATTTCATAATCTGCTGCTTCGCTACACGCAGGCATTGATAACGCAGATCTCGCAAACCGCCGTCTGCAACCGCCTCCATTCGGTTGATCAACAGCTTTGCCGCTGGCTGCTGCTCAGCCATGACCGACTGGACTCGGATAAACTTGTAATGACGCACGATCTGATCTCAAACATGCTTGGCGTTCGCCGGGAAGGTGTAACCCTGGCTGCCACAAAATTGGCAGGGCGAGGTTTAATTAAGAATGTTCGCGGATCCATCACCGTGCTCGACCGCCTCGGATTGGAGGACGCCGTATGCGAATGTTACAGGGTCGTCAATCTGGAATATAACCGTTTGCTGGGACGAGGCATGTCCCGAACGTTCGGATAGATCGTTATCGGTTTTCCCCTTTCCACATTTTCCGCACGCCCGTCTCGAAAACTTAAGCCCCAATACTCGTCTACTTTACCTTTTTTGCGGTTAACAATTCGATGATCTTATCGAGTTTATCAACGTCTATTTTGTGAAGGGCGGTCATCAGCCCCTCGATCTCTTTCTTGGCCTCTGTGTTGGTCCGAAAGTCCGCCGCCGCATGCTCTCGGTCTCGCTCGGACGATCGGTTTTGGCTCATCATGATGATCGGCGCGGCGTAGGCGGCTTGGGTCGAGAACACGAGGTTGAGCAGAATGAACGGGTACGCGTCCCAGTGATAAATGAATCCGATCACATTCAAGATCATCCACGTAACCACGATCACCGATTGAATGATTATGAACGTCCATGAGCCCATTCCCATGGCCACCGAATCTGCCAGCCGTTCGCCGAAAGTTCTCGAGTCTGCATGTTTTTTGTGCCAGTTGACTACCATATTGTCCCTTTGCCTTTACAAGCCAGTGGTCCTTTCCAATTATTATGCCGGCATTCCGTCAGTGTGCGGCAATACCGGCATTATGATGACCGATCGCATCTTTACGATCTGGTCCGCTTGTCCATATATTACAAGATGGTCGAAGGCCTGCGGCCGCGCCCGTCGTATAAATACCTTTTGTCACCCGAATTGCGAAACGCTGCCGACGCATCTAAGGCTCCCATTTCGATAACGTTGTCAGTATCAGCCGAAAATGCCATGGCTTCGCTCGCCTTGTCGTTACCGGACGTGTCCGTGCTTTCGTCGATGCGATCATCAGGGCCTGTATTATTGGTCACGATGTTTACTCCCTTTTCCTTTGTTTGATAAATGGATGTTTCCGTCTGAACGATGAAAATGTCCATCGCTCCCTAAAGCCCAAACGCCAACGGCCCGATAAATACGTCTGCTCCGTTTAGGATAGTCCGACCACGAATCGATAGACCGTGCGGTACCGCACACTCGTCACCTGTCCGTCACCGTCCTTGCTTCAAGGGGGGATGCGGCAGCGCATTTGAAAGGCTGGAAGCGTCATATAAGGGCCGGTTCGGGAGCTCCGGCCCTTTGTTGAGATCGTGTACCGGTGCAAACAGTCGGTAAACCCACCGCGGCAAAAATGCGTCGAATATCGGGTGGATGCAGCTCTTTGAGGTTTTGAGAGTTGGAATAAAAGGTGCCCTCGATTTATATTGTTTGGGGGAATGATATGGAAAGACTGACACCAGTAAAAGACGACCTTCTCAACCACGCAAAGCGGGTCGACCAATTGCTCGACACAGCGAAAAAGACCGTCCAGGCCGAGCGCCGGCAGCTTGTCTCAGCGGAGGAATCGCGGGAGCTTTTTATGTCGGTGATGAGCGAAGCCAGCGAGGAACTCGCCAAAGCCATTCGCCTGATCGCAAAAGCGGTCCCGTCAGACGCGCCGAAACAGCCGCGCCGGGCCAGCGCGTGAGTTCCATCACTCTTCACCTCAGGTTCTGCCAAAAATCGACGCGTAAAGTATTACGCCATACAAACAAGTTGCAATATCTGAGCTAAATTTGCACCAGAAATGAAAGCCAGGGTAGAACCGGCCTGGCGATGAGCAGTTTGGCCCTTGGAAATCGTCCCGACTTTCGAAAATGCCGCGAGCATAATGCTCGCGGCTTTTTTCTTCCCGTCGTATGAAAAAAGTTGCCGCCTCAGGCCATTGGTGCTATGTTTTTCATATAAATCTAAGTTTTTGTTTGCTCGCGGTCCAATCCATCACATGGAAAGCGAAGAAAAACAGACCTGTCAGTGGAAAAACTGCGACGCCCCGGCAGTCAGGCACGTGGTCTTTGGCCTGAGTGTGTTCGACACCGGGGACGACGTGCATATCTCGGCGACTCCTTATATACCCGAACATTTCGATCTCTGTGAGAGGCATATCGAGAAAGTGCGGCTGCAATATGTTCACCACCGCGAATACGCTTTGGGCAAATGTCCGAAACAACCCGAGCACTGACGCAAAAAAAAGTGCCCTTCTCCCGCGAAAGGCACTCTGAATCGCCGAAGCGTCAGTATGAGAATCTATGAAAATCAATCCTATTCTATCGGACCGCCGCCGATAGATTGTCCTTCTCAATACAATAAGCCAATCTTTTCTTAGGGCTCTGAAGATCCGGCAGGCCCTTCGACACCACCGGTCGAATCACGTTGCGCCCGACCCGGCTCGCCTTCGCCCTGCATGCCACCATTGACCGGCACGTTTGACGGGTCCTGGCCCGGCCGCCAATCAGGCTCTCGCTGGTCGGTTGCTCCGCCGGTGTCGCCGGTGTCGCGGTCGATCTCGTTATATCCCGGGGCTTGCTTTGCCGGCTCGTCGTGATCCTCGATGCCGGGGTCATTCCTGTCGGGTTGACGTGAAGTTCCGGGTCCATTCTCGTTCGTCATGTTAGTTTCTCCTTGTTGACAATTTGATAAGACCACGTTTCAGCCGGCAGCTATGTACGATGGCAAACAGAAGACGCCGTCGCCAAAGCGTATCGTCGATGCCTGTAGACAGCAGATTGCTGGGGTAATGATATTTAATGCACGCGATCGAACTTTTATTGGATGATCATGAAACGGTGGCCGGGCTTTTCGATCGGGTCCGCGCCAACAAGGGGAATGCCGATCTTTCGCTTTTCCAAAAGATCAGGGCGGCCATCGAGGTCCATAAGCATATCGAAGAGACCCTCTTTTACCCAAAGCTGGCCGATGCGGGCGATGACGAATTGAAGGAGATCGTCGATACGGCGATAGAAAACCACCGGCAGGTCAACCTGGACCTCGACGAGCTAGGTGAATTGGCCGACAGCGACGAGAGGTTCGTCCCTCGGCTCAAGATAATGATGGAAGACGTTGAGCAGCATGCCGAGGAAGAGGAAGAGCGGCTGTTTCCACTGGTCGAGAACCAGTTTGATGAGGAAGCCCTCGAGGAGCTGGGCGCAAAAATGGAAGAAGAAAGGACAAAATATCAAGCCGACAATTATGGTTCGATACTCCTTTGAACTGTATGGGACAAAACAATCAACTCGCGGATACTGGTATCTAATTGAATCGTGGCCTGTGGCCTAATAGAGACTTCATCGGGAGGCCGTTATATGTGTGAAACGGAAGATCCACCGGATACACCGGGCCGCTTTGGCCGTCTTAGGACGATGCCGGCCGGCGGCCGATACCCAACAAAACGATAGATCAGTAATGGGGGCCGGGATCGATGATCTCGGCTTTCTAATTTACAGAGCGACATGGTAAGAAAACGATTTGTCATCCACGAACATCACGCAACGCGCTTGCATTTCGACCTGCGGCTCGAAATGGCCGGCGTTCTAAGGTCGTGGGCCGTGCCGAAAGGGCCTTCGTTCGATCCTGCGGACAAGCGGCTGGCGGTCGCCGTGCCGGACCATTCGCTTGGCTATATTGATTTTGAAGGCACCCTGCCGGAGGGCACCTATGGCGCCGGCGAGGTCCGTGTCTGGGACAACGGGCATTATGAGACAAAGGCCAACCCGGCAAAACAGGTAGAAAAGGGGAAACTCGTTTTTACGTTCTTTGGTCTGAAAGTGCGCGGCGAATTTGCCCTCGTCAAGATGAGCAGTCAGGACAAGAACTGGCTGCTGATCAAGGCCGACGACGAGTTTGCCGACCCGGACTGGAAGCTCGAGACGGTCCTTCCGCCCAAATCGCCGCGCGCACGGTCCGCTCGAAAGTGATGTAAGGACGCAGACAGAACCTCGGGCCGCGTGAATGCGACGATTGCGACGCCATGGCGAACAAAGAGAAAAACAAAAACGACGGTAACCACAAGGATAACGGCAAACCTGAGCGCCGGCTCGAGCACGAGACCAGGAGCAACATCCTTAAGGTCATGCGCATCGAGAAGCAGCAGAAACAGCACCGAACCTTTGGCGAACGGTTGTCGGATGTGATCGCACTCTTTTGCGGCAGCATGGTCTTTGTTTATGTTCATATCGCTTGGTTCACGTGCTGGATAACGTATAACACGTTGCTGGCGGTCAAGCCGTTCGACCCTTTTCCCTTCACATTCCTCACAATGGTCGTTTCGCTGGAGGCGATCTTTCTCTCGACATTCATCCTCATCAGCCAGAACCACGACACCAAGCTCAGCGAGCGCCGCAACCATCTCGATTTGCAGATAAACATGCTCGCAGAGCAGGAAAACACGCACATGCTCGAGCTTCTCGGAGCCATCGCCGAAAAGGTCGGTGTGCCGGCCGATGACGAAGCGATGGCAGTCTTTACCCAAGAGACCGATCCCGCCAAGCTCGTCTACCAGATCATGCACGCGAGCGGGGACGAGATCCACGATACCGACCAGTGAACGACCGAAAGAAGACCACATCCAGATCGAAGCGGCAGGCGCTTTTGATCGTCGATATGATCAACGATTTTCGCTTTCCCGACGGCGGCAAATTGTTTCGCCGCGCATTGCCTGTGGCAAAGGCGATCGTCAAATTGCGGAAACGAGTTAATGAAGCGAAGACGCCGGTCATCTATGTGAACGACAATTTTGCAAAGTGGCACGACACGTTTGAAACGACGATCGAGACGATAGCAAACGCGTCCGACGAAGGCCGCGAGATCGTCGAGCTGCTGCGGCCTGAAAAGCAGGATTATTATGTCCTTAAACCCGATAGGTCGGGCTTTTATGAAACTCCGCTCGAGATACTTCTGGAAGATCTCGGCGTGACCGACGTGATCATAACCGGCGTGATGACCGATATCTGCGTGCTCTTCACCGCACATGACGCGCATATGCGCGACCTCGCCGTAGTCGTTCCGTCAGACTGCACGACCGCTCTCACCAACGCCCACAAGAAGCAGGCGCTCGACCTCCTCGAGCGTGTCGCCGACGCCGACACGCGGCCATCGGACAAGATCCGTTTCAAACGAAAAAAGAAATAGACCTCAGGCCGCGGAGGTTTCGCCGCCCAGGATCGACAGCACTTCGCCAGTCACGTAGCTCGAATCGATATTCGACGCGAAATAGACAAAGGCCGGTGCGATCTCCTCCGGCTGGGCAGGACGCTTTAGCGGTGTGTCTGCTCCGTGTTTCGCGACTTCCTCGCCATCCTTGTCAGCGACGTTGAGCGGTGTCCAGACGGGGCCTGGCGCGACAGCATTGACGCGGATGCCTTTCTTGATCAGGTTTTGGGCAAGGGACTTTGTAAAGGCGTTGATCGCGCCCTTTGTCGCCGAATAGTCGAGCAGCTGCCCCGAACCTTCAAGGCCGGTCACCGAACTGCAGTTTACGATCGCGCCGCCTTTTGGCAGGTGCTTGACGGCCGCGCGGGCCATATAAAAGTAGCCAAAGATATTCGTGCGGAAGGTTTTGTCGAGCTGCTCGTCCGATATCTCCTCGATCGATTCCTGATGATGCTGATAGGCAGCGTTGTTTACGAGAATATCGAGCCGGCCAAGGTCGCCAACCGTTCGTTCAACTGCGTCGGTGCAAAATGCGGGGTCCTTGACGTCGCCCGCTATCAATAAGCAACGCTTGCCCTCGTTCTCGACAAATTTTGCGGTCTCCTCGGCATCACTCTGTTCTTCCGGCAAAAAGACGATCGCCACATCAGCACCCTCGCGGGCATACAGTACGGCCACTGAGCGACCGATGCCGCTGTCACCGCCGGTGATGAGAGCGACTTTGTCTTTCAACTTTTCCGACCCTTTGTAATCAGGCGCGGCAAATTGCGGACGCGGTTCGATCTTGCTCTCGATGCCAGGACGCCGCTGTTCCTGTTCCGGCAACGGGCTCTTGGGCCGCGCGCCTGTCTGCTCTGCTTCGGGTACTACTTGTTCTAAGGCTTCTTTGGCGTTCATAGTGCCATCAATTTAACTGATGGCCGGCGGCAAATCTGTAAGCGGCCAGACAAAAAAGGCGTGAAGAAAGCTCTTCACGCCTGTTCGATCTTATTTTCCGAAAGTCGTTAGTTGACCTGCGGTTTTTCGGTGGTTGTTGACGGCGCAGTTTGCTTCTGCTGCTTCCACTGCTCGCGCTTCTGGCGAAACTCCTCGCGGCGGGCCTTCATCTCGGCTTTTTTGGCCTCGAGTTGGGCTTTTTGCTCGGCCGTGAGCACGTTCATGATCTGTTCGTGGACGCCACGCATCTTTTCGCGTCCCGCGGTGCGGAACTGGTCGAGTTGGGCCTGCTGCTCGGCTGTGATGGTGCCGTTACGCTTTGCCTCCATTAGCGGGCGGATCGTCTCGAAATTGGATCTGTCGGGTTTGTTGGCCTCGAGAATCGAGTGGATCTGTGTTTTCTGCGCTTCGGACAGGTTCAGGTCGTGCATCATGCCCATCATGCCGCCATGACGCATGCCGCGCATGCCCTCGTTACGGCCGGCCTTGTCGCCGAACTCGCCCTTATGGCCGCCGTGACGAAAAGACTTTTCCGTCTTTTCCTTGTCAGGAGCCGGCGTAATGGCCTTGTCGTCCTGGGCGAGCGTGGATGTTGAGAGTGCCGCGACCGCTATCGCAAGCGTCAAAAAAGAAAGAAATTTTGATCTAAATGACATTTTTTTACCTCGTGGATGATTTAAAGCCTTCCGCTTTTCGTTTCTTTTGACGTCGGATGCAGGCGATAAGTCTAACGTTTTTTCGCCTGTTTTTGTAAAGAAATGTAAAAAGCGTCCATGTGGACTATTGCGTCGCGGTCGGCTAAAATGCGACATTTGAACGTCGAGTTATGCGTTTTTTATCTGAAATAAACTCCCCAGCCGACCTCCGTCAGCTAAAGGTTGAGGACCTGCAGGAAGTCGCCGACGAGGTGCGCTCATTCATTATCGATACGTGCTCGCGTGTTGGCGGCCATACGGGAGCCTCGCTGGGCGCCGTAGAGCTGGCGGTGGCAATGCACTACGTGTTTGATACGCCGAACGACAAGCTGGTTTGGGACGTCGGGCACCAGGCATACGCGCACAAGATATTGACCGGCCGCCGCGACGAATTGCACACGATCAAGCAATACGGCGGTTTGAGCGGTTTTTTGCGAAGGGCCGAATCTGAATACGATACATTCGGCGCGGGCCATGCATCGACTTCGCTCTCGGCGGCGCTCGGAATGGCTGTCGCACGTGACCGCAAGGATGAAGATTTTCATGTCTGCGCGCTTATAGGCGATTCATCGCTCGCCGGCGGCATGGCGATGGAAGCGATCAACCAGGCCGGACATCTCAAATCGCGGCTCATCGTGCTCTTGAACGACAACGGAATGTCGATCGCTCCGGCCGTCGGCTCACTTAGCGGCTATCTCAATCGCATCAAGGAGGCTCAGAGCTACCAGCACTGGAAAGAAGAGATCGGCGATGCGCTCGAGAGCGTTCCGGGCATTGGCGGCAAGCTGCGTGCGGCGGCAAAGTCGGTCAAGGACGCGATCGCCGCGGCCGTCTTGCCGGGTGCCCTGGTCAACGAGCTCGGATTCAAATACATCGGCTATGTCGACGGCCACAATGTTGCGGCGCTCGTCGAGGCGTTGGAGGAAGCAAAGAAGGTCGACGACGGGCCGGTCATTGTTCACGCCCTGACGACAAAGGGCAAGGGCTTTCCGAACCCCGAAAAGAACTATTACGCCTATCACGCGACGGGCCCTTTCGATCCGAAGACCGGCCTTCCATACAAATCCAGCAAGGCCGCTCCGCCGACGTATACCGAAGTCTTTGGCCGCACGATGTGCGAGCTGATGGAACGCGACGAGCGGATCGTGGCACTCACGGCCGCGATGCCTGACGGCACAGGCGTCGACAAGATATTAGAGAAATTTCCCGAGCGTGCATTCGATGTCGGCATCGCCGAGCAGCACGCAGTTACTTTCTGCGCCGGAATGGCATGCGAAGGTTTGAAGCCAGTCGCGGCGATCTATTCGACATTCCTGCAGCGAGCGTTCGACCAGGTGATCCATGACGTTTGCCTTCAGAATCTTGATGTCACATTCGCAATGGACCGTGCCGGCATCGTCGGCGCCGACGGCCCCACGCATCACGGCCTTCTCGACATCGCTTATCTTCGCGGCTATCCGAATGTCATCCTGATGGCGCCGAAGGACGAGGCCGAGATGCGCGATATGATGCTGACTGCGATCGAATACAACGGCCCGGCGGCATTTCGCTACCCACGCGGCAACGGCATCGGTGCTGATATCAGCTCTCCGCCAAAGAAGATCGAGATCGGCAAGGCCGAGATCCTGCGCGATGGGGGAGACGTTGCGATCCTTGCATACGGCTCGATGGTAGCCCCGGCCACGAACGCGGGCGAGAACCTTGCAAAGGACGGCATCGAATCGACCGTCATCAATGCGCGATTCGTCAAACCACTCGACAGCGAGCTGATCATCGCGCTGGCACAAAGCAAACGGCTTCTCGTGACGGTCGAGGACGCATATCTTGCCGGCGGATTTGGCTCGGCGGTGCTTGAGGTTCTCGAGGCGAACGGTCTCGCCGACCGCGTCAAGGTCGTGCGGCTCGGCGTCCCTGACCGCATCGTCACACACGGCGACCCGAAGCTGCTCCTGGCAAAATACGGCCTCGACGCCGACGGCATCTATTCAAAAGTCACGGAAACGCTTGAAATCCTCGACGAAAAACGCATTAATAAGAATCAACGAATCAAAGCTGTCCGCTAGACATTCGCGAACATAATGGCAAACGAAAAGGCAAACGCAACAGAAACGCGCAGCAACACACCGCTGCTTATCATCGGCATCGTACTGGTAGTGGCGCTTTTGGGAGGCTGGTGGTTTTACAGCTCATCAAAATCGAAGCCGGCGGCCAATGGCAGCACCAACAGCAACTCCGTCAAGCCGCCCAAGTCGAACACTATCCCGCCGAACGCGCCGCCCGGAGCACAGCCGCCAAATCAGCAAGGCTCGGCTAGCGCCGCTGTTACGCTCGAGGAATTTGCCGACTTCCAGTGCCCGCAGTGCGCGTTGCAGCAACCGAACATGGACGAGATCAAATCGATGTACGGTACGCGCCTCCGTTTTATCTTTCGAGAGTTTCCGCTCGACATCAAGGCCCATGACAAGTCGTACGACGCTGCCGTCGCCGCCGAGGCTGCGGGTATGCAGGGCAAGTTCTGGGACATGCAGAACATACTCTTTAAGAATCAGAAGGCATGGACCGACAACGATAACTTCAAGCAGATGTGGAAGGACTATGCCCAGAAGATCGGCCTTGATATCCCTAAATGGGAGAACGACATGGCCGGCCTGGGCGCCAAAGGACGCGTCAACGCCGACAAGGAACGAGGAAAGTTTATCGGCCTAAACGGCACACCGTCGCTGTTTGTGAACGGCAACCTGGTCAGGGTCGAAGACATGACGGTCGAAAGCCTGAAAACGATAGTCGACGCCGAGCTGGCGAAGGCCGCGGCGCCGCAGGGCCAACCCGCCTCAAATGCCGCGGCTAATGCCAACGCGGCGTCGTCCGCTCAGTAAAACAAAGTGTCAACCGCCGCGACACACAGATCCATCTCATGGCTGCCTGTCGCGGCCGCGATCGTCGCATTGATCGGTCTTACTGACGCGATCTATCTGACGATCCATCACTACACGGCGGCCCCGGTGCCGTGCGGTGAGGGATTCGACTGCGAGATGGTGTTGAACAGCTCGTGGGCGGAGATACAAGGGATCCCGCTCGCGGCCTTTGGTGCGGCGTCGTATTTTATAGCCTTCTCGCTCGCACTTTTGACCGCCTTCGGCGATAACCGGATGTGGAAATTGTTCGGCATCCTCACGACGCTGATGGCGGCATTCTCTCTCTTTCTCATCTATGTCCAGGCATTTCGCATCCACGCGTTTTGCCAGTATTGTCTGCTTTCGGCGGCAACGACCTTCACGCTTTTTATCCTCTATTCTGTTTCGATATTTCTGCGGCCGCGCGCCTCTGTCTGAATCCAGATCCTCGCGAAACTCGAATTGTTTCTACGGAGGCAGTGTCTTCCGTGCGATATGCGTATTATTGGCAATCGACGTGGAAATAAGGTAGCTTTAGAGGACTGATCAACTCAAAAAGCAAGCTGTGGAGCAGGCCATTTTACAACGCATCGCATCGGGCGACCGGACCGCGGTCGACGACTGTTTGAAAGCCTACGGCGGCCTTGTCTGGTCGATCGCGCGCAAGATGCTCAGGAATACGGAAGAGGCCGAGGATGCAGTGCAGGAGATATTTATCGACATCTGGAAGAATGCCGAGCGCTTCGACGCGTCGCGGGCGTCCGAGACGACATTTGTCGCAATGATCGCGCGCCGGCGGCTGATCGATAAGATCCGCTACTCGACGCGGCGAATCTCGGCCGACTCGCTGGATGACGTCCTGCTCGAGCCATTTACACGCTCGGACAAGCAGATGCAGACAAGCATCGAGGCACAGCAGGCGGCCGAGGCGATGCGAACCTTAAGGCCCGAGCAGCAGCAGGTGCTGCGGCTCTCGATCGTGGAGGGAATGTCGCACCAAGAGATTTCCGACGCGACCGGATTGCCGCTCGGGACCGTCAAGACACACGCCCGCCGCGGGCTTATTCAGGTGAGAGAGTTTTTAGGGCTCGGCGAAACGCCGATGACGCAGGAGGTGCGGGCATGAACGAACGACGCGATATGCTCCTTGACCTCCTGGCAAAAAAGGCGCTCGAGGGCCTGGATGAGAATGAGCAGCGTCAGCTCAACGACCTTGACTCCGGTACGGCGGACCGCGAAGTTCGCTCATTGGAAATGGCGGCCGCCGCCATCAACATCGCCGGAGTCGAAACCGACGAGCCGCTGCCCCAGCACCTTTATTCAAAGATCGCGGCCGACGCCGGGAAATACGTCGGTGCGAGCGTCGAAAAAGATCCCCTTGAACTTGAGACCGCACTCTGGCCGCCCAGGCCCAAACACGAGATATTCGCTTCGTCTCCAGAGCCGTCGAAATTATCATGGTTCGGCTGGTTAGGTTGGGCCGCTGCTGCCGCCGCCTGCATCGCGCTCGTCATCAACATATGGATGACGCGTTTTGCTCCGCAGGAACAGGCAAACACTCCGGCGCCGTCCGTGGAAACGCCGCGGCCGCTCACCCCACAGGAACAGCTCGCCGCCTTTGAGAGCTCGACGCCGCACCTCATCAAGGCGTCATGGGCGCCCGGCAATATGAAAGACGTGAAGGGCGTCACCGGCGAGGTCGTATGGAGCGACGAGAAGCAGGCTGGTTTTATTCGCATACGCGGCCTCGCGGTCAGGGGCGCACCCGATTATTGTTACCAGCTTTGGATATTCGACCGCGTGCAGGACAAGGCGACCCCGATCGACGGCGGCATCTTTGACGTCAACTCGGACGGCGAGATGATCGTTCCGATCACCACAAAGATCAAACCCGAGGGCCCGACAATGTTCGCCCTTACGCTTGAACGCCACGGCGGCGTCGTCGTTTCAAAACGCGACAAGATCGCGGCTATCGCCAAGGTTGAAACTCAATCGAGTTAATAGCGTCGCGAGCGGGAACCTCGGCGGAGACGCAAATCAGAAGGCAAAGCCCGCGCAGGCTTTGCCTTTTTTATTTGTTGGCTGTGGCGAATTTCGAAACAGGCGGCCAGGCGTTGTATATTATATCTTCGCAAAATCCAGGGATACTATTAGCCCACAAGGAGAGAATCGATGTCTGATATGAAAAAGGTCCGCGAAATGCTCGGTGACGAGGCCGAGACGCTGCTGGACCACGTGTGTAAAACCATACCAAAAGAGAACCTACAGCTGCCGGGCGGCGATTTTATCGACCGTGTGTGGTCGCAGTCCGACCGGAATCCGCGTGTGCTGCGGAGCTTGCAGTCTCTTTATGGTCACGGGCGGCTAGCCGGGTCCGGCTATCTTTCAATCTTGCCGGTTGACCAGGGCATCGAGCACTCGGGCGGGGCGTCGTTCGCGCCAAACCCGCAATATTTCGACCCCGACAACATAGTCAAGCTCGCCGTCGAAGGCGGCTGCAACGGCGTGGCGTCGACCTTTGGCGTGCTCGGCTCGATCGCCCGCCGATACGCCCACAAGATACCGTTCATCGTCAAGATCAATCACAACGAGTTGCTGACCTATCCGAACAAGTTCGACCAGGTGATGTTCGGCACGGTCAATCAGGCGCATGATATGGGCGCTATCGCGGTCGGCGCGACGATCTATTTTGGCTCGGACGAATCTACGCGGCAGATCACCGAGGTCTCAGAGGCGTTTGCCTATGCACACGAGCTTGGGATGGCGACCATCCTTTGGTGCTACCTTCGAAACCCAGCGTTCAAAACTCCCGAAGGCGACATGCACGACGCGGCCGACCTGACGGGCCAGGCAAACCATCTTGGCGTGACCATCCAGGCCGACATTATCAAGCAAAAGCTGCCGACCCGGAACGGCGGCTATCCCGCGATGAACAAGGAGGGCAGCTATGGCAAGACCAGCAAATTGGTTTATGAACAGCTGACCACCGACAACCCCATCGATCTCGTCCGCTATCAGGTCGCGAATTGCTACATGGGCCGCTGCGGGCTGATCAATTCGGGCGGTGAATCAAAAGGCTCGGGCGACATGGCCGCAGCCGTTCGTACGGCGGTGGTCAACAAACGCGGCGGCGGCACCGGCCTCATCTCGGGCCGCAAGGCGTTCCAGCGGCCCATGAATGAAGGCGTCGAGCTGCTCAACGCCATCCAGGACGTTTATCTCGCCGGCGAGATCACGGTAGCGTAGGAGTAGACATCCGTTATGAACAAAGCGATCACTCTAGGATTGTTGCTGGCCTTTTCAGTGGTCTCGGCCAGCGCGCAGAAGACGGCCAAGTGGGTCAAGTACACATCGGTCGAGGGCCGGTATAGCGTATCGATGCCGGAAGTTCCAAAACTGAGCCAACAGGAATCAGCGACCGCGGAAGGCGTCAAGTTCCCCCAATACATGGCGACTGCCGGGCTCGGTAATGGCGTTTTTATGGTCGGTTACTTCGACAACCTTCCAGACACGAGATATGTGCTCGACGAAGCAGTCAGTAAGATGGCCGAAGGGCTGAATGCCAAGGTGATCTCGCAGAGCTCCATTAGTCTGACCGGCTCGCCCGGGCGTGCCGCAAAACTATCGATGGAATCGGATGGCATTCTGTTCATCAATCGGGCTCGGCTCTATAGTGTCGGCACGCGTAATTATTTTCTGCAGTATATTGTTCCGAAGGCGGACGACGGCGCTCGGGTCGAGACAATGGCCGCTAAGTTCTTTAATTCGTTCGCGGTAAAGGACAGATAGCTTGGTTTAGCTGAGTATCCCGGTTTCAGGTAGTAAACGCAGGTCACAACGGCCTGCGTTTTGTTTTGCCGCGAATTGTGGTATCAATTGAGAATCCAGAACCTCAGTTGTTGCGAATTACGAGATATCCACGCATTTTCGGATAACTTTTAACCATTCTTGGAGGAGAGAATATGAAAAGGTCCATTCTTGTTCTTGTGTTCGTGCTCGCGGGTGTCGCCGCGGCTTTTGCACAACCCGGCACCGCGCTGTCAAAGGAAAAGTCGCTCTACCAGCGTCTCGGCGGCTATGACGCGATCGCGGCCGTGTCGGATGATTTTATCGGCCGCTTGGCGACCGGCAAGCTGCTCGGCCGCTTTGTCGTCGGCCTTAGCGACAATTCGAAAAAGAAGCTGCGGCAGCATCTCGTTGATTTTCTCTGCAACGCGACCGGCGGCCCGTGCCTCTATCTCGGCCGCGATATGAAGACCGTCCACACCGGCCTCGGCATCACCGAAGCCGACTGGCAGGAAGGCGTCACGGCACTCAATGCCACGCTCGATAAATTCAAGGTGCCAAGAAAAGAGCACGACGAGGTCGTCGGCGCCGTCGCAAGCCTGAAAAAGGACATTGTCGAGAAACCTTAGCCGAGCGGCATTCTTGTGAGAAATGCTTGCCCGCGTTGTCATGGCCGTACTCGCGGCCGCTTGTGTTGCCGCCGCCCAGCCGCGAGGCTTTGTAGCCGTCCGGGGCGGGCAGCTTATTGCGAATGGCCGCCCGTATCGCTTCGTCGGGACAAATTACTGGTACGGCGGCCTGCTCGGTCTTGAAACGGACAAGCGGCGCGGCATCGAGAGGCTCCGACACGAGCTTGACTTTCTAAAGGCCCAGGGCGTGACCAACCTTCGCCTGATGGCTGGCGCGGAAGGTTTGGGCTTGCTCAACGGCGTGACGCGCGTCGGTCCGCCGCTGCAGCCGGAGCAGGGCAAATTCGATCGCGAAGTGCTTGTCGGGCTCGACATCGTGCTTGCCGAGATGCGCAAGCGTAACATGCGGGCCGTCATCTTCCTGAGCAACAACTGGGAATGGAGCGGCGGATGGCAGCAGTATCTGATATGGAACAGCCGGCTTGCCGACAAATGGCTGAGTTCGAAGCCCACGTGGGACGAGCTGCGTGACAACGTCTCAAAATTCTACACCTGCACGCCGTGCGCGGACGGCTATGCTGCGCAGGCGCGTTTTGTGATCACGCGGACGAACACCGTCACCAAAAAGCGCTACACCGACGACCCAACGATAATGGCGTGGGAGATCGCCAATGAGCCGCGTCCGATGCGCCCGGCCGCTAACGACGCCTACAAATCATGGCTTGCCCAAGCGACAGCGTTGGTCAGATCACTCGATAAGAAACATCTCATAACGCTCGGCCACGAAGGCTCAATCGGCACTGAGAGCATCGAGCTTTACGAGCAGGTACACGCGGACAAAAATGTCGATTACCTGACGATACACATATGGCCGAAAAACTGGGGTTGGTTCGAAAACCGACGTATGCCCGAGCTTATCGACTATCCCGTGGACGAGAGTGTCAAATATATTAAGAAGAACGCAGCCGTCGCAGCCAAACTCAAAAAACCGCTCGTTATCGAGGAGTTCGGGCTGCCGCGCGACGGTCAATCTTACGATCCCGCATCGACGACCAGTTTGCGCAACACCTATTACGTTCGCGTGCTTTCCTTCATCGTCAATGACCGTTTCGCTGGCGCCGACTTCCCCGGTAAGAAGAATATCGTGGGCGCCAACTTCTGGGCGTTCGGCGGTACGGCGAAGCCGATTAAGGGTCAGCCGTTCTGGAAGCCCGGAGACCAATATATGGGCGACCCACCGATGGAGGAGCAAGGCCTGAACTCCGTCTTTGACAGCGACGAAAGCACGTGGAAACTTATCCGGTCCATGACAAAAGGCATCAACGCACGTTGACGGTGACTTTTCTCTTCGCCGCATAGATCCTCGCCATTGCGCGGCAGTTGTCGAAGACCTTTGAGGTGACGACGCCCGCGGTCGGTTCGTCGACGGTCGCGGCGGCGCGGGCGGCTTTGATGAGCCATGAGGCGGCCGCGGCGGCGTTGAGGTCGTAGGTCGGCGTCCATTCTTCATGCAGCGGCGCGAGGCCTTTCGCGTCTTCCAAAGCGGCACCGGTAAGCGCCTCTTCCAGCTCGGCCTCGGTCAAAGCAGGCTCGGTGTCCCACGCGGTCATTAGTTTGAGTTTGTCGAGTGGTTCCATATGAGGTTAGTGACAAGTGACGAGTGACAAGTGACGAGACAAAGACAGAGGAAAAAGGACGAAAGACCAGGGCTCCGGGCCGATCTTCACTCGTCACTCGTCACTTTTCCCTCGTCCCTAAGGCGTTACGCCTTATTCGCGATCAGCATCGCCAAACATGTCGGCCGCACGACCTTGGCGCCGTAGACGTGGAGGCCCTTGACGGCGTCGCCGAAGCGCTTTTCGGGCTTGTAGGTTTGTACGTCGATGATCTGCTCGACATATGCGGTGGCCATCGCGTGGCCGGCGATGATCTTGTACTTTTCGCCGGATGTGTTTGGCACGTTGTTCGATTTGAGGATCGCAAAGCCCGCGGCCTCACCGACCTCGCCATTGGCCAGCTTGCGGTCGCCCGCGGCCGTGCCCGAACGCACAAAGCGGTCGTCCTTGAGCAACAGGCCGTGAAACCATGCCGGCACAACGACATATCGTCCGCCGGTCGGGACGTTGTCCTCATCGAGCAGCACGCCAAGATCGACAAGGTACTCGTATGCATTGTCCTTCGTCGGGACCTCGGGCGTCGTGGTCGAGCCGATCTTGTTCTCATTCGGCACGGCGGTCGCGATCATGCCGGCGAGAAATTCGTCCGCCACTTCACGCAGCGACCATGCCGAACGGTGCATCGCCTCGTCGAGGACGGTGACGTTCTGCTGTGCCCGGTCGACCGAGTCGACGTAGAAGTTAAAGTACTTTGCCTGGTCTATGAGCAGCGTCTGCTCGTCGTCGGTCAGTACTTCGGGGTCGGCGATGTCGGTGTCCTTTGTATAATCGCCGATCGTGACGTCGCCGATCGACGCGATCTTGACCGTGTTGCCGGCCTTGCGTATCTCGCCCTCGTAATCGCGGTTCGCAACGCTGCGCTGGCCGTAAACGAGAGCCTTCTCGAGAGCGACAAGCAACCTCGCCGCCCAAACTGTGGGTATAAAATCCAATGCCATGTTTTCTCCTTCGTCGAATGGAGAATTGAGAATTGAAAATGGAGAATGTCCCTCAGCTTTCTCATCTCATTTTCTCCGCTGTTAAGTTGTGGGTATCGAAAAATGATTAGCAAGAATCGGGAAGATCAAGATCTTGGAATTCTCAATTTTCAATTCTCAATTCTCAATTTGAGGCGAGCACTCGCCGAACGTCGTTCCAATCCAGCTCCGCGATCTCTGCCGCGCTCATGCGGTGAAGCGCCTCGCGCGTCACCCGCGGCGTCGCGATCTGTCCGCTTCCCGCGTCGATCGATGCCGGACGGTCCGGGCCGAACTGCTCAGGAAAGCTCGTCTTGAGCTTGTCCAAAACGGCCGCTGCATTCTCGAGCGTTCCGTCCTCGGCAAACTGCAGATCGCCCTTGACGGCGTCAAACAGCAGCTCCGGCGAACGTGCCCCGGCCCGTTCCAGCTCGCCCGTTATCTGCCGGTGAGCCGCATCAAACCTGATCGTCGCCTTGAGCTGTTCGTTCTCAGCCTGAAGCTCGGTAAGAGTTACGCCATCAGGCGTAATCTGTTCGTTATTGACAGCCGTCGCCGGCTCGTCAGTTGGTTGCGTTAAACCACCCGCTATTGCAGGTGGTTCTGACTGTTGTTGTGTTTTTGTTTTCATAAACCTCCGTGTTATAAATTGCGTGACCTATTTCCATGGAAGAGAACAAACCGTCACGCTCGCTTAGATTTTTTACTGGGCTTCTCCTTGTGGTCGGTATCCTTTCTTCATTCTCGGTCCTAACCTTGCTGCTTCACCTTGGTCACTTAGGACCGGGGACGGCAAGTGCCCTGTCGGTCGATGTTCTGAATGCACTGACTCCCTTTTTCTTCCTCACTGCGTATTTTGCGTTAAAGAAACGAAGCCCATTCGGTCGATGGATAGCAGTGACCGCCTTCACTTTTGCTGAGTGTGATCTGATCTGGGCGCTCTCTTGGTACTTGATCGTATACAACGGGCCGAAAAGTACCGCTCTGACGGCCTTTGTCATTGGGCTTGATATCATACAGTTCGTGCTCTTCGGTTGGGGAGCTTTGACCTTTGCTTTTCCTCCCAACCCGGCCGGCGATAGCCAGACGGAATTTCACCTACCGCCACCTCCACCAACTTTCCACGACTAACCATTTGCAACCGCCGCCTTTGCCTCTGCGTGTAAACGCGCATGACAACGAAAGGCTTTCCGGCAACGGTAGTGTTCTCACTTGGGGCTCTCAGTATGATCGCGTTCTTCGGTGTCCTTGGTGTTACCCTCGGCTTTGCGAATTGGTACAACTGGAGCCATGACCCGCTGCCCTTCAACCTGGTCTTCGGTGCGGTGATGTATGGGATCGTTCCGATGCTCGCGTTCATTGATGTTTTCCGACGAAAAGGATCGGGACGATATCTCGCGATACTGTCGATGCTTTGCTCGTCGGCGTTGATGTTCCATTCGTTTGTCAATTTCATTTCGCTGCCGGTTCCCGCTCGCGCGTCCCAAGCCCTGTTTGTAATGCCCTTTTTTGGTATCGGCGTCGGCCTTGCGGCTCTGGCCGTCAGCCTCGGCTTCAACCGCAAGGTCGATGCCTTTTTCGGATCGGACCTAACCGGCGTCGACAGCCCTGGCCTTGACGTCGACGACACCATAGCCGGCCTCGACCAAAGCCTGCTCTCGCGACAATCCGAGCTGCGTCTTGAGCAGAATGTTCTCGAGCAACTCGCGTTCACCGACGGGAGCGGGGTCTTCCCACTCGGTGAGGAGCCGCACGTCACCGCGGCCCTCGATCCTGAGCGCGAACTGCATCACGTCGGCCCATACCTGGCCGAAGCTTTCCTGCCGGTCGCGGACCTTCGCCAGGAACCGCGTCTCGGCCTTTTTCAATGATTCGCCCGACGGAAAATCGCCCGCCGTCTGCAAGAAGTAATGCAGCGGCGTGCCGGTTACCGACGCCATATCCACGCGGAACGAGTCCTTCACTCTCAGGAACTGCTCCAGCTCGGCCGCCTCAAAATCGCCAAAATGCGCCTGCGGGTTCTCGGTGATCCACAGGTGGTCGACACCCGCCGTAAACGGCGCGACCGCCTTGCCGTCGGCGTCGTATTCGATCTCTATGCCCGCCGCCCAACGCTGCCGATACGCCGAAAACTCCATCGCCACCAGCATGTCGAGCACCGATTTGTTGAGGCCGTCCTGCACCGGAATGGCGGCGTCTAGCTCTGAGCGTCCCGCCATGCCGAGGTCGGCGTTGTTGGCGAAATGAAAGACCGAAACGATGCCGTAGGGGTTCGCTATCGCGAACGGTTCCGCGTTTCGAGTTGCGGGTTCCGCGTTCTTCAACTCGGAACTCGAAACCCTGAACCCGGAACCGGAGCTGAGCAGAGCGAAATCTTTAGCGTCCAGCGACGGCGCTTCGCCCTGCGTTCGCGAAATGTATCTCTCAATTCGGTCGGGGTAAAAAAGATTGAGCCGCGTGTGCTTGTCGGCCGTGAGCCACATCTTCGCCGCCCAAACGATGCGGCCAGGAGCGTCGTCGTCATAGGCGACGGTGATGCTCGCAGCTCGGTTCGGGTAAATGACGGCCTCGCCTGCCGCATTCGGCCAGACGATCGCATACGCATCGCCGTTCTTGAGCGCCTCTTTATGTATCTCGCCGGCCCGCGTCGCCATCCTGTTCCGCTGCCAGATGCTTCGCGTGTCGGACCGCAGGCTGCCAGCCTGCGTGTCTTCCGACCTTTCACTCGCAGGCAGGCTGCCTGCGTTCCGATGGCCATCCTCGATCGAGAATCCTGTAACTCGCAGCTTGTCGCGCACGGCGTCGCAGATGACCGGGCAGAGGTTCAGTGCGAATTCGCGAAACAGCGTCCCGAACGTGTTCTGAAACTTCTCGGTCGCAAACGCCAGGTCGTGATCGCCGTCGTAGTAGCGCGTCGTCTTTTCATACCACGCCTTTCGAGCGCGTATGTTGGTCAGTGCTTGTTCGATGTCTTTATTCATAATTTTTGGTTGAACCACAGAGTCACTGAGACACAGAGAAAACAGTTTTCAAGCAGCACATCTCTCCGTGCCTCCGTGTCTCTGTGGTGAGAGATCATTTGAATGTCAATAGCTTGCCTTTCCGCCGCCGCAGCATTCGGACGGCGAGGCTGACGGCGTCGACCTGGTCGTCGTTCTGGCCGTCGGGGAATGAGCAAACCTCCTCGACGAACGCGTCGATCCACGTGCCCTGGACGAGGCGAACTTTGCCTTCCTCGGCGAGCGCCGCCCATGAAAGAGCGCGAGTGAATTTGTCGGTATCGACGTTGATCGCCTGAATGGCGCGGCCGCGCAGTCGAGTGTCGTTTCGCAGCTCCTGCACGAGGGCCTGTCCGTGAAGCGCCTTCTCGATGCCGTGGACCGTATTCGCTTCGCTCGCGATGCGCTCGATGACATAACGCCGCTGCTCGGGGTACTCGATCCGCCGGCGAAAGCCGTCGGCGATATATAGGTTGCCTTCCGCGTCGAACGCGCAGCGGAACGACGCCGTGTAGTCGGCCTTTGAGTGCGTCGACACCGCCAGGTCATAACCGCGCGCCCACGCCAGCCCTTCAGGGGCGCGAGACACGACGTGTTCAAACCAATCCCGCTTAAAGAGATTGCCCTCACGAGCGACGGGCCGCTGTTGATAGAGAGCGTTGAATGAATAAGACCCTTGCTGCTGCTTGATCTGTTCGAGCCGCTTGAGATCGAACCGTTCCGGCCACAGCGCTTCGCCGACCTTGCGATTCAATGGGTCGTCGGCCTCGGCGATCGCGGGCAATGACACAATGTCCCAGCGGTCGCCTCCGTTGGCTTCCGCCTTTTTCAATCTTCCCGCGAGGTCGTCCTCGTGCCACCGCGTTTGAATAAGCACGACCGCTCCTTTCGGTTCCAATCGTGTGTAGATGTCATCGGTATACCATTCCCAAACGTTGTCACGCCGCAGCTTGCTTTCGGCCTCGGAGCGGCCCTTGATCGGATCGTCGATCATTATCAGGTCGGCGCCGTAGCCTGTGACGCCGCTTCCCACACCGACCGCGTTGACGCCGCCGCCTTCCTTTGTTTCCCATTCATCAACTGCCTTGCGGTCGCGGGAGAGCGGCACCTGTTCGGCGACTATGCGTTTGATCTTGCGCGAGAATTTGTTTGCAAGCCGCTGGTTATAGCTGGCGAGCATGACCTTGAGCTTCGGGTCGCGAAAAAGCCGCCACGCCGTATAACGCACGGTGACCATCTCCGATTTGCCGTGCCTCGGCGGCATAAAGATCATCAGCCGCGGCGAATCGGTTTTCATAAACGCATCGAGCGCGTCGAGCAGGCGTTTTTGGAATC
>Ga0163161_10000302_pt1 | contig 42886 bp, 61 predicted proteins | sample S45metaG_FD_129847 | JGI IMG/M metagenome (GOLD analysis project Ga0163161, IMG submission 129847) | Switchgrass rhizosphere microbial communities from Kellogg Biological Station, Michigan, USA - S4-5 metaG | ecosystem: Host-associated > Plants > Roots > Rhizosphere > Soil | place: USA... | reverse complement strand
CCTTCTTGGCGCGAGGCTTCTTCTCCGGCTTCTGATCGCCATCCAGAGGCAGCGACTTCTGGTCCTTGTCCGACTGGATGTCATCCATCGCGTCGGCGAACTGGCGCTCGTACAGAACCAGGACTACTTCGGACTTGTCCTGGGCCTTGGCGATCAGCGCGTTGAAGTGCTGTTCGTTGCCTTCGACGGTACCGGTGATCTGGCTCTTCGCATCAATCTTCATCGACTTCAGGGTCATGATCACCGACGGAGTTCCGCCGCTGGCGATGGTGCGCGACACGGTCAGGGCCAGCTCGGTGAACGCCGCTTCCAGTTCTGCCAGAACGGCGTCCTGCTGCTTCTCGGTCATCTTGTTGTAGCCGACCTCATAGCGCGCCATCTGCGCACGGGTCGCCTTCACCATGTCGTGCACAACCAGGCGGGAGCATTTTTCCATCGGCAGCAGGCCTTCTTTATCGGCGGCCTCAAGGATCGCTTTTTGTTCAAGATTCATCTGGTCTTTCCTTTCGTTGGGTTAAATCAAGGTTTTGGTGAGTTCAAGCAACTCGGCTTCAGTGCCGAAGGTTTCGATGAAGCGGTTTTTCGATCCGTGGATGCTCGGCACTGAGAGGCCGGCGGTGCCACGGTGATGCATCGGACAAAGCGGTATAGCTTCAAGGTGGCTTGCTCGCCTTCCGGCGCCTGTACCGGCCCTTGGGTGGTGAATCTCTGCTGGCGTTCCAGGCGTTCCCTGTTTGAAGCAGGCAATGCACCCGATCTCTGCGACCCTGTTCAGGTGTCGGCGTTCTTCATTTGTCATACCGACCGCCCCAGTGATCGACCTGAGTCCACTTCACGCCGCACTCAGCGCCATAGGCTGAGATCCATTCGATCAGCTCTGCACACTTGCGCATCGACAGCTTGCTGGTTGCCTCGTAAAGCACGTCGACACCCTGGCCATCGATCGCTGGGATCATCTGGATCGAGGCGCCGGTCTCGCGCAGCCAGGCGGCCGTGCAGAGGCGCTTCCAAACGCTGATGTCCCACTTCATCCCGGCGTGCGTAACCTGGTTGGCGATATCGCCGAGCATGGCATGAAGCTTTTTGTTCTGTTCAGCGCTTCGGTCGGCACCGGTGATGACCACCTTCCAAGGCTTGGCCAGGTCAAGCCCAGTAATCTGGCCAAGCAACCGCATGCGGTCTGATTCCGTCTCAAGCTTCAGTTCCATGATCAGGCCCCCAGAACTGCATCCATGCGCTTTTCAAGGATCTCGTAGAAGATCTTCGTCCGCGTCGCCATCTTCTTGATCATGATCTCGTCGCGGTAGACGCGCTTAACGAAGAGCGGCATCCCTGGCCAGTAGCTGACGAAGTCGATCCACTCCCGTTCAGAGACCCACAGGCCGCCTTGGCACTGCGGCAAATGCTCCTTTGGGACCTCGCCGGACAAGATCACTTCGACCTGGATCTTCGGAAGTTTGGTTTTGATCTCAAGAAGGCCATCGTCATAGATCGTCGAATCTGGGCTGTAACCACAGCCATGGTTCAGGATAATCGCGGCCTTCTGGCGAACAAGTCCTGTCTGGGCCTCGTACAGCGCGCCAGCCGGATCTTCGAAAGTGTGACCGCGCTCCGTGTGCCGGTTACCCTGGAATGAGTCGTCAGGCTCACCACAGATGCGCTCTCCGATCAGCTGATTCATGTAGGTGAATGCGCCAGCGCCAAGTCCAGATGAATGCTTACCGTCGACCAGGAGGCAATCGACGTTAGACATGGTGATGATGCCCAGGCGCAGGCCGTGCCACTCCGGCGAACCCTGCTCGACGTTGCGGATGATTTCGGCGGTCATTGCGCGGCTTCCGCTTTAGCGATGGACTTCTTCAGGCCGGCGACAACGCCGTCGAAGTTCAACTTCGTGACTTGATCTGATGACCCGTACATCTTCGCGAAGTTTTCTCGAACATTGGCGCTGCACTTCTCCAACAGAGTTTCGATCTGTTTGGCCTGGTGCCCAGTGATCACCGGATCGGCAGCAGCCTGCCCATCATCATCTGGCGCATCGCCGGTCGTGATGTTCAGCAGCGCGCACATGACGTACCGCTTTCCGTAGGTCACAGAAGAGCCGACGGCCTGAACGGTGTTGCGCCCCGCACCGGCATCGACCGGTAGCAGCAGCGTCGTCTCTTCCCGGTGCCCAGCGGCGTGAACAAGAATCCCGGTGATGCTGACGCCTTCCTTGACGTGCACGACCTTGAAGGTCACGGCGAAGCCATGCTTCTGCATCACTGGCTTGATCGCCCGATTGATGTCGTCGATGGTAGCGTATGCGTTGCCGGTGTGCTTATTCAGGCCGCCCTCGCCAACGGTCGGCATGTCGATTTGCATGGCGGCCAGAGAGGCATTGAACGCAGTCTCAGCGTCCTTGGTGTCCATCCGCTCTTTGAGTGCCATCAGACGTTCGAGCTTGTCGATGTCGCAGGATGGGTCGGTGGCTGCGCGGCTGATGACGGCCATGATGCTGTTGTCTTGCGAGACCTGGACGCTGACGCCCCGTGGCTCATTCAGTTCAATCAATTCGGACATGGGTACTTTCCTCAAGGCAACAAAAAACCCATCAAGCTAAGCACCGGTGGAACTCTCCTTTCAGATCGACCAGTGCCGGGGAGGCTTGATCATCAGGAGAACGGTGCTTACTTCATGGGTTTCAATCCCCGGCATCTGGTCTTACTTTGTCTCGGCGTTCCACGGCCTCAACGGAGCGAACTGTAATTCAGGTTTCTACTTCGAGCAAGGCCTTTAGATCAAAAATCGCATCACCTTCTTTCTTCGCTTTCGGCAGGTATTGAACCCTGGCTTCGAGGCAATACCGCGGGCCCTTCTTGCGAGAGAGACCGATCCTGTGGATATCGCCGCGCTTCATCCTGGCCAGGTCTTCGGGCCACAGGAAGCCGGCCTGGATCGGAACCATATACTGGATTCTCTCCAGCTCCCTGGCTCGCATCAGAAGCGATGCAAGTTCGCCGACGTGGACCATGCACATCTTCCGTCCGGATTGCTGCGCCATCTGCATCTCTGCTTCAAGGGCGTTTAGATCGACGGCGCTCATTTATTCATCTCCTTGACCTTGTCGAGGCAGGCGAGAGCTTGCCATCCAACCCATGCACGCTGAAGAGCTGGATCGCAGTATTCGCCATATCGCGCATCGCTCTTCGGAAGCAGGTCGCGAACATAACTCAGCGGTGCTTGAGGCCATTCGCGGCGAACCCACGCAACGAACTCGGCGCGCTCATCCGGCACCACCGATACCGGCGCGGTCTGATTTTCGAGGCAGGCATTTATCTCGTCGAGGAACGGGCCACGGGCGTAGACCTTTGCGCGCTCCAGAAGCTGCACCAGTTCCGACGATACCGGCGCGGGCTGCGAGGTATTTGATGCAAAGCATATTTTTGTATCGAACATTTTGTGCGATGAGAGCTCCACAAATCTGAGGCGATCGCATGTCGCGAATTCTTTATTTCCTTTGCGCCGATATAGGTAAATCGCATTAGCTGAGCTACAGCAACCTACGCACGGATCGCCATAATGGTCATGGCCGCATCCGTGGCACCACTCGCAATCCTCGTTGCTTGGGTGATCTGTGCGCGGCTGAAGCGAAGCTTTGTATGCTTTCACCGCATCCTCTTTTGACATTGGATAGCCAAAGCCTGCGGCGATCAATTCGGCTTCGGAAGCCACCGGCTCCCCCTGCCCGCCCTTCAGCCGCTCGATTTCAGCCGTCAATTCGTCAATCGTCTGGCCGCGCTGCGCCTTGTGATGGTTCGCCTGCTCAGTCAGCGAAGTCTGATTGCACAGGTCGATACGCAACTGTGCGATGGTGGCTTGCAGTTCGGCGAGTTCTGGCGGGGCGGATTTAATGTTGGCGAGCATATCTATAACGTCGTGCACCTTAACAAAATCCTCGCCATTGCTTTCGAAGCGCTCAAGATCGCCGACGCATGCTGGTTCAGGCTGGCGCTCGACGACAGGGGCGGTTAAGTCCAGTAGCAAGGTCGGGTTGAGGGCGGCAATGAAACGCTTGTACTCCGGCGAGTCCCGAGACGTACCGCAAGCCAGTTCAGCAAGTTTGCGGATTTCAATTTTACTGCTCATTCGCTTGCTCCCGATTCGGTGGGTTTGTTCTTCAGCGCTACTCCAGCGGGGCATGAACAGTATCCGCGCCAGTCACCAATTGCGTCGATGTATTCGCCGGAGCCGTCACATGAAGTACACGCGGCTGGTACCAATTCGGTGGGCTTTGTCATCCTGCGGATAGCTCTGGCAAGATCCGCATGGCCGGAGCCATCAGCACTAGATATACTTTCGAACCACTCAATCGATTGCTGAACAGCTTTTTCGAGAGTCGCATTCCGCTGCTCGGCGGCTGTCAGGCGCTTTTCGTGCACATCCACCAAATGGTCGATACCCCATTGAACCTTTCCATCAAGCTGATCAGCCGTCAGCTTGTCGGCGTTGTAACCACCGGCGCCAAGGCTGAATGCCAGCGCACGCATTGCCTGATCGAACTTGGCCAGCTCTTCCCGCAGCGCAGCCAGCTCGGATTGGGCTATGTCATATGCAGAAGCTGGCACAAGATCACAGCGCGCCGAGTACTGCCCTGGATACTGATCGTCGTAGAGGTAACGCTTTACTTCACTCATCTTCCTATCTCCTGAATCATGTTGGATAAATCGGCGGGGCGGTTAGCGGGTGGCGCGGGATTTTGCGCAGGCTAGCCATGAAGACCATGCCCAGCCGGTTATGTCATTGGAATAGTACCCATCCCCCAGCCTGCTCAATGAGAAGTCGCGTTGAGTGGCCCATGCTTCGAATAACTGGCGCTCCTTCTCTTCATCGAAACCAGTTGCGCACTTCCAGGCCTTCAACCACCACGCCCACAAGGCCAGTCGATCAGAACCTTGAACGCCAACATGATCGGCGGCCTTCTTGAATTCTTCCTTTGAAATACTCATGCCCAAAACCCCTCATCCCGCAATTTAGATTTGTGAACCGCCCGGCATATCGCCGCGACCAGCAGAACGGCCACAACGGGCCAGCAGGCGGCGGCGTAGAGGAAGATGGTCATGACGAAGAACCCATCATGTCATCGCCGAAGCATTCGCCATTGCAGTTTGGCGAGCCGCATTCAGGACATGGTGATTCTTTCAGCAAGGCTTTTTTGCAGCGCTCAGTGTGATGGCTCATCGACCACGGGCCATTGAAAAAACGGCAGCAGCCTGGGCATTCAAACTCTGATTCGTACTGCTCATCGCGTTCGCTCACAGTGGTTCTCCGTAATCGTTATCAGGCGGATCAAAATCGTCTAAGGCTTTCTGCCGGAGCTCGGCGTCTGTAAGTTCAACTTCGCCAGCTCCATTGCATCGTGGGCAGTCAATAAAAACTGAGTTCATGCGGTGCCATACAGAACCATCGCCGTCGCATCTATCGCATGGCTTCATAATCGCCTCGAGTTCATCCGGCGGATCGAGTGGAGGGCCGCCGACGTAGAATCTGTTCGTTGGTTTCATTGCTTCAACCCCTGCAGCTTCAGTAGGTTGAACACACCTCGACCGGTCTTTCCGCCGCGAACGATGAACTTGCCGGTACCTGGCCAGAAGTCGATGGTGATGGAATCGCCGCTGACAATCAGGTGAGCGCCCATGTTCTTCGATTCGAATTTGATCCCGTTTTCTTCGAGGATCTTTGCGCTGCTCTCGCGGTTGTCGGCTCGGCGCTTTTGTGATTCGCCCTTGAGGCCGTTGAATAGTTCGCCCATGTCACCCATCAGATCAGCCCTCGTCCGGCGGCAAAAAGAATCAGCACAATCAGGATGCCGGTCACCCACAGATCGGCCTTTGTGACGCGCCCGCTACGCATGACGCACCGTCGCGTGCCAGACGCCATTAATGCGGCAGGGCGTTCGCATCCACGGGATCGACTTCATGTCGCGGTAACCCATGTTGAACAGGGCCTTGAAGATCCCGGTCGCTTCCCGGGTGATGATTGGAATGTTCATACGGGGATTACTCCTTCAACGTAGAGGGCGATGAAGGCGGCCGACACATGCGCCGCGATCACCAGAAAGGCAGTCAGCTCAAGAGCGAGCCGCATCAGTCGCACGCCTAAGCTCGACGGCGCCAACGACCAGTGCTGCAGATTCGGTCTGTGCGCGGTAAGACCGCCATTCCTCAGGCAGCAGCAACCCGCAGGCCAAGACCGTATCAACCAGTTCATTCGCCGCAGCCAGGCGCTCATAAGCGATCGGCTTGTATTTAGGATTCTTGGCGTGAGCCAAGAGTGTGTCGAAGCGTTCTTGCAGGGCTGGCTGAAGCATTTCCGTTATCTCCGATTATCAAGTTCGTTCAGGTAGCGTCCCCATTGGTCGCCCCATGCAGCGGCGATTCCGGGATAAGTTTCGGATCGCTTCAGCCATCGTTTGGCCCCGGGGCTTTCTCGATTCTGGCCAGAATCCGTTTGGTTCGACCAGCGGGGTAGATAGCGACCAGACCCGCAAGTCGGGCAGCGATCTAGACCGTACCTAAATTGGTGCCGGTTCTCACATAAAAGCCTCGGCTCCGCGTAACCCGTCGGGACGATTCTCGGGATGTCCGAGCTCTGCCATCCATCCTCATCAGCGAGCCAAAGTCCTGTTGCCTTGCTGGCGTCGTCGCCATGCTGGAAGGGGTGGATCACCTGCGTCGGTGGCCGTATGGCGGTGTTGATAAACGATACAGCAGGGTTCTCGATGGCCTTCCGGTACGGAAGCTTCAACAGCCTCCGAAAGTTTGCCACCTCAATGTCACGCTGGTCTCTTCGAGCCTTGCCAACCAGCGTTTCCGGCTTGACCTTCTGGTGGTAGCCGACACCGGGGAATCGCTCGAAGTCAGCGTCCAAGAACGCCCACGCAGACGAGGTTGTCAGGACGGTGCACATCGGATGGAAGAGGCCGAAGTCCCACCCGGGCATTTCCGCTACTTCCCAGATGTCGCACTGAAAATGCTTCGGCGCCGAGCCGCGAGCTGGGAGAACGTCGCAGGTCCACACGTCATGTCCGTGCGCCTCGAAAGCCGCACGGGTCAGAGGGCAAGCAGAGTAGCCAATAAGCACCTTAGCCATTTGATTAACCCTTGAAATTGCGCAGGAATGTCATGAACTCGGCTTCCGGCATCGCTTCGCCGACCTTGATCACTTCCACCGACTTTTTGCTTTCGCGGTTGAAGTTAACAACTTCAAGCTGAAATTTGCCCTTGGTAACAGCAACGCTGTAGTTGGTACCGGTAGCGGCGCGGAGTGCGTGGATCAGGGCTTGGCGTTCGGTGGCTGCTGCGTTCATGGTTGTTACTCCTGTCTTGTGGCATTTCGTTTCGATGGGTGAACAATATCAACGCAAGGAAATTGCGTCAACAAGCATTTGAGATATTTTTATCGGCACAGGCAAACCATGGATGAGCATTAATAGCATGTTGGTCACGCACAAAGAAAAGCCCGGCGCAGTGGCCGGGCTCTGTGTGGAGAGTAGTCATTGTCAGGCGACGAGCTTCAGCTCGACGGGAGCCTTCTTCACCGCTTGCGCCAGGGCGCGTCGAAGCTTGGCCTCGAACTCTTCTCGATCCTCGGGGGCCAGGTTCTTGATCGCCGTGTAGATGTCATGCACCAGCGCGCCAGTGAGGACGTCGTCCTTGGAGACCTGGACGCCGAGCAGGGACGCGGGCTTCTCTTCGGCCTCACGCTGAGCATCGCGGATCTCTCGGATCGCGACGCGCATCTCGCCCACAGTCTTGAAGCGCAAGACATCGATCCCGGCCTTGTACGCACGACGGAACGCGGTTACGTAGTTTTTCACGGTCGCCGGTGCCGGCTTCTCGGTCGATCCATCCTTCGGGCGCCCGGCGGTGCGCGACCATCCGTTCTCGTCGTAGGCGATGCCGAACTGGTCGTTTGCTTGGTCCAGGGTCTTGCATTTGTTCTCAACGAGGAACGCCAGGATCTGAGCGCCAAGGCTCTCCCGGGCGTCATCGATGTCGTTCAGCTGCTTGAAGATCTTGGTCAGGGTGGTGGTCTGCTTGCTGGTCATGTCGATAGCCTGCATTGAAGTTGTCGCAAGGGGGAGCGCTCCTGATCCCCCTGCCGTCCGCGACACAGGCGGCTGCCTGGTAGATGGAAGTATGGCCCATATGCGCCATCGCGCAAGTTTATCCGTTCTCGGTGAAATCACTCGAAAGATGATTTAAGTGTTGCTCGAAATATTCGAGAGCCATATGATGTGCATGCAAACACTTCAACCACCGTCTAGGGGCGAACATGAATATCGGAAAATCACTGAAAATCTCACTGCTTAAAAACAACATGGAGCAGTCCGACCTGGCCCAGAAGCTTGGGATTCACCAGTCGAACATCAGCCGAATCGCCAACTGCAAGACCATCACCACCGAAACGCTCGAACGCATTGCTGGCGCCTTCAACATGAAGGTCAGCGAGTTTGTTGCTATCGGCGAGGATTGACCGATGGCCCGCATACGGACTGTGAAGCCTGAGCTGTTCAGGCATGAAGGTCTTTATGAGCTCGAAGCGGAAACCGGGCTTCCTGTTCGACTGGCCTTTGCGGGTCTGTTCACGGCATCAGACAGAGGGGGGTATTTCAAGTGGCGGCCGAGGGAGTTGAAGCTCGACGTCATGCCCTACGACTTGATCGATTTTTCACGCGTGATGGACGCGTTGGGCACGCGTGGCTTTCTCGTCAGGTATCGCGTCGGTGACGAGTGGTTCGGGCTGATTCCGACCTTCACAAAGCACCAAGTCATCAATAACCGAGAAAGAGTGAGTGATCTTCCTCAAATTGAAGACGCTGAAGAGATTTACGACTTCTCCCCCAATGAAAACAAGGACTTGCTGACGCGTGATTTACGCGTGAACGACGCGTCAGCCACGCGTGAGGGAAATGTTCAAGGGGAAGGGAAGGGAAGGGAAGGGAAGGGAACAGGAAAGGGAACGACGCGTGACTCGTCATTCGACCAGTTTTTCGAAAAGTTTTGGAAGCTGTACCCGAACAAGGTCGGAAAACCAAAAGCAATGGCGAAGCTGAAACTGATAAACCCAGATGGGAAACTCGACGAAGCGATCATGGAAGGTCTCGCAAGGCACTGTGTCAGCCAGGGCTGGCTTAAAGACAACGGGGAGTTCATTCCCCATCCGACAACTTGGCTGAATCGCCAAGGATGGGAAGACGAGGTGAAGCCGCATGTCGCAACAACCAACGGACAAAGAACGGGGTCAGGCCGCCTTAGCGCAGTTGACCAAGTCCGCGCTGAGAACGACGCCGCAGAAGCAAGGCGTCGAGCTGCGCGATCAGAAGCTGAGGTCACTGGACATCTACAAGAATCCCCACCAATCGACGGAGACTGGGACAGAGAGTTCGCCAGCATCCGCGACATTGATGGAAAAATTGTGGGTGATGATGGCGGGGCTTTACGGGCACAAGTGGATATCTTCCTACGGGACGAGTGACATCAAGCTGGATGATGACGGTAACGCTCGTCCTGATTCCGGGATATGGGCCAAGGCGCTGTCAGGTGTCAGTGGTCAGCAGATTGCCTACGGCATGAAGTTGTGCACCCAGCGAACCGGTGAGCAAGCGGCATGGCCGCCGTCGGCACCGGAGTTCCGTGATATGTGCCTTGCTGGTCAGTCAACCCTGGGCATCCCTGACGTCGCCACGGCGTGGCGCGAAGCCGTCGAGGCATCCAGCGACGTGATCAACTGGAAGTTCTCACACCCGATCGTGCACGAAGCCGCCAGACTGACGGACTGGTACAGCATCCGCAACGGCGTGCCCAAGGCAGAAACCGTGCAGAACCGGTTCAACAAGCGATATGCGGAGCTTACGGCGAAGATGCAGCGCGGCGAATCGCTGGTGGACGGCCAGTTGCTGCTGGGCCAGGAAGTGCAGGCCGGGGCGTTGGAGGTCAGCGACAAGCTGAACGACCTGGTGGTGAAACAACGCATCAAAGACCAAGGGCTCGACACCAAGTCGCCCGATGAACTGCGGGCCGAACTCCGCGCCAAGATGGGGATCAAGCGATGACGATTTCTTCACCGGTGATCCGCTACCACGGATCGAAGTTCAGGCTAGCGCCATGGGTGCTTGCACACTTCCCGGAGCACACCTGTTACGTCGAGCCTTTCGGAGGTGCCGCCGGCGTCCTGATGCAGAAGACCCGATCGTATGCTGAGGTCTACAACGACCTGGACGGCGACATCGTCAACCTGTTCCGCGTCCTGCAGGATCCGGTCACGCGATCGGAACTCACCGAGCGCTTGGTCTTCACGCCCTATTCACGCGAAGAGTTCGAGCTGTCGTGGGAGCCGAGCACCGAGCCGGTCGAACGAGCACGGCGAACGATCATTCGCGCCCAGATGGGCTTTGGATCGGCCGGCGCCACCAAGGGCGTAACCGGCTTCCGCATCGATACAAAGCGACAGTACGGCACGGCCCAGTCACTGTGGGCGACCTACCCTGAGCAACTTTCCGAGGTTGGCCAGCGCCTGAGCGGCGTGCTAATCGAGAACAGGCCCGCGATCGAGGTGATCATGGCGCATGACGGGCCGCAGACGCTGCACTACGTTGATCCGCCCTACGTGCATGACACCAGGTACAAAGGCGCATCGAGTGGCCGCTACTACAAGCACGAAATGGACGATGCGGCCCACCGCGAATTGCTCGGTGTTTTGCTCGAGCTGGAAGGAATGGTGATCTTGTCTGGTTACTCAAGCGAGATTTATGACGAGATGCTGACCGGCTGGAAAACCCATATCACCACCGCCAGGATTAGCGCGGGTCGTGGTACTGGTGTCCGAACTGAAAAAATATGGATAAGCCCTTCTGCTCAAAAAGCTGAAGGCCAAATTCGATTAATTTGAGGATTCCCAAATGACCCCAGCCCAGTCCGCCATCGTCGAACCGCTGCGCCGCGCCGGGTTCGAGATCGTCGTCGAGGCCGACGAGATCGTCCGCGTCACCCGAGGCGCCGACAAGCGCGTGATTTTCAAAGACGGCTCGCAGAAGCGCGGGCACCACACTGCAAGAGGTAAGGCACGATGAAGCCGAAAATTCGATCTGCTGCAAGCATAAGCAATTACTTCAAGTATGTATGCCGAGGCATTCGGCCTGATGGCGTTGACGCTTTTGGAATAGGTCACACCATGGAGCAGGCTTATGCCGATTGGTTGGTCTACGACGAAGCCGATATCCCATTCTGAAAAACCAAACGACCGGAGCAAGACCATGACCAATGCAATCGAACAGACCAGAATTTCCATGTACGACGCGTTCAACGCGATGAAGGCCGGCGGCCGGTGGCTGATCAAGAAGGCAAACTGCGAGGCTTTCGAGTCTGCGCTTGAAGAGCATTTGGAAGCCCTGCGCGCCGCGATGAAGACTCGCGAAGATGTTGGGCAGGCATTCAGCGAATCGCTTGGTCGTGTGGTTGCCGATCGCGATTCTTTGATCCTGCGCCTGTCAGCCATGACCCAGGAGCGCGACGAGATCCAAGGGCGGCTTCACGCCATCGATCACGCTTACGGCGAATCCCAGAAGGCGGTCAGTATCGCCGGCGAAGAGCTGCGCGAATGCCAAACCAATCTTCGGCACTGGCGCGAAGAGTGCGGGAAGATGCATGCAAAGGTCCGCGCATTCGAGTCTGGCGATATCCACAAGAAATATCTGCGTGACCGCCAAGATCTGATGAGCGCCGAAAAACTGAGCGACGAACTGAGCGAGAAGCTGACCCAGGCGACCTCAGTCATCGGCCGCCAAGAGCAATTGATCGCCGGGCAGCGCCACGCCATCGCCGAGCTCTACATGGATCGAGCTCGCATCCCTCGCGAAATCAGCACCTATGCCGCCTGGATCACGCGTGAGTATGAGGCCAGCAAGTCGGGCAACTGCCAGCACAGCTTTCAGCCGGCTTTCCCGTCGGGCCAGATGTGCACCTTCTGCACCGAGCGGCGCCCATGAAATCCAAGCGCCGCCGGCGCATAGACTGCCTGGCGTGCTTCTTCTTCGGAGTCGCGCTAAGCAACTTCGTCACATGCATAATTTGGATGCTCAACACATGAACAGAATGGAAGCCTTCGAGGCTGATTGGGCCGACCGGCACGACATCCCGGTCGATACCCTGGCGCAATACCGGCACGCGGACGGCAGCGGGTACAAGCTGCCCGACATCGCGAAGAACTACAGGACCTGGTGCCAAGCGCTTGATTCGGTCGTGGTTGAATTGCCCGGGACTGAATGTTTCGGAAGCTACAGCGAAGAAGCTGCACGGGTAGCCATCGATGGATGCGCTGACGCAATTGAAGAGGCTGGAATAAAATGGGTGAGATCATGAACGAACAACTTGATGGCCGGATTGAGCTCGGCAAGCAGATGTGGAATGTCCAGGCTCCTGGCTTCATCGAATGCGCGAAACGCAACGGGGTTGAATCGGCTGAAGACCTGGCTGCGCTGTTCGCCGGATTCATGGCCGCGGCAACCGGCTCGATGATCTCGATGGCCGGCCCACAGATGGCGATGTCCGTGCTCGGCAGCGTGAGCAAGTCCTGCGCCGCACAGACGGTCGAGCGATACGTCGCTGGCTGCGATGGTGGCGACCGCCAAGATATCGTTGTCATTGGCGCTGGCGGAAGGCACAAAGCGAAATGAACCTTCCGCCAAGCGTCCTTGTCGACGGCAAGGTGTGGAAGCTCTACAGCGTCGAGTTCAAGAGCCCAGACGGGAAATTCTCGGCGTACTTCTACGCCCTGAGCCTCGAGCACGCGAGCTACCAGGTTGAAGCGATGCGCATGAACGGCACGCTCTGCGATATCTGCGCCGACGAATGACCGAAAACAGACCAGAGGAAATACCAGATGAAACGATTTACAGCTGAGCAAGCAAGGGATATGGCTAGGGCGAAAGATCCAGCGTTCGCCGTCGACACGATCCTTGCCAGTGTGGCAAAGGCCGCCGGAGAGGGGAAATACATCATCACCGTCAGAGATTATGGGTTCGGGACCAGCACGTATTGCAACGAAAGGGACTACCCGGACCTGTGCAAGTCCATTTTGAAAGAGCTCCGGGATCTTGGATTCGAATGCGTGCCTTGCGCGATCGAGCGTCAGTTCGTTGATTTATGGCTCGAAGTCAGATGGGCTGAAGAGGTTGCGAAATGAACGATTACAGCGAACTGAAGAAGGCGGCAGAGGCAGCCAGCAAAGACGGGTGCCACATCTACATGCACGCCCGCGATGATGGGAATTGGTCGGCAAACGCAAAATTTCATACCGCCTGTAAACCTGAAGATGTTCTGGCGCTGATAGCCGATAACCAGCGCCTTAGCGAGCTGCTTGAATGCTCGCAGGGCGACTTCCGGCAAGCCATGCAGATCGCCGAGAAGAACAGCAAGGATGCCGAGCGGTATCGGGCAATGCGCGAAAAGGCAATAACCTGGCGTTCTGCGCTGCCACATCACGGGCCAGTAACTGAGGCTGACTACGACGCCGAATGCGATGCAATGCGTAAGGAGTCACCGAATGTCTGAAGTTTTCATCCTGATCCCTGGTGCGCCATTCGGGAAGCAGTCGGTGCGCTCGACGGTTCGCGGCGGATTCGCAGTGAGCTACATGCCGAAGGAGACGGTCGAATATGAGGCGCACTGCGGGCGCGAGGCCTCGCTCAGCATGCAGGGCCGGCCTCTCATCACCGGCCCGGTCGAACTGAAGATCCAGCTGTTCTATCCGATCCCGGAGTCATGGCCGAAGAAGCGCAAGGAGGCTGCCCGGCTCGGGATCATCGTTCCGACCAAAAAGCCGGATAGCTCGAACTGCTTGAAGGCGATCGAGGACGGATTCACCGGAGCCGTGTGGGTTGATGACTCCCAGGTCGTCGACCACCACATCACCAAGCGGTTTTCCGATGAGCCCTGCGTGATTGCCATCGTGACGCCACTTGCCTTGCAATCCTGCTGACCTGTACCATCATCAGCGCAGGCGGCGTACTGGTCTGCGCCGTGGTCTGGAACCTGCCGGTTGGTCCACGACACGGACCCCTTCACGGGATAGCTTGCTCAAGCTTGGCCGGCTCTGTGAGCCCAGAATGGTAACCGGCCACCTACACAACCAACGCCAAGGGCCCGCAGATGCGGATCATCTTTATCGGAAAGCGCGTCACCGTTGGCGACCTCGGAGCGGTGGCACTGGCAAGCGGCTGGCAAATAACCAGTTGGGCAACAGGCAGCTGGCGCGCTTTACCGATGCAGATGAATGCCATTCCCCGCAGTGCACGGCGGACAACCATGATGGTATGAGTCTTGGGTCGGAATGAGCAGCAGGACAAACCATCAGTCGGTTACCTGTCTCGACAGCGCCGGCCATCTGCAACAGGCCCAGCCTAAACCGGCTGGGCTTTTTTATTGTGGTTGATCTATCATCATGGTTCCTTGAGGAAACATCCCCACAAAGCAAGAGGACCATCATGATGAAACGACTGCTCCACTACTGCGCATTTGCGCTCATGGCCTGCTTCGGCCCGGCCATGTTCGAGCGGCTTGAGCGGCCGGCATTCTTCCTGTGCAAATCGCTGAAAATCGCGTTCGACCTTCCAGGTGTTGCGGCCACTCGCTTCAAGATGGCGCTGGCATCCTGGCGAACGGGTAGTTCATCCGAGACGGGGATTTCCACTTCAAGCCTGCGCGCATCCAGCAACCACTTCGTAATCGGCAATGCGACCGGCCTACCTGAAAAGGTTGGCTGGGCCATCTGACAAGCCATGAAGCCATAAACGAAGATGTGAAAAGCCCGGCGATGCTGGGCTTTTTTGTGGGCGAAGGTTTAGACTTGCCCAATAACACAGGGCCAGACCATGAACGAACTCGAAGACGCAATCCAAGACCTTGAACTCGAGGCCGCAGAGCTCGACCAGCTCGACGACCTCAACGACGAATAGAGACCAGGCCATGACCGAACAGACCAGATACGAACCGTTACTCAAGTGCAGGAACTGCGGCGCGCTGCGAAACGACCATCCGCACGACGCCAAGTTTGAAAACGAATTCAAGCGCAAGCGGTTTTGCCCATGCTGCGCCTCTTCGGCCGGATGGGATGACGTTCCAGGCCAGTGGATCTCGCATTCGATCTGGTGGAAGCCTTCGACGTGGTTCACCGGGTATCTCGTCGAGGTGACGCCATGAGCAAGGACAAGGAAAGCCAGCTTTCACCGGAGCAGTTCGCGCTCTACAGGAAGCTCACCAGGCTGCAGCGAGCGCTATGCCTTGGCGTGTTATCTGGGCTGACCCAGCGCCAGGCATACAAGCAGGCAGGCGGCAAGGCGAAGACGGAACCGACCATGGATGCGTGCGCTTCGGAGATCCTAAAAAATCCTATGGTGAAAGAGTTCATGGATTCGATGTATGCGCCGCAACTCGCCGAGTCGATCATGACCCGGGATGAGGCAATGCAGATCCTGTCCGGGATCACTCGAGCGCCGCTGACGGGAAGCCGGGTTCGCATCCATGCTGTGCAGCAATTGGGCCGCATGCAGGGCTGGGAGGCCGCCCAGAAGCACGACCTGACTGGCCACATCCTGACCAGCGAGGTCCCGCTCACAGACGCCCAGCGCGCTGTCCTCGATAAAGCGCTCGAAGATGATGTATGAATGCCATCGTAAAGACGCCGATTGCTGATGCGGTCGGCAACACCCACGGAATCACCCCCCAGCACCTGCTGACCCGCATCCGAGAGAAGTGCGAAGAGAGCTTCACCTATTACGCCCGGTACATGTTCAAAGCGAGGAAGGGCGTGAAGTTCGCGTTCAGTGACCACCACCAGGTCATTTGCGACGACCTCGAGGCGATTTACCGGGGCGAGATCCAGAACTACATCCTGAACATGCCGCCGCGCTACTCGAAGACCGAGCTGGTTATCGTGCTGTTCGCGTCCTGGTGCTTCATGAAGAACCCGCGCTCGGAGTTCTTGCATCTCTCGTACGCTGACAAGCTGGTGAAGCGCAACTCGGAGGGTATCCGCTCAATCGTCACATGCGCCGAGTTCCGGCAGCTCTGGCCGCACATCACCATTTCCGGTCACACATCCTCGAAGGACGCCTGGGCAACTGCGCAGGGCGGCGTGTTCATGGCGGCCCCGTCCGGTGGTTCGGTAACCGGCTTCGGCGCCGGCCGCATGGATGAGTGGGACGAAGAGAGCGAAACCTTCAAGTTCTCCGGCGCGCTGATGATCGATGACCCGCTCAAGCCCAAGGACTACAAGCACGAGACCATCAGGGAGGAGGTGAACACGAACTGGGATGAGACGATCAAGTCGCGGCGAAACAGCCCCAGGACGCCGACCATCGTCGTGATGCAGCGCATCGGCGAGAAGGACTTCACCGCGTACCTGCTGCAAGACACCGAGATGAAATGGTTCCACCGGTGCATGCCTGCGCTGATTGACGAAGGCCTTCCAACTGAGCGCGCCCTCTGGCCAGCCAAGCATTCGGTTGAAAAGCTGATTGCCATGCGCGACAAGAGGAACGACCGCGGCGAGATCAATCCGATCGCCCGGGCCATGTTCAATAGCCAGATGCAGCAGAAGCCAACCAGCGCCGAAGGCAACTTGCTCAAGGCCAGCTGGTGGCGCTATTACGCCAGCCTCGAGGAAGTCACCCAGCGTTGCACGTTCTTTTTCTTCACCGGGGACACGGCCTATACCGAGAACACCGCGAACGACCCGTCAGCCTTCATGCTGTGGGGTGCGGAGCGGGGCAAGCGGCTGTATTTGCTCGGGCGCGTGACGGGACACTGGGAATTCCCGGACCTACTCAAGAACTCGAAGGCCTTCTGGGAAACCCAGCCGGACGCAAAAGCCATGTTCATCGAGGCCAAGGCCAGCGGCCTGAGCCTGATCCAGTCGCTCAGGAAGCAGGGGATCAAGGCGAAGCCCTGGAAGCCTAAGGACTATGGTTACCCAGACGACAAGGTTGGCCGAGTCAAGGAGGCGTCCTGGCTCATCTTCAACGGCGACGTCTGGCTTCCTGATCCGGAGATAGCGCCATGGGTCGACAGCGTCGTCGATCAGTGCTCAGCCTTTTCGACCAACGATTCGCACGCAAACGACGATGACGTAGACTGCATAACCACAGCAACTTCAATCTGGTCACATTATGGCGGGGGTACAAAACGTGCCGAAATACAAGCGCAAGACGCCGAGGAATCTCGGAAGCGGGCCTAAGACGGCACGGGTCAAGAACAACGTCGGCCGATTCTCCGGGCTCGGGACAGAGTTCGACTACAGCCAGTACCAGGCCCCTGCGAGCGTTCCGCTGACGCCATTCCAGCAGGACAAGTTCTGCGTCGATCTCTATTACACGGACTGGGCGGCGAAGAAAATCATCAGCATCCCCGTCGAAGACATGCTTCGGTACGGGTGGCAATACGAAGGCCTGGCAGATGACCAGGCCTCTTTGCTTATCACGATGCAAGACTCAATGTCCGTGCTAGAGCAGGTCAAGCAGGCGATGCGCCTTGAGCGCCTGGTCGGTGGCTGCATCATATTCATGGGCATCGTCGACGGCCAGACCGACCCCGCCAGGCCGGTGAACTATGAAGGCCTGCAGAAAGGGTGCCTGAAGTTCCTGAACGTGATCCCGCGAACCCGCGTGACGAATACCCGGCTGGATTATGACCCGCTGTCGCCGACTTACGGCCGCCCGGTCACCTATTGGGTGAACGGCGTAGAGGTTCATGAATCGCGCCTGATCCTGTTCAAGGGCGACCCGCTCCTACAGGTTCCTGACTCGACCATCATGCCGACCCAGTGGACGCGGAACGATGGGTTCGGCGTGTCCGTGCTGATGCCGCTGCTTGACGACCTAACCCGGGCCACAGGTTCGCGCCAGGCGGCCTATCAGCTTGTGCAGCGCGCCAGCGTGTTCCTGTTTCAGGCTGATCTTATGGATCTTGAGTCGACCGTTCAGGGGAACGAAGCGATCAAGAAAATGCAGAACATCGTCAACCAGATCAACCTGTTTCGCGGCGCCGTGGTCGACACCCAGCCGGGCCAGTCCGCGCCGATCACCACCATCAGCCCATCATTCGGCAGCGTCCCCGAGCTGGTGATGACGTTCCTTCAGGTGCTGGCTGCCGCCGGCGACATCCCTGGGAGCCGGTTCTTCAGTCAGGCACCGGGCGGCCTTAACGCACCGGGCGACACCGAGCTCGAAAACTATTACGGCCGGCTTGAATCCGCCCAAGAGCAGGACCTGCGCCCTAAACTGATGAAGATCCTGAAGGTCCTTGGGCCCTCCGCTCTCGGCGATGCGTACAGCGAAGTTAAGATCGATGTCACATTCAAGCCGCTGTGGTCCTTGAGCGAAACGGAGCAGGCCACCATCAGGGCTCAGGACACGACAAACATCCTCGCCATTCAGGCGGCAAACCTGCTGAGCGACTTCGAGGCCCTGGAAGAACTGCGTCTGCGCGACGTGCTCATCGTCGAGAAGGACGCCGAAGAGCTGGAAGAGGCCTCATCGCCGGAAGACATCACCGACCCGGCGGCTGACCTGAGCAAAACCATCGCAGAATTGGGGGGAGCAAATGACGTGCCTCAGGTGTGAAATCGCAAGGGCGAAGATCATCGCTATGGCCCTCGGAGGTCTGCGCAAGTCGGCCGATGAGATCGTCGAAGACCTTCAGGGACGATATGGCGACATGTACCAGCTGAAGCAAAGGCGCATAGTCCGGTGCCATGCGACGGGGGATGTCCTGATCTACGAGGAGCGGCGATGATCATCCTGCCGAAGGACGCCCAGAAGGCGAAGAAGAAAGAGCGAACCATGAACGCGGCCAGGGTGCCGCGTTCGGTCCGTAAAAACTATCTGGATCTGCTCGACCAACAGGTCAAATTCCTGAAGGCGCAGACGGCCAACCTTTCGGACCTGCTCAAGTCTGGAGCTGACCGGGCAACCGTCGGCAACACGCTCGCACAAATGGCCGCATCCGCTCAGGCGAGGCTCGACCAGCTGGCCCCTGGCACGGCCCGATCATTTGTGACGGCAGCCGACACAGCAAACAAGCAGGCCATCCAGAAGAACATTGCCTCGGCCCTGAGCGTCGACTTCGCCACGGTGATCGACGGGCCGGACATCAAGCCACTTATCGACCAGGCCATAATCGACAATACAGGCCTGATCAAGAGCATCAGCCAAGAGCACTTCGCCAAGGTCGGGCGCGCTGTGCTGGATAACTATCGCGGCGTTCCACAGGTTGGCGGTGTCTCGCTGACCCAGCGCCTGCAGGACATCGGCGGAATCACCAAGACCCGCGCCAAGTTCATCGCCCGGGACCAGACGGCAAAGTTGACCGGCGACCTCAATCAGTCGCGCCAGCAAGACAACGGAATCGATGAGTACACCTGGCACAACTCGCAAGATCGGCGCGTGGTCGGCAACCCGAGCGGCCTCTACCCCAAGGGTAACCGTGTGCATGGTGATCATTGGGATCGTGAGGGAGAAACCTTCAGCTGGGCGAATCCCCCGTTTGACGGGCATCCAGGGCATGCGCCGAACTGCCGGTGTTATGCTAAACCGAAGTTGAACCTCGAAAAGCTGAAGGCTCAGTACGTATGAGAATCACGACCGCCGCACGAATCCAAAACAGCGCCTGGCGCTTTGACCCCGACACGGGGTTTTTGCGTTGTACCGCGTCGATCCTTTGCCCGGGCGTGATGACCTACGCTCGCGCCGAGCTCGAGGACGCGAACCCGCCGGAAGGCCTGCAACAGCTGAAGATGTACGTCTCGCCGGAAGAACTGGCCGCGCCCGATGGCATGTCGACGCTCGAAGGGATGCCGGCGGTCGTCGGCCATACCTGGCAGCAGGCCGGCGCCCTGACCAGCTGCGGCAACATTGCCGGCGCCCCGCGCATCTCCGACGACGGCCATTTGATCGCCGATATTTTGGTCACCGATCCGGAGGCCGTTCGGCGTACCATGCTGCCCGAAGGCGATCCTTCGAAGCTTCAGGAGATCTCCAGCGCAGGTGACTGGCAAATCCTCTGGCAGCCAGGTATCAGCCCTGACGGCCAAGCATACGATGGTTTATTTGTAAAGCTCCGTTATAATCACGTTGCGCTTCTGCCTCCCGGTGCGGGTCGGGCGGGTGCTTCAGTCCGCATCATCAATGAAAAAGAGGCTACCAAGATGGAATTCACTCGCGTTCAATTGCGCATGGCGGGCGGCAAGCTGCGCTTCGTCCGTGTCGCAAACGAAGACGTCAACGCCCTCGAAGAGGCCATGACGGAAAACGAAGAGGCCGTGAAGTCGGCCATTACCCCGGACCAGCTTCAGGCGGCTCTCGATGAGCTGGCCGGGCTGAAGAAGGAAACCGCCGACAAGAACACTCGCATCGCCGAGCTCGAAGGCATGATCCAGACCTACAAGGATCAGCTCGACGCAGCTACTGCACCCGAGACAGTGGCCGCCGCAGCCGACCAGATGGCCGCCGAGAGCGAAGAGGCGACCTCCGTCATGAACGCCGCCGGCCTGCAGCTGACCCCTGAAGACAAGCGTCTGCGCGGTCACGCTCTGCGCTCCAAGGTGGTGAACTCGGTTCGCGTCAAGAACGGCAAGGCCGCTTTGTCCGAGGAAGAGCTCAAGGAAGAAGGTTTCGTGAAGGGAATCTACAAGGTCCTGGCCGAAACAGCCGGGAAGCGCCAGGATCTGCCAGCAGGCCACGCCGTCGTCACCACCACCGTTCAGAACTCGAACGACAAAACCACTCCGAACATGGCGAACTCGCAAGACAGGTTCAATCGCATGTACGCCCCTAAAACCGAGGGTAAATAATCATGACTCTTACAGCAGTTCAAACCGCAGTCTTCGACACCTTCGGCACTCTGTACGTGGGCCAGCTGGCTGACTACAGCTCGAACGCGCTGATCGATGGCGTCCGCAGCTTCCGTACCGAAACCGTGGTCAACTTCGGTCGTGGTGTCGTCAAGGGAACCGCCAACCAGCAAAACGATTCGGTCCGCACGCCATACGGCGTCAAGACCCCGCTCGCAGGCTCCGTGCTGGCTGACATCGTAGGCATCGCGATCCTGACCCAGTCTTCGAGCTCGAACTCTTCGAACGAAGCGGTCACCGTGCGCGCCAAGACCATGATCCCGGTTGCCGAAGTCGGCTCCGGCGCCATCGTCGGTGCACTGGTTCCGGCAGGCATCACCATCGCTCACGGCGACCCGGTGTACATGTCGGTATCCCACGCAACCATCCCAGTCGGGGGCTTCTCCAACGCTGCCGCCACCGGGTTGATCGGGCCAATCGTTGGCGCAACCTGGTACGGCGCTGCAGCTGCAAGCACCGTCGGCAAAATCAAGATCTAAGGGGAAGGGAAAAATGAGCCGTATCCAGAACTCTGCAAAACTGGCCAAGGACCTCGGCGCTGTCGATGGTCAGATGGTCGGCGTCCAGAACGCCATGACACCGGGCAACCCTGCCGGCCTGAACGGCGCCATGGGCTTCACCGTCGACATCTTCGAGCAGGTCACCGCGAAAGCGTATGACGTCCTGATGCCGGAGATCCAGTGGAACAAGACGATCGCGCCTGGTTCCATCGACACCTCCATCAATGCCGGTGCCAAGCTGACCAGCTACCGCGTTCGCGACCGCCGCGGCAAGGGCGCCTTCGCCGCTGTAGTGGGCAAGGACACCCCGACCGTAGGCGTGACCCAGAACAAGGTGGTAATCCCGCTGGAAGTCGCTCGCGTCATGGCCTCGGCCGACTTGGACGACATCCGCGCCGTGGCCTTTGGCTTTGAAGGCATGAACCTGCTGACCGACCTTGGCGTCGTGATGCGTGAATCCTCCGAACGCCACATCGAAGACACCTTCTTCTTCGGTTATGCGAACCTGGACTTCGCCGGTTACCTCGACTATGCCCTTGTTCCAGCCACCACCGCAGGCACCAAGGCCGGCGGCGGCACCACCTGGGCAGTGGCCACCGGTGACGAGATCGTCAAAGACATCAACCTGACCGCGATCGGCACCGTGTACACCAACAGCAAGGGCGTGTTCCTCCCTGGCCGCGTCGAAATCCCGCTGGCTCAGCTGGTGCAGATCTCGGCTCAGCGCATGGGTGGCGCTGCTGGTGCAACCGGCGAGAACGTCACCGTTCTGGAATACGTGAAGAAGAACAACCTCTTCACCAGCCTGACCGGGCAAGAGCTCCAAGTGGTTGGCCTGCGCTACCTGACCGGCGCCGGCGTTGGCCCATCCAACCGGATGATCGTCAGCGAATACAAGGACGACAACAACTACATGCCGATGTCGATGCCGTTCCAGATGCTGCCGCCGCAAGATCGCCAGTTCGCGACCGACCTCTTCGCGGAATGGAAGTTCGGCAGCTTCCACAAGCCGTACCCGACCAGCGCCATCTTCGTCGACGGCATCTGATCAGCAGCAAACCGAAGGGCGCCCGAGTGGCGCCCTGACCCTTTTCCAGCATAGAGAGACCAGCACATGTACAGCATTCAAAACCGCATGAAGCGCACCTGGATCGTTCCGGCCACTTTCAAGCCTGACAACTCCGTGTCGTTCGACAACGTCAACATCGCCCCGGGCTCCTCCGCTCTGGTGCAGGACGATCACTGGGACCTGGTGAAGAAGGGGAACCAAGTTGTTGAGGCCCTGCTGACCAGCCGCCACCTCGTAGTGACCAAGGCCGGCAAGGAAACTCGCGAACTGGAAGCTGACGAACTGAAGAACCCGAAGTCGCCGGTCGCGCCAGATGAGCTGAAGGAAGAAGACCCTCGCGTCAACATCGAGTCGAAGGTCGAGCTCAAGGAAGTCGAGCTGAAGGACGACGCCCCGGCCGAAGTGACACGCAAGGCGAAATGACATGACTCCAGACCTGGCCACATTCAGAGTACTGTTCCCCGAGTTCGTGACGGTTCCCGACGCGACGGTTCAGTTCTATCTCGATGATGCGCTGGATACTCTGGCGGCTGGCGCGTGGGGGCGGTGCTATGCAAAGGCCGTCCTCAACTATGCGGCTCACGAGCTGGCGCTTGCACAGGCCCGGGCGGCTTCGGCAGTGGATACCGGCGGTGGCGTTGTAGTGCCACAGACCGGCGTGCTGCAGTCGGGCTCTGAAGAAGGCATTTCGTTTGCGTTTGCCCAGAGCTCGGCGCCGAAGACCCTCACGCAGGAATGGCTCAGTCAGACGCCATACGGCCAGGCCTATCTCGCGCTGCAACGGCAATGCCTGAGCCGCGGGGAGTTGAGCTGGTGACCGCCAAGGTCGTCCAGTCCAATCCTGGTTGGCTGGCAAAGCTGCTCAAGAGCTATAAGAACAAGGAAGTTCTCGCGGTCGGATACCCGGCCAGCGAGACCGGGGGGATCAAATACCCTGACGGAACGCCGGTTACGCTGGTTGCAGCGGTCAACAACTACGGGTCGCAATCCATGGGGATTCCGGCCCGTCCTTTTATGCAGGAAGGCTCAAGGGCTGCGCTCGATGGCGATGCTGGGAAGATCGCCGCCGAACTGGTTCCGCTCCTGAATCAGGGGAAGATCACGGTCGCGCAGATCCTCAAGGAGATGGGGCCGTATGCAGAGGCATCTTTCAAGGGAGTTTTCACCGGTGTCGCCTGGACGCCGAACGCGGATTACACGGTCGAGAAGAAAGGCAGCGCTCAGCCGCTGATTGATACAAGCCTTCTCCGGAACACGCTGACCTATGTCGTAAGGGCTCGATAATGCTGATTCTCCCGATCCACGTAACCCACAACCTGCTGACGCATACCGTTCAGGCATTCGACGTTACGTTCGGCCGCGATGCCGCTGGACGGCCCACGATCGCGCAGGGGGCCGATTACCCAATCACGGACGCCAACGTACAGCCGGCGAGCTACAAGCAGGTGGCACTTCTGCCGGAGGGCGCCCAGACAGATGGAACTCAGGTGTTCCACACCAGGGAGCCGGTGAAGGCCGCCAGCAACACCAACGGCGCGGCCAATGGCGTGCAGACCTATATCCGCCACAATGGCGACCTGTGGAAGGTTTGGGCAATTCAGAACTGGAAGCCTCACGCATCCATCGGTCGCTACCTTCTGACCAGATACGTGAACATCGATGGGAGCATTGTCTGATGCCAACGCTCACGCAAGTAGAGGACGCGTTCGCCGCGGTCCTGGCCCTGCTGCCAGGGCGAGAGGTCGTTCAGGGTCGCATCGGCGAAGGCCCGGCACCGGCGTTGAAATATTCGCTTTGGATTCTCGACGGCCTTGAGCTATCAGACTTCCCAGTCAAGTCGATCGATGGCTCGCTTCAGCGGATCATCTCGACCGCCACACCACTGGAATTCCTGGTCAATATCTGCGGCGGGAACGCAATGGCCGACGCCGCCCAGTTTGCTCTATCATTCAGGCAGTCTCAGCGCCTCGCGGATCTGTATCGCCTGTGCGGGCTTTCAGGGATCAGCCGGCTGCAAAACCTCAGCGCTGTTGAGGTCGGAGTTTACCGGCAGCGCATTGAGTTAAGAGTCACCCTTTTTGCTGCCGTTGACCTGTCAGCACCGGCCGAACTGGTCGAAAAAACAGACACAACTTTGATCGAAGAGTCGAAAGGCTTCGAAGAAACGTTCCGAGTAACTGAAGGGGAGTGCCACTAAATGGCGACCGTAAACGTAATCAACTGTGGCAGCAACTCGCTGCCTCGCTCGCTCGATGTCCAGGTCACGGTGACCCGCCCTGGTGCCGAGGTAACCACCGATCTTTCGGTTCCTGTTTTTGCCCAGGCGGGCGGGGGGTTCGATTTTGGGGCCGGTCGCCTGGCTTTTTATTCGACGTTCGATGCGGTGAATGACGATACCCGAGTTACCGCCCAGGGCAAGCTGGCGGCGCGTGACTTCTTCGCTCAGCCTCGCCGGGCTGCTCGCATGGCTATCGGCCAAGTGTTCGACGCCCCGCAAACCGGCTACATCCTCACCGGTGCGACCGGCCTGATCGCAGCCTTCACCGCCGTAACCAACGGTTCGTTCGCGTTGTCGATCAACGGCGTCAGCGCCGACATCACCGCCTTGAACTTCAGCACTGACACCACCCTGGCCCAAGTGGCGGCGCGCATCCAGACGGCTGTTCGTGCGATCGCCACTGGTGGCTTCACGCTGGCCACCGTTGCGGTGAGCGGTACCCAGTTCAAGATCGCCTCCGGAACCTCCGGCGATACCTCGACTGTCTCCGTGCTCGAGGCCGTGACCCCTGCAGTCGGAACCGACATCAGCGGCCTGGGCTTCCTGAATGGTCAGCTGGGGACTGCTGCAGTTCAACCTGGCTACACGCCGACCGGTCTGGTCGATGAGCTGGCGCTGATCGCTGAAGCCGCCCGCTGTGGCGGATCGTTCGTTTATGGCTGGGCGCTCGACGTCGTGTACCGCGACACTCCTGAGCAGGTGGCCGCCGGGCAGTGGGCGCAGGCCCGCATCGCCGCTATGCCTCTGGTCAGCAACAGCCCTCTGGCCTGGGATGCCGGCAGTTCTTCCGACCTTGGGCCGGAGATCAAAGCGCTCGGCCTGTTCCGCGCATGGCCATACTTCCACGACCAGGCGGCCTATTACCCAGATATGGCGCTTCTCGCCGTGATGCTGTCGGTGAACTACGCCCAGCGGAAGAGCACCATCACCGCGAAGTTCAAGGACCTGGTAGGCATCCCAACGGTAAACATCAACGAAACGCAGTGGTCTGTGCTGCAGGGCAAGGGCTACAACTCCTTCACCCTGACCGGCAACACTGCCCGAGTTAACCGCGAAGGCACGACCGGGAGCGTCGCTTGGTACATGGACGACGTAGTCAACCTGGACAACTTCACCGAAGAGCTGCAGGTCGCCGAGTACAACGTCTTCCTTCGCAATGGCAAGATTCCAAACGACCCAGAGGGACAGGCAAAGCTTCAGGACGGGCTGCAGCAGGTTTGCGAGCGCTACGTCTTCAACGGCACCTTCAGCTCTCGCCGCGTGCTGGACCTGACCGAGATCGACGGGTTCCGCATCGATCCGCCTTACACCATCATCCCGAGCCCGTTCGAGCTGCAGACTGATGCCGACCGCGCAGACCGCATTGGTCCGCCGTTTGTCATCGATGTAAACCTGGCCGGCGCGATCCACTCGATCGCCATAAACATCAACGCATTCAGCTAAGGGGCGCCCAATATGTCTCGCAATAACACGATTCTGAACCAGGCCCTTTGCACCGTGATCGCGGCGGGGTCGACGGATGTTGACCACATGTCGGGCGACTCGATACGGATCATCCCGAATGCCGAAGGTTCGGCGATGGAGACCGGCTTCGATAGCACCATCACCACGCTCAGCACCGACCAATCAGGCACGTTCGAGCAGGACTTCAAGCAGACCAGCCCGAGCATCGACAAATATACTCGGCTCTGGCAGGCCCAGAAGACGTATGTCGGCGGCCTGTTCAATGTCCAGGTGATCACATCGGCAAACGCCTCGTATCGCCTGGAAGGCTGCAGCGTGCAGAGCCTGGGTACGACCGGCACCGGTGGCAAGACTGCATCGGCGCAAACGATCGTCCTGAACGTCCAGAAAATCATTCCAAACCAATAAGGCTTGACCCATGACCAATTTTGCAACCCAGACCATCAAGGGCCAACAGTACAAGCTCTTGAAGCTTGATCCTCTCGCGGGTGGTCGACTGGCCACCCAAGTAGGTCAAATTCTCGCAGGTGCTGTTGGCGACGTTGAAACCATCAAGTCGCTGATCCAAAGCCACATTGACCGGAGCAAGGAAGATTCGGCCGTAGTGGCTGACGGTGAGGCGAAAGGCACGCTTGAAAAACTGCTCGAGGCTCCGCAGCTCATCGCGGCAATGGCCGGCGGCATCTCGAAGATCAACGCAGAGGCGCTCTATGAGATGGGCCTGACCTGCATCCGCGGCAAGCTGTTTGCTACCCACAAACTGCATGACGACACGGCTATGAACGAATGGTTTGCTGATCGCCCAGATCACTTGCTTCTGGTTCTGGCCTGGGCATTGAAGGCGAACTGCTCCGGTTTTTTCGGGTTCGGCGGCCAGGGTTAGAGATCAGCGGGGCTCGCCGCCCGACAGTCGAGGTTCCTGAAGACTGGCGGATTGATAACGTGATAGGCCGCCTGTTAAAGGGCGGCCTTGGCGTTACTTGGGCAGACCTACGGGACTGGCGCTATTCATGGGATGACATCTGGGCGATGCATGACATCCTTGATCTCAATGACTGGATCGAATGGGAAAGTCACGTCATCGCTGAACGAATGAGAGGCAACCCATGATCGTCGACGAACTGGTCACACTTCTGGGGCTCGATGTAGACCCTAAAGCACAAGGCGAGGCTTCAGCATTCGGCAAGATCCTCGGCGGCGTCACTGCCGCTGCCGCTGCCGCCGGTGCCGCCCTGGTAGCCGCCGCAACATCCGTTGGCCTATACGCAATCGCGCAGTCTGAGGCGATCGACAAAGCTGGCAAGATGGCCGACGCCTTCGGGATCAACTTCGAGGCATTCCAAGAGCTTGAATTCGCGGCAAAGAAATCCGGCGCCGAGGTGGAAGAGTTCCGGATGGATCTCGAAAACCTCTCGAAGACACTTGACGACAATGACGCGCTCAAAGAGATGGGCATCAGCGCAAAGGATGCCGCCGGCAACTTGCGGTCCACCGATGCCGTCCTCATGGATGTCGCCAAGAAGTTCGAGACCCTGAGCAAGGGTGAACAGAACAAGTTCGCTGACAAGCTGACGCTGAGCCCGAGCGCGCTGAAGGTGCTCCAACAGGGAAGCGCTGGTCTCGCCAAGCTTAGAGGAGAAGCGCGCAGCCTGGGCCTGGTGCTCGACGAGACGGCCAAGAACAAGGCGGCTCGCTTCCAAAGCTCTTTGCTCAACTCGCGGTCTGTCGTTGATGCCCTCGGGAAGTCCATATCGGTCGGCCTGTTACCCTCAATGGCAGACGCGCTCGACAAGTTCACCGACTGGATTTCGAAGAATCGAGAGTTTATTGCCAGCGGCATCATGCAGGTGGTCGAAGGCGTCGGTCTCGGGTTCAAGATCTTCGGCGATGCCGTTGGGTATGTACTCGACGGAATTTCGGAACTTATCGGCCCATTGGGCGGATTTACCAAGGACCTCGATGCCACCCAAGCCATCGCTATCACGGTAGCGGCTGCACTAGCTGGGCTTGCGGTGGCGACGATCGCCGCTACCTGGCCGTTCATTGCCATCGGAGCAGCGATAGGCGCCGCCATCCTGATCCTCGACGATCTGTACAGCGCGTTCACCGGCGGCGACTCGGTCATCGGTAACTGGTTCGCGGAGTTCAAGGCAGAATTCCCGGGGATCACTGCGGCCTTCGCGTCGATCATCGAAATGATCGGCGAGACATCGTCAGCCATTGGCGGCGACCTGCTCAGCGCTATCAAGCAGATCGGCACCTTCTTCGCCGATGTCTTCGCCGCAGTGCTTGAGACGGTCTCTTCGACGATCAGGGCGATCGAGAAAATCGTATCGGGCGCAAACCCGTTTGAAGTCTTGCCTGAGATGTTTAAAGAGCAGTTTGACATCATCTTCAACCTCGCCGGGAAATATGCCGGGAAGTTGGTAGATTCGTTCAAGGGGCTTTTCGGCATGGAAGGCGCCTCAGCTCCTGCGGGCGGCACGGCCAGCGTACCGGCCGGAGTTGTGCAGGGCTCCGCAGGCGGGGGAAACCAGAACAACACCAACACCTTCAACATCAACGGCGCCGGCGATCCTGCTGCCGTTGCAAACGAAGTGGTCAAGCGCGGCGGACTGGGCCAAACCCTTCAGCAATCGAGCCCAGGGTTCTCAGGCCCGACGGTCGGATAGGAGGCGTCATGGCAGTAGCACTTTTCAGCGGGAACAACCTTCAGATCATCACTGATGGCCCCGAGGTTGATTTGAAGATTGGCGAGTATCACGCCTTCAGCGCCACCCCTACGACGTACACCATCGAGTCAGGGGCGGCTGCGGCCGATCACATCATCGAAAACCCGGATGGCCTCGAGGTTAATTGGGTGATGAGCAACATTGATGAAAATGGCCAGTCATACGGGAACCGAGCGGCCACCCTGCTGGACGCGCTTCGGACGATGATCAAGGCCAGAAAGCTATATGAGGTTGTGACTCGTCACCGGATCTATCCTTCGATGGCGATAATCGGCGTGAGTGCTGAGCACATAGGACCATTCACCGGGGCGCTTCGTGGGCGTGTAGTCTTCCAAGAGGTGAACGTCGAGACGCTCGAGCGGACAATGGTTCCAGAGTCGAAGCCAAAGGGCAGCGCCAAAAAGACCGCGAGCACGCAAACGAACGACGGCAGAATAGAGGCGAAAACCCCAACAGCTTCAGATAAAAAATCCGCAGGCAATGCGAGCGTTCTCAGCCAGATTTTCAAGAGGTAGCACATGGCTCTCATAATCCCAGTGAACAGCACAGGGGACAGGCGGATACAGGTCCTGCTGGGGACAAACCTTCTGAGCATTCGGACCTATTGGAACTCAACGGTTCCAGGTTGGTACATGGACCTGGTCGACTCCGGCGGAACGAACATCGCTCTTGGTCTGGCCCTGGTCCCGGTCGTAAATGTCCTTCAGTCCCAGCCAAACCTGACAAGGATCTACGGCCAGTTCCGAGTTTTCCCTGTCGACAATAGCGAGAACAACACAGAAAATTCGCTCGGTGATCCTGCTGTTCTCTGGTGGTTTTCGCCTGGTGAGTGGGAGGCAAACGAGATAGCGCAGGCGATTACCACCGTCCTCCCCTTCGACGTCACGACCATGTATTCGCCATTACCGCCCGCACCACCGCCGCTATTCTTGGATGGTTCATGGATGCTGGACGGCACCTATTATTTAAACGGCGAAAAAGTGCCGGCATAAGGAATGATCATGACTGATTTAACTCCGGTTCCATCGTTCGACCCTGTGGTTCAGCTTGAGACAACGACCCTTGCCTTGGGCGGCGTGTCCGGCCCGATGAACTTCCAGGCACAGAGCCTGCTGAACAGAACCCAATTCCTGTACGAAGAGCAGCTTCTGCTTCAGCAATACAACGCGGCACTTGAAAACTCCCTTGACCCGCTGAAGGGCGCTGCGAAGCTCGGCCGCTCTACCGTATCTATCGCGTCAATTGATGATCTTCTGAGCGCAAAACAGGACGAGAGCCAGGCTTATGCCGTGGCCGCCTTCTATCCTGGCGCGTATGCCTCGGCGAACCCTTCGGTTGACTCTGGAGCTGGCATTTTCAAGTGGTCGCCAAATGTCCCAAGGACACTGCACACGGGCGGGACCGTCATCAGCCCAACCGTCCCATGGGATGGCACTCACGCAACCCTGGCGGCATTCCTTGCTGGCTCTGGAGAGACCGCGCCCGGGGCGTTCGGCTGCTTCGTTCTTGAGTTCGGCGGGAGTCTTTCGGCGAAACAGTTCGGGGCAAAATTCGACGGCGTGTCCAGCGACAGCGCGGCGACAAACAAGGCCTTGGCCGTCCTGTCTCCTATCGGCGGCAACCTGATTCTTTCCCCGGGCCGGACGCTTTGGGACGCGACCGTCAGCATCGTTCGCTTCGACACAAGCGATTTTGTCAGGGTTGGGATCATCGGCCCAGGCTCAGCCCAGTGCGAAATCATGTCTACGCTGCCTGCCACAAATGCGCTCGAGGTCTTCGGCAGTGCAGGCACAGGCGTTCACAGCTACATCACCCTGAAAGGCTTCAGGATGACCAACCAGGGGCTCGGGACCGGCACCGGTGCGCTGATCAAGAAGGCCTCCTACTATGCGATCGATGACGTCATCTTCGGCGGCTACAACATCGGGCTGAAGGCCGTGGATAACCTGACGGCCTCTTTTGACAGGATGATGCTCAGGAGCAACAACTTCGGAGCGCAGTTCTCTTTCGAGTCAGTCAGCCGGCCCAACGCCCTGACATTCAAGTCTTGCGTCGTCACTGGTAACGCCCAGTGGGGCATGCAGTTCTTTGGCGGTACCAACATCAACTTCCTCGGCGGCTCTGTTGAGGGCAACGGTTCTGCAGTTGCGCCCGGGGCCGACGGTGGCGGACTGGCCTTCATTGATTCTTGCGTTGAAGGCGGCGTGATTGTCGATGCTTTCGGCGTCTACTTCGAGGGCAATTCAGGCCTTGGCGACATCGCGAGCGTGAACTCTTCGCCGACGCTTGGCGTCGGCTCAATCGTCGCCAAGGGCTGCACGTTCCAGCGGCTTTCTAACGTCACATATGTTCCGAACAATATCTACGTTGCGCACACCGGAAAGGTCTGCGTAGACGTGACCGGTTGCGGGTTCAAGGCAGGACCTGGCTATACACCAAACTCTGCGCACAAATACATAGGGTTCTCTGGCGTCGACGCGAACCTGGTCGATTTCATCCACAGCAACATGTATGAATCCGCGCTGGAAGTCCCAGTATTCGCCGGCCGAGAAATCTCGAAGGAAACAGCGGCCGCGGCCATCTTGGTGTTCAATGGGAATACGGCCGGGACTGGCGGCGTCCTAAACGCGAAAAACATCCTGTCAAAAACCAAAACAGGCACCGGTGTCTATGACATTGTCACGGTGACAAGCTTCGCAAATGCCGAGCCTTCGATTCAGGTGAACCCAGAAAGCACGACGATTTTTGGGTTCTACAGAACGCTTGTGCTTTCCTCGAACAGTTTCCGCGTCTCGACGTTCAACTCTTCAAGCGCTGCCGCCGATTTCGACAGAGTGCGCATCACCGTGCACGGGGCATAACATGGACTTTCTTCGATATTGCGAGCTGGTGATAGGCCCCCTTGCTGATTGGCAGGGGGGAGGCCCATCCGGTGAGGCCGTCCGCATCATTGCAGACGGAACCAACAGAAATCTTCGTGTTGCGTTCAACTCGAACAAAACGATCTCCGGATCGCCAAACAAAACAGACATTTCAGTATGGGGCCTTTCGCAGAAAACCATCATGGCCGTTCGCGGGAACCTGACGAAGATCCAGCTAATCGCCGGCTTCAGCTCTTCCTCGTCGAGCATTGGCCTGGTCGCGACCGGGGCGATCCTGTCAGCCATCCCTGAGCGGCAAGGGCCAGACATCGTCCTGAAGCTCTCGGCGCTTGACGGGTTCGGCGGGATGGTGCGCGGGACATATAGCCGCGCATTCGATGGCGGTACGCCGCTCAGCGCCGTGATCAAGGACATCGCCGGCGCGCTTCCAGGCGTTACGATTGGCCAGATCGATGTGGATGGCCAGATCTTTCAAAAGGGACAGCAGTTTAGCGGCGGAACAACCGATCAGCTGAACAGGCTCGCCGACCAGAATGGGTTCACCTGGTCTGTTCAGGATGGGATCTTCCAGGCATTGAGCGACAAGCGAGATAGCGGGAGAGAGTTCCTGTTCACTTCCGAGCGAAACCTCATAAGCGCTGTCCCCCTGCTCAACGGTCCAACAGCCGAGAACGTGGGGGTTGAGATTACTGCGAAGTTTGACGCGAGGATGAAGCCTGGAGACCGGATGACGGTTCAGTCGACGATCAATCCGGCGCTAAACGGAAGCTACAAATCAACCTCTGTTAATCTGTCATTTGACAGCCACGGCTCGGCCATGCTGAGAGCCCAGTCCCTCAAGGTGCCAAATCAATGACCATGACCACGACCGATACGCCAGACGATGAAGCCGCGAGAATCCTGATTGATCGGCAGATGCTGAAGTATGACGGCCCGACCCCGGCGATCGTTTCCAATGTCGCCACCGGCGGCCAGAGCGTTGACGCACAGCCGGCAATCGATCAGACAATCACGCTCGAAGGCGTCAGGACATCTCAGCCAAGGGCCCAGGTCCGCGGTGCGCCAGTAATGGCCTACGGGTCCACATCGAAGAAACTGTTTGTCTGCGTCCCCATAAGCGCCGGCGATGACGGCGTTTTGTTCCCCATGATGCGAGCGATAGACAACTGGCAGCATGGGGAAGGAAGCGGGCCGCCGCCTGACATGCAGACGCCGAGACATAGCGATCTCGGCGATTCTGTTTTCTATCCTGGCGTTTTGCGGGCGAGCAGTGAGATCTCGAACTATCCGACCGAGGCGATCACAATTCAGGATTCGGCTGCCTCTACCGTGCTGAGCCTCAAAGAGGGCGAGATAAAGCTGACTGTCGGCGCGATGACGGTGACCCTTGACGCAACTGGCCTGCATATCGTCGGCCCTGTCGACATAAGCGGGCTGGTGGCGATCACCGGTGATCTCGGGCAGATCGGGAACCAAATTGTCGACGGGACAATCACCGCAAACGCATTCATCACGGCGCCCTGATCATGGCATTCTCATTTCTGCTTTCTCGGAACGGCACGACATACCCCGACTACCAAATCAGGAACGGTCACATCGTTTTATCGAATGGTGCAGACGCCGCTCGAGACAGGATTTTCACGGCCCTCAGCATTCAAATCGAAGAGTGGTATCTCGACGTCACAAAAGGCGTCCCCTATTACGGAGCGAGTGGGATACTTGGCGGCAAGAGGACGGAATCCGAGGTTGGCGCCATTATCCGGCGGATAATTCTTCGAGACCCTGAGGTCGATCGCGTCATAAGCCTGGACATCATCCAAGACCCTTTCCGTCATGTGTCTGTCACCGGTGAGGTGAGGCTACGCTTGACCAATGGAACCAGCGAAACAATTCAGATCGAGGTTTAATCATGGCAGGCGTAACAAGCGCGGGCTTTGAGGCGAAACGCCTGGCAGATGTCCTTTCGGATGCTGCCGAACAGATGACGACTATCGTTGACCCGGTGAGCGGGGAGACGTTACAGCCGAACTTTGAAGCAGAAGACCCGGCGATGCAGGTCGTTCAGGTCCCGCTTGAAGGAACTGGTCTAGCCTGGGAGGCGATGCAGCTTGCATATCAGCAGTTCGATCCGCAGGCGGCGACTGGGCCGTCGCAAAGTTCATTGGTTCAGCTGAACGGGATCACCAGGCTGGATGCCGCTCCATCTAACGCGGCAGAGGTCCTGACGGGAACGCCGCTGGCGATCATCCCGGCCGGTCAGCTGGTGTCTGACGTGAACAATACAAATCAGTGGGCGACGACAGAGGATGTCACGCTTGACGCGCTGGGCACCGCGACCGTGACAGTTCGATGCACGGTGAACGGGCCGGTCGCCGCGGCGGCTGGCGCGCTGACAAATATCGTCACCCCATACCCGGGGCTGTCATCGGTAACGAACCCAGCAGAAGCAACACTCGGCCGAGACGTTGAGACAGACACGCAGCTTCGCCAGCGTCAGCGCCTTTCTACCATGGCCCCAGCCTCAAGCCCCGTAGAATCCGTTTACGCGAACCTGTCCAATGTCCCCGGGGTTACCTATGCGCGAGTTCGCCAGAACAACACGCTGCTGGTCGACGCGAACGGGATACCCGGCAAGAGCGTTGCCGCAGTGGTGGTCGGCGGTGAGCCGATTGACATCGCGATGACACTGCTTGCGCGCACCGGGGTTGTGGCTGAGTGGTTCGGATCGAGCAGCCTGACCCTGTTCGACGTCCAGGGTGAAGCCTATGTGGTGAAGTGGACGGTGCCGACCCCGGCGCTGATTTATGTCGATCTGACGCTTGAGATCATCAACCCTTCGATTTTCCCGGCCGACGGCCTGCAGCAGATCAAGGACGCAATCAAGGAATATGCGCAGGGCGGAGCGCCGGCACTCGGAGTTGACGACGGGTTCTCTGCCACAGGGTTCCCGCCAGGTACAACGGTAATCTGGTCGCGGCTGTTCACGCCGATAAACTTCGTTCCCGGTCACCGTGTGGTATCGCTCTTCATCGGCACGTCACCCTCTCCTACTGGAACCGCTGATATCCCAGTAGCCTGGAACCAGGTCGCCGAATTTATTGACGCGAACATAGATATCACGGTGATCTGATGGCCAGCGAATTCGACATTTACCGGCAGGATCTGCAGGCTCTCGCTTGTGCGAGAACGCTCGAGATTTTCAGCCGGTCGACAGTCCTTCGTGGGATTCAGACGGCCCAGGTCCAGCAGGCCCAAGAACTTCACACGGCGATCATCGACAGCCTTCCAGCCAGAACCTTGGCGGAAGCCGCCGGCGAAAATCTGAACGTCATCGGGAGGATCGTCGGGCTGTGGCCGCGCCCCCTGATCGACGCCTCGGCGATCACCTACTTCGGCCCTGATGATCAGCAGACGGCACCGGACCAGACGCCTGTTTATGTGACGAACGCCCCGCTTTCTGGACAGGTTCAAATCGGCGATGTCGATTATCGGATAGCCATCAGGGCGAAGATCGCAAAGAACCACACAAGGTACGGGAGCGCGCCTGAAATACAGTATTTCGCCAAGCTCGCTTACAATGCTGTTGTCAGCGTTAAAAACATCGGGCTTTCGGAACTTGAGCTTGTGTTCCCGGCCAGTACCCCCCCGCTTGATGTTGCGACAATGATAGGAGAAATGTCGGACGACACTTCTGACCATCAGTTCAATCTGCCATTGCCAACGACATCACGAATAGCGAAGGTCTCCTTCAGATTTCCTGAAGCCTTCGCCCCAGACATAGACGCAGGTGCGCCAGACGTGGCGCTAATCGGAGTAAGTTATGGCCTCAACCCGTAGTGTGATCGCGCCGCCAGTATTCGCCAGCGATGCAACAACAGTCATCCCGCCGACCCCGATTTCTGGGGTCTCATATCGCGACCCGGTAGCGGGCCCGGCGAGCTCTGCCGATGGCTGGCCATTTGCTGAGCGCGTGAACTCTGCCGAGTTCAACCAGATCATGTTCCAGCTCTCAACCATCATCGGGATCATGGATAAGCAAGGGGTTCTTGGCTGGTCGAACGCCGTTGATTATGCCGTTCCAGCCCTGGCCTTCGGCAGCAACGGCCTTCCCTACATCGCCATCCAGCCAAGCGGACCAACGACAGCAATTCAAGACCCGGTGACCTCTCCGCTGTTCTGGGAGCAGTTCTCCAGTCACGGCGTCGTGGTGTTCAATACCGCCGGCGTTACCAGCTGGACCGTCCCTATGGCTATGCAGCTCGGCTACGTCAAGCCGTTCGTCACAATTATCGGCGGCGGCGGCGGTGGCGGCTCGAATGCAAACTCCGGCGGCGGCGGCGGCGGCGGCGGCACGGCTAAAAAGCTGATGAACCTCACAGGCGTGGCCTCGGTGTCTTTGACCGTTGGCGCCGCGGGCAATGGCGCCACAGCTGGCGGCGGTACGCCAGCGCAGGCGGGCGGCGCGACGTCCTTCGGTGCATTCTTCAGTGCCTCCGGCGGTGGCGGTGCGTCCGGCAATGCTGGCCAGGATCGCGGCGTTGGCGGTATCGGTTCGCTCGGCGACATCAATGACACGCTCGGCGCAGGCTTCCAGCGGAATGCTTCTGGCACTGGCTCTCAGATCGGCGGTAAAGGCGGCGGCCCTGGCGGCGGTCCTTCGGTTGAGTCCGGAACATTGACCGGCCTCAACGCCACAGGGTTCGGCTGTGGCGGCGGCGGTGGGACTGGGGGTGCGGCTGGGGGCGCCGGGAAAAATGGAATGATTGTGATCGAGTGGTAACGGCTATCATTGAGCCATTATCGTTTGACTGGGGATTCTGAATTGGAAGAGATAGAAGGTGTCAAAGCCTGGATATGGGGCGCAATTGGTGGCCCCGTTTTGGGCTTGCTGCTCTGGTACTTCAAGCGGTCAATCGGCCAGACAGACAAGCGACTCGACGGCCTTGATGCCGATCTTGACGAGGTTCGCGACATGCTGGCAAAGAAGATCGAACGTGATGAATTGGAGCGGGTCTGGGACAAGATAGCCAGCCAAGACCAAGATATTAAAAATCTAGGCGCCGCCGTCTCAAAAGAACTTCGAGAGCAGATTGATACCCTTCGTCGAGAGTCGAATGATCACCAGCGCCAAACCAATGAACGGCTTGATAGGCTGTTCATGGTGATAACAAAAGGCTCAGATAAATGAACATCCCCAAGAAGTCGCTACTCAGCGCCGCGGTCGTTGCCTTGGTTGCTGCCGGCGCATCCCAGACCAGCATCCTCGACCAGTTCATCAAGGAAAAAGAGAGCTCGGAACGATACGAGCTAAAGGCCTACCAGGACGGCGCCATGGTCTGGACTGTCTGCGATGGCAAGACGGCAGGCGTCACGTCAACCACCACCATGACAAAGCAGCAATGCGATGATTGGCGGAAGACCGAGATCGGCAAGCGCCTCACCTTCGCGCACAAGGTCGTCAAGGTGTCGATGAGCGAGGCGGCATGGGCTGGCTTCGGTTCGTTCTGCTGGAATGTCGGGAACGATGGCTGCGCCCGCAGCAATGCCGTAAAACTGATCAACCAGAAGAAGCAGGCCGACGGCTGCGCAGCGATGCTCAACTGGCGCTACATCACCCGCGACGGCCTGAAGGTCGATTGCTCAACCCCTAACCCATATTGCTCAGGTCTGTGGGATCGACGCCTCGGGGAATACCAGCTATGTCAGCTCTAGGGATAAAGCTCGCACTCATCGCAGCCTTTGTCGTCGCTGGCGCACTCGGTGGCGGTTACTTCATGTGGGGGCAAGTGCAGGACGCCCGGGCCCTCGCGAAGGAGGCCAGCCAAAAGGCGATAGACCTGGGAAAGTCGTTAGAGGATCTGGCCAAGCGCCAGGCCGCCTCGGATGTGCTCCTTGCAGACCGGAAGCGCAAGGACAACGCGCTGAACCAGCAGCTGATAAAGTTGCGTTCTGATCTCGATGGAGCTCTGAAAGATGAACCTGCATGGTCTGCTGACTGTATCCCTGGCGCTATCGCTGACCGGCTGCGCCTTCCTGCCGACAAAGACTGTCCAGATCCGCGACCTGCCCCCTGAAGCGCTACTGGTCGATACCCCAATCCCCGCGGCAACAGGCCGAAAGAATTCAGATCTCGCCCGCTGGGCGCCGGAACTATACTGCGCCTTGATCCAGGCCAACGAAGACAAGGCCGCCTTGCGTGCATGGCGTGCCGGGACCGAATACAGACCGCAATCCTCTTGCGAGTAAATCGCCATGGCTCGGCAATTCCCGCTTCTCTCCGTAAATACGCCACAGGTTCTCAACGTACCCGGCGCGCTAACTGGATATCACCAGCTCATCATCGCTTTCGCGACCGCGCCATCGGCGGGGACCGTGCTCGTCGAGGTGCAGCTTCTGGGCGCCACTGGCTGGACCTCGCTCCAGCATCTTAATGGAGCATCGATCACGTCGGGATTCCTGGCGGCCAGGTCTGAAGGTCCGATCGCAAACTTCCGCCTGACCTTCACGGGCCTGGTCGGCGGTACAGCGCCGGTGCTGTGGGTCGATACCCAAGCTCAGCCGGCCGGGCTGTTCGCTGGTTTGGCGGCAATCACCACGCAGCCATACACTGAAGCCAACGTGAAAAACGGCCTCCAGTACAACCTGCGGGCCGCATGGCCTTTGCTCGATCCGATTGCTGCAGGGACAACACGGAAAATTTGGTTCAAAACGAACGCCAAGCCGGTGATCGTCAAGCTGCGCGAGGTTCAGTATTTGGCTGAAGAGCTGATCCTTCGGCTGTTTCAGTCCCCAACAGGGGTGACCCTTGGGACTGATCTCACAATTCACAATTACAACGGCATCAATCCTGTTGCGACCACCGTCAACGCCAAGAAGAACGTCACCACTGTTTCAGACGGGACGCAGTTCGATGGCAGCGATCCAGAGTATTTTTACGGAAGCTCAAACGATCCGCAGCGACAGTCGTCAGCAATCCCGCAGGGCCGGGAACGCATCTTGCCGGCTAACACTGAGTTCCTCGTGACAATCCAGAACTCGGGCACCGGCAATGCCCGGGTTCAGTATTACCTCGACTTCTATGAAGGGGGGACCGATCTTCCGCTGTAACAAAAAGGCCCGCATTGCGCGGGCCTTCTTCATTCTGTCGCGGTCAGTCTTTCAGGTCCTCGATGCTGACGAAGAGCGTCATGCCGTTATCGACGGCCTGTACCTCGCTCGCGCTCAGCAAGTTCTGCTCTACGACGATCACGGGGATAGGCTTTCCGGCAATGCCGCATTGCGGGATGGTCTTGTCGCGGCCCTGGGCAAGCGCCTTCATCTGCGTGTCATAGGCTTTCGAGCTGAAGCACACGATGGCGCCAGGCTGGATGGACTGACCGGCAAACGCGCTGCCGGCGGCCAGGGTGATAGCGATTGCTGCGATGGTCTTCTTCATGCCTGTTTCCTCTGCATACCGCCGGCGGCGGATTCGATTTCTGAAATGAATTTGCGGATGCCCGCCTTGTACCCTTCCGGCTTGTCGCCGAGAAGGCCGCGTCGCAGGACCGAGACGATCTCCGGAACACCACCCTTGGTGCTGGCGACCCCGGCGATCTGCTGCGCCGTCTGGATCGCCCAGCGGCGACCCTCGAGCTCTTCAACTCTGCTCATGAGCTTCGGCCTCTTCTGCTTCACGGAGGATCTGATTTAGGCGTTCTTGAGCCAGACCAGCCAGATAAGCGTGGTCGTCTGAATTCATGACTGGAACAGCCACAAACAAAAGACCGGCCTTGGTGAAGGTGGTTGCCGCATCCATCGACTTTCTGAGCTCTACAGGGCTTGCTCGGTTCATGATTGCACCGCCAGTTCAGCCAGCCCCTTTTCGATCCACACGCCACCGACACCGGCCGGCAGCTTCGGCAATTCCTTCATGGTCCCGCACATGATGCTGTTGTGCATCAGGCCCATGCTTCCGAGATCGACCAGCATCTTCAGCAGCGAGCCACGCGACTTCTGGTCCAGCACGTCGAACCGATCCAGAACAACAAGCCGGAGCTCGCTGATCTGGGCGATCGCCAGCGCCATCAGGCAATCGAAGCGCCACTGTCCCGACTCGCTGTTCAGCTCATAGATCCGATCGCCATAAGTCAGCGTCATGTCTTCGCGGATCACGGCCGCCTTCCAGCCGCACATCCCCGACAGGACAGCAAGCGACTGATTCACCGGTGCCAGCGCACCAGCCAGGATCTCGGCCGGTATTCCGTCGGGCGCAAGAGCATCGCCGACGGATAGCCAAGCCTTCACCTCTGCATGCGCCGCCGCGGCTTCCTTGGTCTTTTCCTCGACCTTTGAGAAGTCGATTCGAAGTTGCTGCTTGTCGTTGTACTCCTTGCGCAGCGCGTCGGATTGCTCGCGGCACCGGGCAAGCTTCGCTGTTGCATCATCGATGTGGGCCTGGTCGATTACCTGGACCTGTTCCGCCTCGATCGCTGCCAACTGATCGGCCGCTGCCTTCGACTCTGCGAGAGCGGCGATCTCCTGGTTCAGCCGGGCCTTCTCGGCATTGAGCGCGGTCCGCGTTTTGTTCGCCTCGAGCGCGAGATCGGTTGTCGCCTTGGTATCAGCCTTCAGGCCTTCGAACTTCGTCAGAACCTGGCCGGTGATCGTTAGTTCTGCCGCGCAGCATGGGCACGCCACCGGCACCACGCCAGCCTGCATTTCGGAAAGCTTCTGCTGCATTTCTGGTAGCGCGGCTTCGAGATCGGCGATCTTGCCCTCGGTCACTTCCTTGGCCGCCGTGCGCTCGCCGAAAAGGTCGGCCAGCTGCTGGGCTGCCTGCTTGCGCTGGGCATGGCTTTCAGATGCCTTGCGCTTTGCATCCAGGCCACCGACGTAGGCAGTACCTTCCTCGACGTTGGTCTGGGCCGCGGCCTGCTTTTCCATGATCTCCGACAGCTCTTTCTCCGTCGGGCACCGGCCTTCAGGTCGTTCGGCGCGCCAGTCCTCGGCTACGTTCGAGCCCCAGGTCTGACCGGTCACCTGCCGCCAGGCGCCTTTCGCGGTCTTGGCGCGGTTGTAGGCCTCGTCACTTGCCTTCGGGAACCCATCGCGCAGCAGCGGGACGATGTCCTTGAGCATTTCTTCCGACACGCCGCGGGCTTCAAGCTTCTCGCGCACCACCGAGCCCGACATCTTGCATCCGGTCAGACTGAACAGAAACGAACGGCGGTCATCCGGCGAAACCCGGGAAAACAAAGACGGTTCCAGCAGATACGGCATGAATGCAGCCCCGGAAAACTCGCTGACGAGGTGATCGCCCTTCGGGAGCCTGAACTCTGCGCCCTCATCGCCAGCGCCGAACTGGACGCTGATGCGGCCCTTCTGCGCGTCTTCGTGCAGCAGCTGGCCCAGTTCTTTCTTTGTGTCCACGCGGCACGGCTTGCCGATGAAGGCCATCGAGATCGCGTCACGGATGGAAGACTTGCCGCTTTCGTTCATACCTGCGATCACGGTCACTGCGTCGATCAGGTCAATCTCTGCCCGAGCAATGCCCAGCACATTCACAACTTCAAGCTTGGTCAATTTCATGGTCTTGGTCCTGGTCTGTTACTGGTCGGTTGATTGCTTGCGGTAGCCGGCATCGTACATGCGGGTGAATGTGTCCCTAAGGGCAGATCCCTCGCCGCCAAGAAAGGTCATCATCTCGCCGATTGCCGCCTCCCGCTCTTCCGCCGCGATCTGCTCTGGCGTGCGGATGGGGCGGAATGCAGGAACTCCAGGTATGAACATGTTTTCCTTGGCGACCCCCGCAAACATGCCATCGGTATTTTCCCAAACAGCGAAGCCCTTGCTGGTGTATGCAATGATCCTCACCTGTTCGTAACGGCCGCCGACTTCAGCATGCGTTCTGCGCTCACAAATCGTCCCAATAGGCGGAAGACCTTCACCGTCCCATTTCTTTTCGAAAATTTCTCGATCCAGCTCAAACAGGCATGCTGTGAACACGCTGCCATCTTTCTTGCTCGTCTGGATCAAAAATTCCCTACCTGCAATATTGCAAGGTTGAATTGTGTTCATTGCTTTTATTAGGGCTCCCTGCATTTCAATATCTGGCGTATTGATCGTCAGACGCACGGCGTGCTTCAGTTTTATGGGGTTCATGGTCATTCCTCGGTCTTGTGCACGGTCTGTTTGCGGTTCGCCAACTTCACGGCCTCGGCGATTTTCTTCATCAGCCAGGCATTGCCCAAGTATTCCCGGTAATCGTCCCATTGCTGATCAGTCATGCGGATGGGTCTCGGCTTGGTCTCTTTGGTCATGGTGATTCTCCGTTGTTTCTGACGGCAAATGTAATACCTATTGTGCTACAACGCAAGCATAAAAAAGCCCCGGCATTAGGCCGGGGCTTTTGTGTTTCAGTGCGTGTTACGCAGCTTGCAGAACCGACTGGTTGCCCAGTTCGTCTTCTTCAGAGATCACGCCTTCCTGCTCCAGTCGCTTCACTGCTGCTTCAGCGACTTCGAACTCGCAGTCGAAAGAGACCGAGATCCCGCCAGCGCTGACCGATTGATCGGCGATGACCTTGGCCTTGATGCGCTCGAAGAGCTCGTCGGTCAGTTCGTCGATGGTGTCGAACGATACGGCGCCGCCTGTAGGGGCTGGGCTCGTGCCAGTCCCCGTGGTTTCGGTCCAGTCTTCGGGGTCATCCAGGCCATCGAATGGATCACTCCCATCGGTGGTGGTAATGGTCTCGCCGTCCTTATGGGTGATGGTTCGTTCAATGATCTTGTCGACCGGCGTCTTCTGGCGGACAAGCTCGTACTGGCCGTTCTTGTCATCGCCAACCCATTCGACGTGACCTTCTTCGGCCATCCGCTTCAGGATCTCAATCGCCTTCTCATAGCCAATTTTCAGAAGGTTCTGCAGGCCGGCAACCGATGCGTTCTGCTGCTTGGTGATGAACTCGCGAGCATCGTCCAGCATCTTCGGCGGGATCTCGATCGGCTTTTTGTCGTCCTTCTTGGCGCGAGGCTTCT